>SDBV01002519.1_pt1 | contig 27433 bp, 17 predicted proteins | sample 2277081 | NCBI WGS metagenome assembly SDBV01 (sample SAMN10402039, study PRJNA504765) | marine sediment metagenome | isolation source: marine sediment core GS10_PC15, 223 cmbsf | place: Arctic Ocean: Southern Knipovich Ridge | collected 2010 | reverse complement strand
TACCACTTGGATTAGGCTCTGAAACGACGCCATCTTTGAATTTTCCATTATAAACAGCACTACTTACATCCCATGCAATGGAAAGATCAAATTCATAAAACCTATTTTGATCTCCATCTACAACATACAACTTTGTCCCATCTGTACTCAAAAAGACATCACGATGATCAACTATCCCCCCTACAGCAGCATCTACATCAAAAAATGAGCCTTCTACAGCAGTAGAAACATCCCATGCAGTACCTAAATCGAATTGTGTAATTGCCTCTAATTCTGCATCTGAGATATACATTCGTAGTCCATCTGATGTGAATCGAAGTCCCACTGGATCTTTTCCTGCAATGGAGAAAGACTGGTTATGTATGAGTGCCGTAGGATCAACGCCATACTCATCAATATTACCAGTTGTTTGTCCTAATGTATACAATTTAAGATTATCTTCTCTGAGAAATATTCCCACAAGAGAATTTTCTCCGCTTTCAATATCAAATGGTTCTACTAGTGTAATAGAAGTTATATCCCAGGGTACAGATAATTTATAAACATAAACGGACGTTAGTGAATCTCCTGCAACATACATTTGTGTACCATCCAAACTAAAAGTAATTGCAGTAGGACTGATAATTTGAGTATCTATATCAAAATAAATGCCAGTATCAGATGCTGAGGGAATATGCCAAGCTAGACTCAATGAATATTCTGTGACCCTAGCAGGTGTTTCTTCTAGAACATATGCAGTTTTACCATCAGATTTAAAAAATATATCAGTGAGTGTTGTTGGAGTATTAGAAACAGACGTACTTCCAGCCCAACCGATGTAAGTAATATCCCATGGACCGTCAAGTTCAAATGTATGTATATCATCACTGTCAAGGTCTACAACGTACATGTAATTACCGCTGACATCAAAAAAGAATCCAGTAGGGTTTGGGACGTCGTCTTCTATACTAAAAAAGTTAGTAATAGATGCAGTAGAAACATCCCATGCAGTGGAAAGATCATATTCATAGACTGTTGCAGGATCATCTATTCCCAGAGCAAGCATCTTAATACCATCAGAACGAAAGAAGATATCTTCAGGAGTAGGAATATCACCTAACATATTCTTGGATTGAATAAATTCAAAATATGGAATGTCAACTGTATCTAAAATCAATGGAATGTTTTCATCATGTAGACCTATTTCATTTTTATCATCATATGGAATATCTGAGAGAGAAGTGCCATCAACAATAAGACGATATTTTGTTACTTCAGATTGTAGATGTACTTGAGTGTCAGTACCCTCCCAATCAGTTGCTGAAAGTTCAATTGTTCCAATCGTATTGCCAATAGAAGTCAAAGCAACATCTACTTCGGTTCCTATTTCTCCACGAATTAGATCACCAAAGTAAATATTATCAGTAACAATAAAGCCGCAAATAGAATTATCTATAGGATCTGCCCATACCTCAGAATTCAGAAATGGACTTAGTAACAATGAAATTCCAAGTAAAAATGTCAAGCTTTGTTTACTTGTCAACTTTGTATGGTTAAAATAACCAATATTTAACAATTGTTTAAGTCTAATCATTACTAGACTCCCACCTCAATGACTGGGATTGTTGGTAATAATTATTCATAATATATTATTATATGCAATATTACATATTTAATAAATCTTTTGGATTTTTAGGTTCAATAATTATCATAGTTGCAATTTACTCTGCTTTTGTCTAGTCTCAAAGACATAGTTTTTTCACACTATAAGATGGTACCTCATCCACGCTCTACAAGTTTTGTGGCAGTAGATGGAATTATACATGCTATTTTACCTAAGATCATATTAGTTTATTTCCTCACTTGATGTAACTAGTTCCATTACATGGGTTGCTTTCTTTATTATTATCAATAAACAAGCTTACATCACCAAACTTTTCAGGAATGCTAGTATCGTGTTGTCGTTCTTGTCCTTTTAGTTCTTCAAAAAAGTCTTTGATAACTATAACGTCATATTGCATGGTATTCTGATCTGCAATATACTTTGCATTGTGCAGCTCTAGAACTATCTCATTTGATACATCTAAATCTGCAAAAACTGATAAAACAGCATTGGGTGGATTTCCCTCAAAATCAAGATATTTGTCCTTCCAAATTCCAAATGTCCAATCAAGAGTAGTCATGTGTCCTGCAAGATGATATGGATTATCACTAAAGTAAATGACTTGTGGCGAGACATTAAAAATTGTTAGCAGATACCCGTTATCTGTTTTAATAAACTCACCAGACTCGCCTGTTTGAATAAATAACAACTCTGCATCTTTTGGAATATCAGGATTTGATTCATCAAATGATTCCAGATAACTTGCAAGAGCTTTTTCTTCTGCTTCTTCAGGTGTTTCTGAGCATAGTCTATCTCCACATACTTTATCTGAACCAATTACAGATGAAGGAGTTCCTTTTGATTTGAGGGCTGCTGCATCTGAGAAATAATCAGTTGCAAATGGAATCATCATTGCTAAAATAATTATGATTGTAATATTTCTTCTATGATTCATATTAATCTAAGATAGTTCCCCATCCACGCTCTACAAGTTTTGTGGCAGTAGATGGAGTTACACATACTATTTTACCCCTAGTACTTTCAAGAAATACCTTTTCTTGACAAGTTAGATTTACAGGATTTGTTGGAATGGTTAGATCAGGTGTATCCAGATGTGATTCAAATTTTACCAATAGTGAGGCATCCTCATAATTCGGATGTGTAGCTGTGATTTCAGTAAAGTTACTGTGTGACATTATAAGATCATGAAAATATGCAACTCCAAATTCATCTGTAGATTGTGTTTGTCCCTCAATAGTAACTTTAGCGCCAGGTACTGTGAGATTGTTCTCATCTGTTATTTGTGCATGTGTTTGTATTCCATCCAAGTCAGGAATTGTAATTACTAGTCTTTCTCCTATCTGAGCTGTTTTGTGTCCCAAACTATGATTTAGAATCCAAGATTCATTATCTACCACTATATCAAAATCATCCATCTGAATTAGAATGTCTTCAGGCAAATCATCAGGTGTGACTTTATCACCATAATTGGGAAAGTCACTTGGCCAACCAAATGGCTGTATATCCCCATCTTTTTCTATGTAGGCTTTGGTTACAATATCAAATTCATGTAGCACAGGAGTAATATTTCCATCTTCATCAATAGAGTCTTTTGTAAATTTTATTATGACTTGAACATAATGAATAGTGTTATCTATTGGTGAATCGTTGTTCTCAGATGTACCCACAAAATAGATAGACTCAGAAATGTTGCTATTTTTTGTTTTAGTGTGAAATCCCTCTAATTGGGATTCTGCACATGGGACATCTGCAAAAGTTCTTACTGGCTGATAAGACCCATATTCGAGTAACTGTATTGTTGATATAGGTTCAAGTGAATCAGATGGTGAAGATTTGTAAAGAGGAGTATACTCTACGATTGCTAATCCTTGTGAAATCTTAGTTTGAGTCAGAGTTAACGCGTCATTAAATGCTATTAGATTAGCTTTTGCATTTTCATCATTTGGTGAATTTTTTAATACTGATTTAGTGTCCTCAAGCCAACTTTCTAAATTTGCTTCTTGTGCATACAAGAAATAAAGAAAAGGATATGACATTTGAACAATTTGAGTCATTTTGATATTTTGAAACACACTGTATGAAGCATCATACGCAGTAGTATCGGTCCAATCAAAATTATAGGTTTTTGTGTCAGATGTTTGGGTTGTATGAATAGAGGAGAATTCCCTACTTAGAGCACTAGAAGTTTCCTCAGAATTTTCTGTAGTCTCTGTTTGTTCAGCTGAAATCCCGAAAGCACCCTCACTTTCTGTAGCAGAAAAGCTGGATGCATGTGATACAGATTTGCCTATTTCTACACTAACAGCATCTTGTGCTTCTTGTGTTGCGCCAACAGTCGCCTCGTAGGAAACTTGTACATCTGAACCACATGCAACATCATCATTTTCATATAATAGTGTTGATTTCTCATATGTTGCTACTTTGTAAAAAACTGGTCTATCATGAGGACCAAAATTTGAAACATGCCACCCTGTTAATTGCCAGTCAGGAATTGGGGGGTTTGGTGGAATTGGCAGTCTAGGATCTGATCCAGCTAATTGATCTATATTGATAATTTGAGAATCATCTAAAGTAGCTGCTCCAACAAAGCTAGGTGTTACCATACTAGTCATTACAAGAAATGCCAAGAATACGAAATATTTCAATATACTTTAAGAAATCATAAAGGTGTATTTAAAATTACTGTTAAAATTATTGAAGTTAGGAAGGATATTTCAGGGAATTGTATTGTTTTTTCTTACCAGACCCCAGAAAGACGATATTTGAAGATAATTGATGCAATTGTAAATTCGCTAACTTTATCGTCATACCAACTTTGCAAAAATGGTCTTATAGACATCTCAGGAAATACAGCACTAGAAGTCACTTCAGGGGGGGCATTGATTTTTATGAAATTTTGGTTTACAAGATATCCTACTGCATTTTGTAGCTCAGAATTGGTCATATCACCTGTCAGCCACCATAATACGGTATTATCCTTAAACCAGACAGGAATTACTTCTGCTGAGCCACCAAAGCCACCAAAGCCTCCTCCAGAACCACCTCCAGAACTGCCTCTATAACCACCTCCAGAACCTCCTCCTCCAGAACTACCTCCAGAACTAGTTGTAGTAGTAGGAGTTGTAGGAGTTGTAGGAGTTGTAGTAGTTGTAGTAGTTTGAGTTGTAGTTGCAAATTCAGTAAAGTGCCATGTTATAATCTTAACATAAGTATTATCTGAAACATAGCACTCACTATGAGGTATGGGGTCTACAGGATCAGTATATGTTCCACTAGCATCACATCCATCCACAATATACCATACATCATAATCTGCAAGTTTAAAGACAATATCCTTGTCTGTAATATCCACCTCCCAAAGTATTGTAACTGGTTTACTAAATACCAAATCAGAAACAGTACTTCCCAATTGAATGGAACTTGTAGGAATATTATAAGATGAGGAAATAGTGCCACTAGGATTAGATACTTCTTGAGGTGTAATAAACAGCTCATCCCAATTAGTATCAGAAGAAATAACAGTTTCATCAGGGATTATAATTATAAACTTATCAAGATCTACAGAATTTTTCACAATAATTTCAGTTTCAATATTTGTCATCAATTGTACTTGTTTTGTTATAATAACTTTTACATCTCTAATCGGTACCTCATATGGAGTAACATCTACAAGATATCCCCTAAAGTCAAATGAATCACCAATTGGACGATCTATTACATCATTAGATAGTTGTATGAAACCACCAAGTATTTCACTACTTGCAATACTTTTAGCAGATGCCTGTGAAGACATTCCAACTACTAGGAATAAAACTAGAATAAAAAAAAGAAAAGGGGTTTTTGACATTTTACCTATCTTATACACAGGATTGCGTGAATGTTATCTCTTGTGTTAGAATACCAGAATATGGCATAGCTAACAATGTACCATCACCGCTTAGATGAAATGCAATGATAACATGTTCAGATGGACTTGCAATTGAAATTAGATCTTGTGCAATGGCTCCCTCTGCTGGAAATGCAATCTTGGCAGCATATGTACTAAGTGTAGGTGCATTACCATCATTGCTAACAGAAAACTTTGTTGCCTCTGCTAACATATGTACTACATTATCTGCTCCGCCTGTAAGGAATGGACCACTAACTAGAGTTCCTGCATCAGCTACGTTTTCTTCAAGAGCAATAACATCGTTACCAGCATCACCTATTAGAGTAACTGCTGTTATAGTTACCACATTACTAGTTCCACCCTCATTATCGGCACTAACAGATGTATCAGTTGCAGTGATAGCACTCACAAGTTCAGTAGCATCAGCTATATCATCACCGTTGATATCAAAGTCTGTACCAAGTACTGGAGTAAGTAGACCAGTGTATGTATTTGAACCAACTGTGATTGTCTCAGTATCAGCTACATTTACTAAAGTAACTGTACCGAAAGCTTGTGAACTATCAGTACCAATCCAGTTATCAGATTTTACTTCAATTAGAGTGTCTTCAGTAGCAGTTGCCTTGTCAAAAGTGATTATCTGTTCTAATCCATCTACTCCTGCTGTAAGTGTACCAAAGCTAAGAGTTGGGTCTATCACAAAAGAACAAACAGCATCTAAGGTTACCGTTGCTTCGGTGTGTGATACTGCATTTGCCAATGGTGTTGCAAGTGGCATTAAAGCTAATAATGCTGCAAAAGCAAACACGATTGTTGTTTGTTTTAGATTTGTCATTGTTGATACAAAATTTAAGATAAATATAAGACTTTCCCAAAAAGGGGTTATTATTTTTGGATCGAATAAACGTATAATTTTATTGTTTTAATCTTCTCATAACAAGTACAGGCACAATTGTAGGTGCTGCCACATAGATTGCCAAATTAAGTGCAATAACTGATATTCCAAGTCCCAATACTGAAGATTCAGAGTTCTCTTCAGCTAGAGTCATTATTGATAACGTAGATAACATTGGTGCGAGAAATAGTTTTACAGACTCTTTGAATAGAGGATTTTGTCTCTCCATATCTGCAATGTATGGTGAGAATGAATAGTACAACTGGTTAAATCCAGTCATAAATGATACACCTGATGCTGTATTCATTAGTTGGTTATCACGAATCTCTCTGAGTAATTGTACTTGGGGTGCCATCTCTGATCCAAATGTTGCAGTTGCAATAAGACATCCACCTCCTTGATTCTCATCTACAACTGGAGATGCTTTAACTATGGATTCTTCTTTTAGTGACTCTTCATCCATAGTTTCTTTTACAGATTCTTCTTTCATTGGCTCTTCAAATATGGACTCTTTTATTGGCTCTCCTTTTATTGACTGTGCAATTAGTGGTGTTTCCACTATGAGCAAGGCTTGCATCCAAGGATGAATCATACAAAAATATTCAAATTCACCTGCAGTATCTGCAATATATTCAAAAGAATCATTTGTTTTTAAAAGACCAGAATCAAATTCTCCAACGAGTCTATCACTAGGAGTTCCTGCTGTAAATGTGTGTGAATTGGAATCTGTGTTTAAGAATATTACCTTTCCACCAACATCCACTGTTGCAGTACTTGGCGTATAACATCCATATTTTACATCAATACAATCATCAGTAGGAAGATTAGAGCCCAAAGTTGGAGTAATGGTAATTTCGATGTGATCTGCAAAAGCAGATGGTGCTAATAGAGCAATTCCTGATATAACAGCAGATAATAAAAAGAATGAATAAATTTCTTTAATCTTCATTAAATAATTTACCTGTATGGATACATAAAAACTTAGAGAAATTAAAATAAATTAATTTCTTCTAAACTGGTAGAACTTTAGAATTCCAAATGCAGGAATTCCAGCATACATTCCAAGATTCAAAAGAATTACGCCAATGCCATATCCTAGAACTTCAGAGTCTGATTCTGCATATTCCATGATTGATAATGATGATAGTAATGGAGTGATTCCAATCTTTACTAATTCTTTGAATCCAGGATTTTCTCTTTCCATATCAGCTATAATTGGTGAAAATGAATAATACAACTGGTTAAATCCAGTCATAAATGATACACCTGATGCTGTATTCATTAGTTGGTTATCACGAATCTCTCTGAGTAATTGTACCTGTGGTGCCATCTCTGATCCAAATGTTGCAGTTGCAATAAGACATCCACCGCCTTGAGGCTCTGGATCAGATTTATTTAGCACACAAATACCATTTACTGCTGTAGTGCCAGCTCCACATTTTGGCTCTGGTGTTGATGCAGTATTAACTTGTGTGTCTTGATTGGTATTTTCAGTTCTAGTTGTTTGAGATGGAGTTTTTTCTTCTGTATTCTCTGCATTTGCAGCACGGATTCGGGCTAGTTTTTCCTCCATAGTCTCCTCTTTTGGTTCTTCAACTATTTTTTCTTCAACTTTTGGTACATTGGCTTTTTCTACAAGAGATGTGGTATAAATTGGATTATCACCTATTTTTATTATAACATTGTTCTTCATCTGTTGATTAACAATGACCCCTGATACACCTTCTTCAATAGAGCCTTTAAGCAATGCAAACAATTTAGGATGATATTCTATATTATCAGAATGATCATCAGGAATAACAACAAAAACATCAATAGTTGTGCGTCCCTTTGGGCTTACCTCTTGAATTTCCTCAAAAACTAATAGTTCTGAGCCCTCACCTTCTGCATATATTTCAACACGTATTGTATCATCACCAAAATTCAATATAGTCCAATTAAGCATCTGAGTCTCTCCTACTTGTACATTGTAGTGTAGTTTATCACCAGTAGCAGCAAATCCGTCTGCAAACTGAATAGAACTAACAGATAATAACATTACAGTAAATACCACAGAAATTACAAAGAGTCTTTTGTTATTCAATAAACAGTAATAATATTAAAGATTATATAAAGATTTCTTATATGAATACGTTCATACTAGAATAATGAGGATATTTATTGTAAAGTAGTGCTTTTCCAGTCATCATCTATGCAGATATGGAAAGTTCAATAATTTTTGAATGTGTTTATGATCTTTTCTGAGATGTTTATGATTCGACAAAATACCTAAATTCTGAATCCCTAGAAATTATTATTGCAAGTAACTTCTGGAGAATGCGTAAAGTGTAGTGGATTTTACGAGCCAGAAGATCATACACAAGGAGAATGCATAATATTAGAAGCAGAGCAAAAAAGATTTTTATCGAGGGGATCTGAGGCTCCCAAGATACTTAGCTGTGATCACAAGATATCTTGGCGGCTTATACCTTTTCAATAGTCTCTCCAAAAATACAGACATTGCATCAAATACTTGAGAAGACAGATCAACTTGCATGCATTCCAGTCCCTCCTTGTATACTGCAATGTCATGTCTTATCTCAGTGGAACGCTCTATTGATACTGCATCAAGTATGAGTTTTTCATAACTAGTTATCAGTTTGATTACCTTCATAATGTCCTTTTTGGATAGAATGGCAGTAGTTATACCAATTGGCGATATCTTTTTTTTCTTGCATGTTCGAAGCTCCATCTGGGCTACTTGGCAGAACTTCCAGAGTCGAAACTTTGTAATATGATATTGTATTAGTATGACAAATATTGTAGCCATAAGTACTGCAATGAGAAGTTCTGCTATAATATCAGCGATACTTAGCTGGCAATTAAAAATTTCACAAAACATTGATCAGTTTAGTTTTGTGTGGATATAATTATTTTTGAGCGACGGGCCAATAATGAAAAGTACCACAACTATCGCAAGCTGTCAAACTTTGACCCGTCTTAAATTATTATTATCAAATATTACTTAAAGATTTAGTAGGATCTATTTTTTCTTAATAGTTGGGGTAGGAACTGTTGGTTTATTCTCTAAAGTTTTTGGCAGATAGTCTATTGCATTTTTTTTGCATAATTGCTGTAATCTAGATATCTCCATACTTTTCTCATTAATTTGAACTGCAAATATTTTGAGTTGATCTACCATTTTATCAAATGAAGATAGTGCAGCGTATTCTGCATTAGAGTGAGTGCGGGATATATTATCTCTTAGTTGTGCAATAATTTGCTCAAGTGTAGGTGAATTTTGTGGTTGCGATATGTTAATTCACCGATGCAATAATTATTGATACCACTGAGATTGCAATAGCTGCTATGCTAATTGCGTATGGTATTTTATTTTGTGTTGCCATGTGACAAATTATGATCCAAGTTTAAAGGTATTTTCAGTTGTATGCTATCTTCTTTGACCAGTTCTGTAAAATTGTTGCTGTGTAGTGCCAAATCCACTATTCATTCCAAAGAAGTATTGGAACTCCTCAGAATACACGATCTGGACTCTTTCATTACTTATAGAAGTAGGAACTGTTCTAAAATTATTTTTTGGAAAAGTCACCCAATTCACAGAATCATTAGATGCCCAAATCATCGGATTGATAAAACTAGACGTAGTATTAGAACCAATAACCACCCACAATGATAAATCTGGAGCCCATACAATATCAGAAGCAATGTCGAGATCAGAAGGTGTAGTATCTGTCCAAGTTATAAAATCATCAGAAAAGAATACTCCTTGACTTGAACCAGCAGCAGCAAACTTTTGTTGTCCTTCAGACCATATGATTCTTTTTGGAATACTAACAGGCATATCATTTACAAACGGACCAAGCCACGTAATACCATCAACTGATGTAATAAACTCTGGATCATTTGCACCAGTAGCATTATTTTTAATGTAAATTTTTCCTAGTGAAGGTGAAAAAACTATTCTATGCCAATCAGCAAAAACGTTTGTAGGTAATGGTGTTGTTCTTGCAGTCCATGTACTTCCATCTGGTGAAGTATAAACTGCTTGTGCTGCGTTAGTAGTTATTCCTGCTGATGTTGCAACAAAGAGACCCAATGATTCAATAAATATTTGATCAACAAAGTCTTGACCATTATTTGGCATAGTAGTTGTACTAAAACTAGTTCCTCTATCAGTTGATACTTGTATTTTGAATTGAGAAGATCCAAATCCTGTCTGAACTCTGATTATAGTTAGAGTTCCATTTGTTCCAAGATTAGGAGCATACGCCATTCTACCATATCCATTATTGCTAGTCAAAGAAGTAGATAATGACCAAGTTTCACCATAATCATCAGAAAACGCACCACCTCTCGTATTGTTAGAAAGAGCATTTTCAAGAAGTCTGCCAGGTAAACTAGGACTATCCTGTGAGGGCATATAGATTAGATTATTTCTTCTATTGTTAGGATCTACACCAGCAGGAAATTCAATTTTTTCCCAAATTTTGAGAATACTTGTTCCTAGTCCAACTCGACCATCATTTACAAATTCACCATCTCCATCAATTCCATCCTCACCACCTCCCATATCTGGTCCACCAGAAGTTCCGGGTGCAAACTGATCCCAAACTTGATCTGATACATCAATTGTAATTGGATTATTTGTGATTAGATGGTATAGTTCATTTGCAAATTGAGCACCTTCTTCAATTGCCACAAAAGTTTCTGCTAAAACTTCATCATCACTATCAAAATCAGTTGGTCTAGTTAATGGCGCAAATCCAGCAGCAACTACTCCGACTTGATAAAGTCCATTTTCAGATAGAATGGTTTGATCAGTAAGTAAAACTCTATCATCTTCAACCAAAGTAACACCATCAAAAATTACATCAGCATTAGCCAAATCAGAAACATCTGCTGTGCTTTTGGCTCTTGCTGGTAATTTCCATGTTGGTGAGCCAGGAGTTCCAGGTGTTCCACTTGCCCCTGAAAACTCAAAGATACTTGCAAATGTATAAAAAAAATCAAGGTCAGCTAGATTTGCAGGAGTAGCTACTGCAACTATTCTTACTTCAACAGTAACATCAGTTATTGGAGTAAAAATAATTTCATTTTTTGGCTGATTCATAGCTAATGTTGCAGAATCAATTTTTGTTCTTCTTCCAAGCTCTGTTGTATTTGTTATATCAAACCATACAAATTCAACATCATTTGCAGCACTAAATGATGGATTTATTCCAGCAGTCATAAAATATGTTTTGCCAGATAAAAGCTCAAAGATTCCATTTGCTTGACCTACTCCTGTTTGTAAAACAATACCTCCATCAGCTCCTGATGGAGGAGAATTTTTATCAAATTCTACATGACTACCAACTGTAAGATTTGTTGTTTGGTCTATTGAGAGTGCAACAGAAACAAAGGTGCCAGTTCCAGTTGTACCACCAGTACCTGCACCTACAACAAGTCTCCACTTTGCAGTAGTAATATCAAAGACTAGATTTATTGCCATATTATTTTCAAACGTAAAATCATTTGTGTCTGGTGTGAGAATTGTATTGTCTGTTGCAGCTGCTGTATGTTTGATGGTTATGGTATTTCCAAGTATATTGTATAGTGTTAATCTTTGACCAGGACGCTGTGCTCCAAGAATTGTAATTAAATCGGCAGTTGTTCCTGAACTTAATGATACTATTCTATCAGTGGATACTGTAGATAATGCATTACTTGAGCCATCTTCTAAAAGATCAATGGTATTAGTTGCAATATCTAAAACTGCGGTTTGTAAGTTAAATCCAATATTTCCAGTATATAATGCACCATCAAGATTTGCCTTTCTCTGATCAGTTCCTGCCTGAGTAAAGTTTCCAATTCCACTTTGGTCAGAAAAATGAACACTTCCAAGATTGTAGGAATTTTGCTGAGCTGCTGTATTGTATAGTTCATCATCAAATTCTTTTTGATAAACAGACTCTTTTGCAGCATCTGAAAATATTCGCGCCTTTCCTACCATGTAGATATTTTTGGTTTTAGAATTAAGGTATTATTCTAGGTAAAGCGGCGAACAGAAGTGATGGTTCTTGTGAATCCACCTTCTCCAGTTCCTGGCGCAGTCAAATTGTACTGAATATGTTTTGTTACAAGCTTTATTTTCTTAGCTGTTGGATCAGTTGAATCGTCTTGATCATTTACTAGCTGGTTATTTTCAAAGAAAAAGCCATCTCCAAATTTTAGACTAAATAATTCTGAACCAGCAGTCTCAATCTGATATTGCTTTAACTGAAATTGTTCTTTTTCAAGTTCGGTTTGTGCATCATTTAGTAGTTGTTGAAATGTTATGATATGGGGTCTTTTTCTAAATTGTGCTTCCAGATTTCTGTTAATTCCTGGCTGTCTGGCAATAGCTAACAGAGGTTTTGTAAAATGAAAATCATCAATAGTAATTGCAAGTGTTCCTCCAAAGATTTTAGCTAGTGATGTATTATCGATGTTAAGATCAAATGCATCTCCTGCAATGTCTGGGGCATATCGTCCAAACTCATCATAAAAGTCCTGAATCTGCCAGCCAACAATCTGAATTTCTCTAAACGCAAATCTATTTACAATTTCTAGTTCCTGTGGAAGTAACAGAGATAAAATGGCATTTCCTGATAAATCAAAGAATCTTGGTTTGCGTCCTCTGTAAATTTTAAATGAAGAAAATGGTATCTTTACTGGATAAAATACATCAACAAAGGGAATCTCCACATCATAAAATACTGTATTGTCATATCTGTCAATCATCCAAACTCTAACAGTAGTGATTCCGTCAAGCTTTAGACCGCCTATAGTTTGGTTTGTAATTTTGATATTTCCGACTATTTCTTGTAGCTGTCCCAAGTCTTCGCTTTCTGTCTGGTTAAATCCCCTTGTTCCCCGACTAGTCCATGACATGTTTTGTGTATCTAAAAAGGATGGTTGGAGATTATCTTCTCCTACTGATGGAGTATCAGTTCCATAGATATTTCCTACAGTAACAGAAGGAGCGCCAAAATTATTTGGAGAAAATGGAACTCGCCATACAGCCCATGCGCCTTTTTTGTAAAAGTCACCTAACGGAGTAGCAGAGCCTGCATCAATACGGGATTGATAGTTTTGCCCTATTGTATAATTAAATTCAACGGCAGAAAATACGTTTGTAGCAAATGGATTGCCATCTTTTGTTACATCTGGATGGTTGGTACTGTCAGTTTCAGCAGGCTTTGGATCATATGACTCTGCTGAGGAGATAGTTGAATATTGATGCAGACAGTCAACTGCCAAGTCACCAGTTACTATATTCCATATTGTGGTTCCTTGATCAAACTGATAGATGTTAGATTCATCAATTACAACTGCCTGCATGTTATCAAGATCAGTTCCAGTGTTTGCTGGTCGGTACTTTACAATCCATTCCTCCCCACTCCATTCTACAATATTATTAGAAAATGCAATTCCATTGGTATCAGTTCCTGCAAAAGTATCAGCTCCCGTACCATTAATGAGACAACGTCTTCCAACTGGGAATTGGTTTTCCTGTCCAGAGTATGCCCATCTATCAGCTGCTAATTCTAATTCAGTATCATTTGTGGCAATAAAATCAACCCAAGTTCTGAAAAATTTTGCCTCAGTTGTATTATCCAAAACTACAATATTACAATCATACATTGTCGCTCCAGTTGATGTAATGACTTCGCTTACCTGAGATACATTGCTAGGATCAGCACCACAGTTTGCCCATTCTTTTACTTTGTCATCAGTCCATTCAGAGTATTGGATTGTATCTCCAAATTCATCAGACATGTCAATTTGATTCCATTGTCCACTAGCAGCAGGATCAGTAAAGGGAGGAGTCCCTGTAATGTTAGTATTTGCCTGATAATGTTTGCTATCAATGAATTTTACCAGAGAACCTTCCAGATACGCAATTTGATCATCCCATTGCGGTCTGAAGATAAACTGATCAACACCGCTTGCATACTTTGAGTGACCTGTTGGTAATGAGCCATGAGTTTGCGAACCCCAAGCAGCGACCTGTGTTGCAGTAGCTGCTGCTATTCCTACATCCGTTGATCCAATATTTATATTAAAAACTGAATCTCCACTTTGTGGCTGTTTAAGGGTTGGAAGATTTGCATCATCATCCAAATCAAATGTTCTACTACCTTGAGAAAACAATGCAATCTCTATTGCATTAACATCAGATGTCTCAAAGCCGCATTCAAAATAATCCAAGACACCCCCAGCAGCAACTGAGCCTCCAAGCTTGTCTAGCATCTGATTCCATCTGTTATATCCTGAATCTTCAACTAGTCCATACTCATAGTGGTTTACCGTAAACTTTGGAAAGCCATTTCCAGTACCTGTTGATTGGATATATCCTATAGAATGGCCAGTAAGAACTGGTTGACCAGAATTAGTATTCTTATTGTAGCTTACCCCTATTTCTCGTGCAACTCTAAATGCATCTGAAAACCAGAATCTTCCTGAAAATGAGATTCGCTGGGTATGGTATTCAATGCCAATTAGATTCAGCTCAAAAAGAGTTCCTTCTGTTTTAGTTTGAGATGGAATAACTAGTGGATTAAACTCAAAAAATCTGTCATATGTATTTCCAGCTAAATCTTCTGCCTGTACACGAAACCTGTCATATTGTTCAATTACATCTGGAGTGCCTTTTGATGTGATGAAATTTCCAAATACACCTGAAAGTTTCAAGATGCATTCATTTACCTGACCAGAGCCAGTATCAGTAAATGAGATTCCTAAAACATCATTAGTAATGTCTGAAGATGTAACATAACTGTCTGATTCATCAAACCACGTTACAAAGAAATTTTTGATATTTCCAATGTTTACCATTATGTACCAAGTCCTGAAGGATCTCCACTGAATCGCAATGTAATGACGGCTCCTGCTTTTTCCTTGTATTCGCCGTCTCGAATTATACGGGTCTGAGCTAGAACATATCCAAAAGTTAATGTTGGTGTGATATTGAACTGTGGCAGATCATCCATTCGCAATCCAGATATTCCCTTTGGGAATTGAGTTTGTTCAGTCTTGTCTTCCTGAAGCCACGTTACAAGTTTAGATAAATCTCCAGTAAGAGAAGATGACTGTCTTAGCTGACCAGTAATTTGAACATCAATTCCTTGCAAGCCCATATCTTGAACTTCATTGATTTGGCCAGCTACTCTTGGATTCTCAGGAGTAGCATTTCTGTAATTTACTTCTGTATTAAATACATAACTTCCAGTTGCAATTACGGGTGTAGAATTAAATAGAATTTTGTTTTCTGCAAGTGCATTGGCTTCATCTGCACCTTGAGCAACAGTGGCGCGCCATATTGCAGTGTTTTCTCCTGCCATTAACCAAATCTCCCCGATATTGTTCTTCGTCTTGGATTTCCTTGAGTATCAGTTACAGAACCTGTAGCATTTTGACTTCGATAGATTTCCTGGCTATTACGATATGGAGATGACTGAATTATTCCAGTTGCGCCACTTGAGAACTCGAAAAAATTTCCATTAACTTGAGATGCCCCACCACGAAGTCCCTCCATTGTAGTTACTCGGATTTCTTGGTATCCGTGACGAATCTCTTCTTGTAGTGTTCGCTCGTAAAAGTTCATTGTTTCTAGTCTTGCAATTCTCTTGAATCGACGGTCAAGCAATCTTCCTGGCTGCATGAATTGGTCTATTGCAAAGAGAACAGTTTCATAGACTAGTAATGCAATTATAGCATACAATCCACCTTTTGCAGCAGCTCCACCAAGTCTTCCAAGTTTTTTTGTAAGACCTGCAATTAGTATTTCAGCAGGATTTGTAACAAATTTTCTAAGATTTGCAGCCTGTTCTTTTGTAAAATCAGCTACTACTCCTACGGGACCTTGCTTCCATTGTTTTAAGAGAAGCGCATTTTTTTTCGATTCTAGTTGCGCTTTGATTTTTTCAGGATCCTTTGGGTCAACTCCTTTTTTGATATTACGTTGAATTTCCTTTATCTCTTTTTGTAATTCTTGAATCTCTTGATCAATTTGTTCTTCATCTGTTCTTATCCCTCTTCCAGTTTCTCTTTTGACTAGTCTTTGCTCGTCTGCTCTTGCCAGATCGGAGCTTAGATTATCTATGAATGCTTTATCTTCTGCATCAACATCAATTTTTATTCTGATGTGAATGGAATCTTCCCTGTCAGCCAAACAGATTTGTCTCCTGTAGATATTCTTGTAGTTCTTGTGTTAGTTTTTTCTTAAATCCTGGATATCCTTTTTTGAGTCCATCTGCAAATATATGACGTGCCTCTATTCCGCTAACCCAGTGTCCTTTTGAGAATCTCCGAATTCCAGTAGCTATTCCTATTGCGCCTTTCTCAATAAATGCAAGTGCCTTTTTTCTTACAGGTTTTATAAAATGTCTTTTTGTTCCTTCTTCAAAGTAAAGATCAAGTGGCTCACCTTTTTTTCCCTTAAAGTCAACCCATATCCATAATTCCCTTCCATCAAAGTCAGATTGAATACTATTGATATAACGCTGTGGCATATTTTTGAGAATTGCCTCATCTCGAATTGCCTTTACCAGAGTTTGATTTGCAATATCTAAAATTCTATAATTAGTGAATTCCTTGATTCTAAATGGCAAAGACTGCGTTCGCAAAGCAGACAAGTATAGATTATCTACCATTTGCTATGCAACCACTATTGTATCATCTATTATTCGGAATCGTACTCTGAAAATTACACCACCCTCAACTGGCTTTACAATATTAAAGTCAGGCAAGACGGCATTTACTGTAATTGTAACATCAGGATTTGCTGATTCTCTGGGTTCTACAAGAATACTAAATTGTGTAGTTGAAAGATCACCGTTTGCATCAAGCTGAGTTAATGCATTAAATGAAGAAATTTCGGGAGTAGTTAATAGTAATGTAGCATCAAAATAGTGATCACCTTTTCCATAGAAATATTGGACTCCTCCATCAGTGGTTGGCTCTCGGGCTTCTGGTCTTCCCAGATGAAAGTCAAGATCTTGAAGCATGATGTATCTATTTGCTCCAACATCTAGCTTGAGATTCTGTGCGTTTACTAGCTCTCCAATCTCACCTATATTTGCCATAAAGAATGGCTCTTTTTTGACATTAAGGTATTTTGATAGAAATAATTGGAATTAGTTTACTGATCTTGAAATTTCTCTCCAAAGAGTTCCATCATTAACTAGAGTCAGAGTATCTCCAGCAGTTGCTACAAAGTTAGCAGCCCCTGCCAATGCAAAGTCTTGTTCTGCACCCGCAGCTCCTCCTGCAGCATTTGTTACTGTAGGAGTAGAATCAAATTGTAATGTAACAGTAGAACCTGATTGCCAGTCTGTGTTTATCATGTGATTAATAGTAGTAACCCCTGTAATATCAAAGTAATTTCCATCTCCCAAAGTAATAGCATCAGCACTTGCTACATCTGCTCCTTGGCTTCCTTGGAATCTACCATTCATTTCAATTCCTGGAGTTACAGCTGATGCTCTTGATACTTCTAACCATTCAAGTCCATTGAATACAAAAGTAATCATATCTCCTGCAGTAGTTGTGTAATCAACATCACCTTTCAATAGCATTACAGCAAAGTTTGTAGGTGGAGAAGAAGCATTATGAGTAAGTGTCAATGTATCTGCAAATTGGAAAGTTACCGTATGGCCTGCTTGGAAAAATATATCATCCACTAAGAAATTAATTGTAGTAGTTCCTGTAACTTGGAGCGAATTACCAGCTTGAAAAGCTGACATACTTGAAGCAGAAGCTACAGTTCCCCCATACTTTAATTGAACATTTGTATCTGCAAGAGCAGGAGTAGTAAATGTAATAAATCCAGATCCTTTTGATGCAAGATTCAAATCAATATTAGTATCTCCTCCAGTTGCAGAGATTGTTGGACCAACTGTAGATATGGCATTAATAATATTGATTTCATTAACTGCAGAGGCTATTTCAGAGAACGTGAGAATCTCATTGGTTCCACTTAAATCTCCTCTAATTGCTGCAAGATTTCTGATATTGTTCGCCTGCATATCAAAGAATGTTCCATCAAATGAATATTGTTCAGTATCTCCAATATGAATAGAAACATTTGTTGGACCATTAAGTTCAAGGTCTGTGGATGTTCCAACCATATCTGCAGTTCCTGTTTGGAATTCATAACCAGCTACACCTTGAATAGTACCATTAAGGAAATTGGCTGTAGTATCAGTTACTTGGAATTGAAGAGCATTATTGATGAATACCTGGAAGATATCAGTTCCTGTAAACAAAATAGAATTTGGAGTTGAAGTTGCAGCTCCATTCCATGTGATTCTGTCTGCAGCATCTAAATTGATAATTCTATCAACTGCAGCATCAGTTGTTGAATTTACAAAGTGAATTTTTGCTAAATCAATAAATTCTGTTGCAGTATGGAAGGTCCAATCAGTGGTATTAGAAATTTCTAACCACAGAGTTCCAGCATTAGTAATTTCCAATAATGGTCTGCCAACAGTTCCTCCAGCAGAGTCTTCAAAGTTCATTCTTAGATAAGGAATGGATCCAGTATCATCAGCAGTAGGAACAGTGAAATTCATAATATTTTGAATAGTTGTTGCTCCACCTGAACGCATTGTAAATACTGTTTGAGCATCATTTGCTACTGCGGATTCATTTTCAATTAATACAAATCCATCAGTGTTTCCAATTCTGACTCCTGCATTTGCTGTATCATCAAGATAAGTAATTGATAGAACATCAGTTGCTCCTTGACCCATTATAATTGGAGAAGCTGTTTTGAATTCAAGATTGAAGCCAGCAGCATCATGATCTTCAGTCCAAGGAGTATCACTTCCTGCTGCTTCTAAATCAACTTCAACACCATTTCTCTGAATTGTGAGATGATCAGAATTATCAAGATCCAAGAATAATCTGCCTATTTCATCAGAACCAGTAGATGCAGGACTAGCAATAGATCCGAGTTGGTAGTAAGCTGTTCCGATATTGATATTTTTGTTGATAGTGGTAAAAACAGTGGCTGCAAAAGTATAAGCTGTTACAGCATTGATTGAAAATTGAGTTATGTTTCCTGTTGAAGTGTTTAATGTAATATCACTGAAGAAACTTTGAATGTATGTATCAGTAGATGGTGGCAAACTTGTAAAATTTGTAAATTTTATTGCTCTTGGCCATGTTGGTTCACCAGCAGCAGTCATTATAACAGGTATAGTAGATTCTTGAATTGATTTTCCAGTTGTTCCATTAAAAGTTACAAGAGCATCATCCGTAGAACTTGCAGGACCTACAACATCACCAGTACTAAATTCTATAGGTCTTGCCAGTTGTATCCATTGAGCACCATCAAACATAAATGGAATAATTTGCTCATCGTCTGCATTTGTAACTGTAAAATCAGTGCCCCCAATCAAAATTAATGGTTCAATTGGAGCAGTTACTACAGCATTGTTAGTAAGTGTAACACCTGTAGCATTTGCGTCTCTAAATCTTAGATAAACAATTGATCCTGCCTGCCAGTCAGTTGAGCTAATTCCATCAAGAGTAGCAACTGTATTGTTAAACTCAAAGTAATTTCCTTCATTGTTTAGAGTTACAACATTGCTTGAAATATTAGAATCAGTTGTAGCTTGTGCTAGCTCAAATCGAGTCTGACTCATTAATGTACGTAAAACATTCATGCTCATCTTTGCAGTACCATCTATGAGAAATGATGCAGTGCCATCAGATCCAGTATCAGTTACAGTAATACTTGTGTCTAGTTGAGATATTGAACTTCCAGCCCCAGCTGCTTGAAAAGTAGGTGCGGCACCTACACCATTTGATGTTAAAACTTGACCAGAAATTCCAACAGCTACAGTGTCTGGAGCACCTGCTGCATCCCAAGTTATCAACTCACCATCAGTTGCATCAGCTAAATCACTTACTACAATATTAGATATTGAGTTTACACTAGAATCAATTGTCTTGTTTGTAAATATGTCAGTAGTATTTTTTCCTACAAGTGTATCAGTTGCATCAGGAAATGTCAGGGTTTTTGCAGTGGTAAATTGAGTTGCCAATACTCCTTGTATTAAGGTATTATTGCCACCTACATCAAATCTTAATAATTTTGTTGCATCAAACTCCCCTTCAACAATGTTAGTATTATCTGGAACTGGTAATGTAGCTGCACCTACAGGTTGAAAAGTAGGAGCTGCACCTGCGCCATTTGATGTTAATACCTGACCAGAGGTTCCAACAGCTACAGTATCTGGAGCACCTGCTGCATCCCATGTTATTAGTTCACCATCTGTTGCATTAGCTAAATCTGCAACTTCGACATTACTCAACGAGTTTCCAGTTGCGTTTGCATCAAAAGTTTTGTTTGTAAAAGTATCAGTAGTAGCTTTTCCTACCAGAGTATCTGTACTCGTTGGAAGTGTAAGGGTTCCAGTGTTTGATATTGTAGAAATAATAGGTGCTGTTAGTGTTTTGTTAGTTAAGGTTTGAGTAAAACCTTCTAAAACCAGAGTACCATCAGAGTCAGGTGGAGTTAGAACTCTAGTTGTAGCTGAAGTAAAACCATCTATTTCAAATCTTAATAACTTTGTTGCATCAGCACTTCCTTCTACAATTGGTGTAGAATCTGGAACTGGTAAGGCTGCCGTAGTTGGTTCAAATGTAGGTGCTGTACCTACGCCATTTGATGTTAATACCTGACCAGAAGTTCCAGTTGCTACAGTATCTGGAGCACCTGCTGCATCCCAAGTGATTAGTTCACCATCAGTTGCATCAGCTAAATCACTTACTGCAATATTGGATATTGAATTTAGACTGGAATCAATTGTCTTGTTGGTTAATGTTTGTGCTAATGATTCTAAAACCATAGTACCATCAGAGTTAGGAACTGTGATTGTCCTAGTAGTGGCTGTTGTAAAACCAGACACATTAAAGGTAAACAGTTTTGTGCTATCAATAGAATCAACAAAAAAGTTTGTATCAGTTGGTAATCTTGAATTTTCAAGATTAAATGTACCTATATCAAGATCTTGTGTTTGTATGCCAAGTCCCGTAATACTTGAAAATACTCCAGATACAAGAGCAGAATTTGTTAATTGTCCACCATTTCCTGCACTAGAATGATCATGGGTAGCATTTGTAAAATTTGTAATAATTGGATCTGTGAGTGTCTTATTTACCAGAGTTTGGGTAAAGTCCTCCATGACAAAAATGTCAGTAGCAGAAGTAAGTAATGGAAAAAATACTTGTTTGTCACCTGAAATTGCTGGTGCATTAAATTGAAAGGTAGCTGTTTGTGCGACATTGCTAACACAAAGTTCATCACTTTGAAATATCTGTGCAAATGCTTCCCATGTGTTTGCTTTATCAGTAGTTACAACTTTACTATCCAAAGTAAATGTAACATCATCAGTATTGCCAGTTAGAATTATTCTATCTGTCTCACCAAGTAATGACTTGAATGGCAAATCCACTCCAATTTTTGTCTGTGCTAGTCCTTCTCCAGTGCCAGAATTACTACTGGTATTTGCCTCACCACTTCCACCAGGCAAACTTCCCAGAGTAATTCTCTTATTTTGAGTATCTGGATCAGAGTCTGCTGAATCAATAATCATTAATTCATCAGCATTGACTGGCGTAGCTTTGGATCCCTTACCACTCCAAGGAAATGACATATCTAGAAGAGGTTTTTGAATTTAAGGGTATTTTTATTAGTTAACCATATCCCATCTCCCCTGTGTTTTCATATTCCATAATGTCAGTATTTTCATATAGCATAGTTCCTGCGGTACTAAATGTAGATGGTCCTGTAAGATTTCCACGCAAATAGAATTTGATAAGCTGTTCGTTTTCTCCAATTTTTTCAATCTCTGTAATATTTACTGGAAATGATTCAGTAAGATTTACTGGAAATGATTCAGTGTCAGGTGTAATGTGCAAGAATGTAGCAGTTCCAAGCTCGCCATTTGCTTGTGGAAGATATATCTCATCAAGTGCATTTAGTGTGGTTGGTGTGATGTCACTTTTTTGCAGATACATAAAGCAAGAAAATCGTCCACTAAATGCGCCTCTATAATATACTGGAATGGCAGTAGTAGTTATTGCATCAGTGGTAATGTATGGTATGGTTCGCCATCCTTGTGTTATCTGAACTCGTTCTACTTGTGTGTACAAATAATCACTGGCAGGCAATGAATCACCACTTGATGCTGAAGTATCAAGGCATAATATTGCACCAAACCCCAAAAATACATCCTCATCTATTGCAACAATTTTAGTTAATGTAAAGTTTAATGTTCGAACTAGCATCGGATCATCAGGGAAAAAAGTATCGTCTTTGCTCCATCTGGTAGTAGTTCTAAAAAATTCTCCAGTAGTAGTTGAAGGAGAATATATAGTCTTTAGAATTCTTGTGACCTCACCTGTCATCTGCTCAATTAAATCAACCCATACTGAAAATACATCATCTGCTCCATCAGGGACTTGCATAAAGCATGTCACCTCAAAGGTATCTGACTGCTCAAAGAATTTGGGATGCTCTACGATATTTTCATTTCCAAGTGCATTTATCTTTTGTACTGTAACTGACTTTGCAAAAAAGTTTCCGGGAATCTGTTGCCTGTCAAAAAAGTGTACAGGCTCTGTCATATCTCCTACTACACTATTTGATAACTCGCCAGTTAGAGACCAGTTGTTAAAGAGTAGTTGTTGTAATATTTGCGACTCTGATGTTGCAGTAGTCATGCTTGCTTCGTTTGATGAACTACCCGTACCATCTGAATTAATTGCAGAAACTCTATACACTGCATTATCTCTTGATGATAATGTAGAGTCAGTAAATGACACATTAGTATTTCCAGTATCTGCTACTAATGTTGCAAATCCAGCATCATTGAGATTTCTTTCTATGAAATATCCAGTAATTGCAAAACCGCCATCATCATCAGGTACAGTCCATAACAATGCAGCAGTAGTTGTGTTTGTAGCCTCTGCTGATAGATCAGTTGGAGCACCTGGAACTGCCATAGTAAAAATTCAGGTCTTGAAATTAAGGTATTTTGATTAATTACTACTTGTGCTATTTGTAGTAAATCCAGTAATTGGTGAAGTAATACCAAAGGTCTCAGCACCAGACAATCCACTAGGATTCTTTCTGCCGTATGTCTCCATAATATAATCCTGAATGGCCTGTTTTGTCACCTTGACTAGCTCCATCATTTCTGCTTTCATTGGGTTTTGAAACTGGTTGAAATACGCAGCTGCCAACTGGGATGATAAGGATGTCAGCTCAGGATCAGATGGACTTACAGGAATGTCTGCATGCAATCTTATCTGGTTTACAGTATAGTTATCAGCAGAATTTCTGTTGGTGTTTAATTTTTCATTAGAATCATCATTAGAACGGGCAATGTTGAGATTATCCTTTGTCTCATTTAGATCAGAGAATGTTTGGTCTGGAGTTGAGGACAATAAAGAATGGTGTGGCAAAAAAATAAAGGTATTATGCTGACCTTAGATTAATTGTTCCACTAATTGTAATATCAACAGTAGTTCCAATACCTGCTACTTCAAATCTTAGTTTACCATCTGTATTCATTATGACTTCTTGAGTGAAGGTTTTTGGAACTGTGGCATTTCCTACTTGGATTGGAAAGATAATCGGAGTATCTAAATCTACAAATCCTAGTATAGTTGCAGTTCCAGTTCCACCACTACCAGTTCCACCAATAACGTTTACAGTCTCACTATTGGTATATCCACTACCACCAAAAACTATGTTTATTGCGGTGATTGCTCCAGCAGTTACAGATAAAGTTGCAGTTGCGTTAGTTGCACCAGAAGTCTGGCCAGTTAAAGTGACAGAGTCATTATCAGTATAACCTGTACCAGCAGCATCAACAGCAGCAGTGTCTATTTCACCACGGTCTATTTGTCCTTTAAAATTATAGGTTTTTGCAGCTGCATCTCCAGTTATCAAGTCAAGACTGCCAGTAATTGAGACTGTTGCTTCTTTTAGACCATCAAAAGTAAGCTCACCAGTTGTAGCATCACTCAGAGTAAATCTCTCATTTTCTGCATATGCAATAGCTGTATCCAAATTAAAAGGAACAAAAACACCAGCAGTTACAATATCAGTAACGTTACCATTTCCATTGATGAACCAACCACCAATGGTCATAGAATCAGGTGAATCATTATCTGATGCAGTTACGAGAATTGATGTTTGGTCAAGTCCTGTAGGATCATAAAATGTACCATCATTAGAACGACAAGATATAATAGAGATTCGACTTGGAGCAACAATAGAAGTATCAAAATCAAAAAGTGTTTCAGTGCTAAGTAAACGATTTCCACAATTTCTGAAATTGACATTATCTGATAATGATGCAATATCGTACATTGTATCAGTTCCACCTCCTGTGGTTTGACTAAAAATAAAGACACCATCTGCTTGGATATTATTAATAGCTGTAATTGTAAAACCTTCAGTATTACCAAAAAGTAAACTATCTCGCATTGCTATACCACCATTAGTGTTATTTATTGTTCCAAGTTTTTTATCTCCAGTTCCAACTAAAAGTATCTGACTATCATTAACACGGGTATTTGCAGCATTACTATCAATAAATGTAATATCAACTCCAGATAAAAAGAACTGGATATTTGTAAAAGTAATTGAAGAACCTGTGTTTAATGCAGTCATAAATGTAGTACCTGTTGTGCCAACATAAGTTACAGCAACAACAGAACCACTAGGGGATCTTAAATCAACTGTTGCATTATTTGCTATTATTAGTCTATTAAATAATAGCATATTCTGCATGAATATGTAAGCTCCTGTTTCCAAAGTTATTGCACCATCAGTTGTGTTTACAATAATTGTTGCAGTAGCTGTAGTGCTAGTATCACCTGTGATAGTAAGCACATCATGAATAAGATAACCAGAACCACCTCCAGTTAATGTAACACTCTGAATTTCACCACCAGTAATAACAGCAGTAGCAGTAGCCCCAGTCCCTGTACCACCAGAAAGAGTAATGAGTTCAGCATCAGTATAACCTGAAAGAGTACCTCCTAACTTTCCAAAAGAGGTAATTGCACCAGCTCCAGGATCTGGCAAATCAGATTGAGTGAAAATCTCAAAAGTAGTGTTTCCTAATGCAGATATTTGAGCTCCATTAAGAGCACCTGTTCTTGCATTTATTGTTCCAGCATATAGATCATTTGCAATTACTGCATTGTCAGTTACTGATAGGTATCCTGCTTCTACATTTCCTATATTTGCAGAAGGTGATAAAATTCCTGAGATGTTTATGACACTTAGTGAATCATCAGCATTAAATGCCTGATACACATGATTGCCAGAGACATAAAGTGATCTAGCAAAAGTAAAGCTGCTAGAAATTATAGATTGTATAACAACAGGATTTGCAGGATCAGAAATGTCTACTATTATTAATCTTCCAGCATTTGTAGATACATACGCAAAGTTTCCAGAAACTCTGAGATCAATTAGATTATTAAAGTTAGCATCAGTAACAAAACCAGCTAGTACAGGATTAGTTGGATCTGAAATATCTATTATTACAAAAGTATTAGGTGTATCAGAACCTCCAACATAGGCATATCTTCCTGAAACATGTAAACCTCTAGGACGAATCATATTAGCATCAGTAAAAGTACCTACAATTGTACCATTAGTTGGATCTGAAATATCAATTATTGAAAGAGAGTTAGCAGCTGCAGCTACATTAGTTACATATGCATAGTTACCTTGAACATAGACATTTCTAGCACCATCTAGTCCAGTTACTGTACTTGTTAGTATAGGAGTAATAGGATTTGAGACATCAATTATTGAAAGAGTATCAGCAGTTGATGATGTTACATATGCAAAATTGCCTGATACATAGACACCAAATGCACCATCCAAGATTATTGAATCAGTATTTACAATTACAGGATTAGTTGGATCAGATATATCCACTACTGCAAGTCTATCAGAAGTATTACCTGCAACATAGGCAAAATTGCCTACAACAAAAACCTCTCTTGGTACCTCCATTCTTGCAGTATTAGGAGTAGTTGTTCCTACAATTACAGGATTTGTTGGCTCTGAAATATCTACTACTGACATAGAGTTATTGTTTTGGGCAGTAACATAGGCATATTTGCCTACAACATAGACACCAAAGAGACCATCCAAATCAGTGACATTAGTTACACTACCTGCAAATGTGGGAGTATTATGAGTTACAGTAACATCATCATTTGCACTGATTTGACCGTCTGAATGTATTCCACTAATTCCGACATTAAGTCCACCAGAGTAGAGATTATTTGCAATTACGGCATTATCAGTTACTGATAGGTAGCCAGCTTCTACATTTCCGATACTAGCTGATGGTGCATCAATTCCTGTGATATCAATGACTGATAGAGTATCAGCAATTTCTGATGCGACATATGCGAACTTGCCTGATACGTAAACACCATGAGCAGAATCTAGGTTAGTAGTATCAACTAGACTTGCAACAAAAGTAGGGTTGGTTGGATCTGAGATGTCAACGACTGCTAGGGAATCACCATCGTGTGCTGCGACATAAGCGAACTTGCCTGATACGTAGACATCAAAAGGAGCATTCAGGTTGATAGCATCACTTACAATTCCAGTAAATGTAGGACTTGTAGGATCTGAGATGTCAAATATTGATAGGGAATTACCAATTTGTGATGCGACATATGCGAACTTGCCTGATACGTAGATAGCTCTAGGAACATTCAGGTTAGTACCATCCATTAGACTTCCTACAATTGTAGGATTTGTGGGATCTGAGATGTCAATGACTGCTAGGGTATTAGCAGTTATTGCTATGACATAAGCGAACTTGCCTGATACGTAGACATCAAAACTACCATTCATAATAACAGCATCACTTACAATTCCAGTAAATGTAGGATTTGTCGGATCTGAGATGTCAATAACTGTTAGGGAATCACCATTGATTGATGCGACATATGCGAACTTGCC
>SDBV01002518.1_pt1 | contig 27444 bp, 31 predicted proteins | sample 2277081 | NCBI WGS metagenome assembly SDBV01 (sample SAMN10402039, study PRJNA504765) | marine sediment metagenome | isolation source: marine sediment core GS10_PC15, 223 cmbsf | place: Arctic Ocean: Southern Knipovich Ridge | collected 2010 | reverse complement strand
TAATGTTGATGTTGAGAATCTTGATGAACTGAAGGTAACTTACACGGTCAGTGCGTAACCCTCAAGGTACACCAGCTGGCTAATTTTAGCCAGCTGGTGTTAATTAACATGGCATTACTACACATTGAAGGCTTTGAAGTAGCGGATGGCATCACGACCTATTTAGGTCGAAAATTAGTTGCTGGATCAAATGCTAATGAGTGGGTAACTGGGCGTTTTGGTGGTAAAGCTACGCGTGTTGAGTATCCTAGAGGTTTTGGTTGGTCCGTTAATAATGAGCAGACGTTGATTATTGGTTTTGCTTTGAGTTTTGAGACACTAGAGTATCAATGGCCTTTTTTAACTCTTGGGGATGGCGCAACTGAACAAGTTTCCTTAAGATTTGGTCTAAATGGTGCTTTGCAAGTTGTTCGTGATGGTACTGTGCTTGCAAATGCTCTTAATCTCATTACTAGAAGAGCTTGGCACTATATCGAATTAAAAGTAAAAATACATAATACAACAGGTACAGTTGAAATCCATGTTGATGGTGTTGAAGTTGCTAATGAAACGGGTCTTGATACGCAGATGTCTGCAAATGCATCAGTTAATGTAGTTATTTTTTGGCCAGCACGCTATGAATTTGCTTCACTCTACGATGATATTTATATTGCTAATGACAGTGGTAGTTATAATAATGACTTCTTGGGTGATGTTCGTATTATTGCTACTCAACCTGATGCTGATGGCAGTAGTACTGATTTTACACTCTTTCCAGGTGCCGGTGAAGATCATTATGAGAATGTAGATGACGGTTCATCAGTTGATGACGACACAACATACGTAGAATCAGTAACAACTTCACATGAAGATCGTTTTACTTTTATAGACTTAGTGGATGTCGGCGATATTCTTGGCGTCCAGATATTTACTGATGCCAAAGAATCAGCGGGCGCAGAAACACTAATCACAACTGTTAGAACATATACTATAGATCATGATGACACGCCACAAGCTGTGACATCAGCATATTTAATTTATTCAAGGATCATGGATGTTGAACCTGAGAATAGTATTCCTTGGACATCAACAATCTTCAATGCATCTACGTTTGGAGTAAAGGTGGGTTAAATGTCATTGATACACATAGAAGGTTTTGAAGGCGCTGGTGATACGACCAGTACATTACGAGATTATATGCGGAAGTCTTATGGAAGTTCAGGCTCTGATAATCGTGTAGGGATATTAACAGCTGGTAGAGTGGGCGGTAATGCGATAGTTTTAACTAGATACGGCGTTTTTATAAGTAAATTTACTAATAAAACAACAGTCACTGTTGGTTTTGGTTTCAGGACTGATGTGTGGCAGAGTAATACAATTGTTACTCTTAATGATGAAGCAACTAATCAAATTGTTCTAAAAGTTTTCGCTGGCGGTGAACTAACAATATTACGAAATACTACAACCTTAGGTACAACATCAGGTTTGGGTTGTGTTGCAGATACTTGGTATTATATTGAATTGCAAGCCACTATTCATAATACGACTGGCAGTTTTGAATTACGCGTAAATGAAGTTAATGAACTAAGTGATTCAAATATTGATACGCAGGAGTCTAGTAGTCCGACACTTAACAATGTACAGTTCTACAGTGGTGATGCTACTAATCGTTATTATGATGATGTCTACATTCTTGATGCTACTGGTTCTATCAATAATGATTTTTTGGGTGAAATGCAAGTCATTGGTCTGTATGTTGACGGCGACGGCGCTGTTAATGATTTTACAAGCAGCGGCGGTGCCAATTACGAAGATGTTGATGATGGTAATATTCTTGATACTACTACTTACGTAGAGTCCGCAGTTTCTACAAATAAAGATATGTACACTTTTGAGACTCTGGGTGATTATGGTGAAATTGCTGGTGTCTTGTTGAATGTAGATGCTCTAAAAACAGACGCGGGTAATGTAACTTTGAATTTGTTTGCGACGCTTGATGCTGTTGACGAAGAAGTACCAAAGAGTTTAACAGCAAGTTGGGGAGCATATCAAATGCTTATGGAAACTGACCCTAAAAGTATTGCATGGACAAAAACTAACCTAACTGCAACACAGTTTGGTTTCGAGATAGACTGATGTTAAGAGTAACACGCCAAAATATTGAAGTTCTGATCTCTGGGGACACACCTTATGCCAGGGTTGCTCGCGCTCATATCCAAGTATTGTGTAAGCCACATTTTGAAAGAGAAGCTAGTAATACTATAACAATAACTAGTAGTGCTTATACTTTAGACCCGTCTATCAGTAACGCAATAACAATAAGTAACACAGCAGTAGCAAACATTGGTTGGGCTGAGTCAGCATCAAATGCAGTTTTACTTGTACAGGCAACAGATGTTCAAGGCCCGTTAGACGCTGAAGCAACGAATGTTATTACGATAACTCAAACTGCTGTACCTTATGAGACAGAACAATCCGCAAGCAACACTTTAACGATTACACAGACAGCTGTAGCTGAAATCTTAGATTTAGGTAAATCAGCTTCAAGTCGAATTATTATACAACAATTCGCTGATACTACAATCTTTGAGCGAAGTCCTTACAACCTTCTTGTTATCACACAGACTGCTACAGGTGAAGTTACTAGCAAACATTCATCGCCAACAAATACAATATCTATTACTCAAGAGGCTAAGAGTCATCTCCACACAAGATCACCAAATAATGATATTGAAATCACGCAAATTGCAGTTGGTACTAATGCTTCCGTTCATGTTACTGCAAGTAACAATATAACAATAACGTCAGCAGCAACTTTTTCAATAAGTAATTTTAATGTTGTTAGTCGACTTACTACATTTATATTTGAAGTTGATCCTGAAACTGGTAATATAGTCACAGTTAAAAAAGGTTTGTCTAATGAGGCTATAGCAGAACGGACAATAACCAATCGAAAGACTTCAAATGATATTGAAATCAAGCAATCAGTTATTTTTGAATTAGATCGTGTTGGTTATTTTGAACGCAGCGTTGAGTCTATTCTTACGATCACAAGCACAGTTGACAGAGACTTTACAGCAGAATCTATTTTAACAATCAATAGCACCGCTGAGTATGAACTTGTATCACAACCTCGGAGTGTTTTGATTATAACTCAAACAGTTGAGCGCGAAGTAACTCTCAACCGTATGGCAAACTCAATGTTTGGCGTAGCTCAAACTGTTACTTACGAAATTGTCGGTCGTTTTGATCCTTGTACGTATTCCCCATTCATTGGCAGTTCCACTGATCCAAATGCGCCAACAGCCCCAACAATAGTTCCTCCAACTGTTAGTCGAGCGGATTTTGTAATCTTAGAGCGTGGTGCCAACGTCTTAATTCTAAGACTCCCTGAATTAGGAAACCGGGACCGGTTAGATTTTACGCGTATTAACCGGGAGTCCCGCGGCGGTGTTCTCTATATTTATTCTGATCCGCTTTGGCCAAAAACAGAGAATATGCAACTCGATTTCCTTGGTTGCACAGAAGCAGAGATGCAAGACATCTTGACTTTTATTGAAAATACGCTTGGCCATGAAATCATAATACATGACTGGGAGAATCGTAGTTGGTATGGTTTTATTACGAATCCAGATACACCTGTTGTTAGAGATAACAAAGGTACATCTTCTATTGCTTTGGAATTAGACATTATTGAGGACGCAGCAATCTTAAATGGTGGAGCAAGTGTTCTTAGTATTGGACAAACAGCCGTTGCGGAGGTAGTCTAATGACAGTGCGTCTCGAAGCTTATCAAACTATAACGTACCTACCAAATCCGACATTCAGCGACAGTGAAAGCCTGGCTGTTAGTATAAGTCGAAAGTTCTCTATGAATGGGACGCGATACACTTATGTAAAAAGTAAAGACGAACGACGAAAATTAATTATGCGTTTTGATTTGACACGCGCAAAAGGTTTAGAATTTCATGCTTTTATACGCTCGTACTACAGTACAGAAATTCTTTTAACAGACCACAAAGGCGTTGTTTGGTTAGGGTACTTTACATCTAATCCATTTGATTTTGAAACAGCCTCTCGGGGCGAATACCAAAACATACAAATCGAATTTGAAGGATTCATACAATGAGAGACTTGTCCGCAAAAGCTTTACAAAAAATCGCTGAACAATATGGCTCTGAGCCAATCAACATGTTAGAGATTTCATGGTCAGATGACATTCCTATTCAAGTGTATGCTGATATTAACGACAATCGTATTCGTGGTAAAATCTTAGAGATTTCTAGTCTTGATAATATAATCAACATCACAGATAGTGCTGATTCACAAGAAATCACTGTTGTGCTCGATGATACTGACGGTATAATCAAAGCTATTATGAACGCTAATGATATTCACAAACGTGATGTTTGGGTTAAGCAATGGTTCAAAGGTCTTCCGTTCAACGATAGATTTTTGTTATTTCGTGGTAAAATCAGTTCGCCTGTTGTATGGAAAGAGGGCGACAGGACTGTTAGTTTTACAATTATTTCGCAACTTGAAGACAAAGAAGTTGGCTTTTCACCTGAAGAAGGTCAATTCCCGTATATCCCTAAAGAACTAATTGGTCAAACTTGGCCGTTGATTTTTGGCACACCACTTGATGTTCCGGCTGTTCAAATCAATCAAGCAGTAACTGGTACCACACTTCAAGGTGTAGGTATTATTAGTGGTATTGAATACCATAATATAAAACCATTAGGGGGAGATCCGCCCGATGATCGTCTTGCTAAAATACAAATAAGACATTATCGGGCAGTTGCTAAGGCTTGGCATATTGACACAATTGGTATGTTAGAAGAACAAAAAAATTCCATAGAAGCGACAGAGCGCTCATATATAAAACGAGCAAAAGATTTACAAAAGCAAATAGATGAAGCAAAAGATGAGTTTCGTCGTAGGCAAAATTGTGCACGAGCACAACGGAATCAGACAGTAACAAGAGCAGCAAATAAAGGATTAGGAAATAATCCTTTAAGGATACTTGGGGGTGAAGATTTTCCAAGAGGAACTATAACACTTGAGATTGGTGGTGGTCTTTTTACAGGTTATTTTAATGATGATTTATTTCACATTAGAAGCCGAACACACCCAGGGAATTCAAAACAAGCCCGGGATCAAGCAAGACAAGAACAAACTGGTCCTGGTAGTAATTGTGAACCGCCTTCAAAACCGGAACCTTATTATTTTGAAGATGGTATACCAACTGTACAATCACAAATAAATGGTAGTTATGTGCCAGTAAAGAAAGGCCGCTCGGCTGTATTAGTTACAAGTGGAAAAATTGAGCCACGTATAAAAGTTGGTGGTGGTCCTAGATTACCAGAACGAAGCTTAATTTATTTTTGGGCAGAAGCCGGTTCTTCCGTCACATTAAAATCTGATTTACCAATGTATTATATTGTTAGTACAATTCCGGGTACTGTACTTCAAGTTAAAGCGTACAAGGATTTTAATGGTGAAAAACGGTTGGTTAATGTAACAGACTACAATGTTATTACTGCCACTTATGGTTCTATAACAACAGTACAGGTAGTTTTACCTGACGCTTTGACGGCGGACCCAGAACAAAAATGGGCAGGCGACGACATTTATGTGACATTTGAGTCTGACGTTGGCCCTAATATCATAGATATTTTAACGTATTTAATTAACAATTATTCAGACCTTGCTATTGATGACACTTCTTTTTCTGCAACTCGACCTAAGTTACTTCCGTTTCCGGCGAACTTTGCTATTTTAGATCGCAAAAATATAGTCGAGGTATTACAAGAAATTGCGTTCCAAGCCCGCTGTAGTCTACGGATTTCTAATGGTGTATTCTTCTTAAGTTACTTACCCGAAGAACCAACAGCTGTGGACACGCTTACAGAAGCTGATATTGAAAATCAAAGCGTCTCTGTAACATTAACAGACACAGAGGACTTGGTCACGAAGTACACCGCAGAGTGGCGATTGAGTTATGCACAAGAAGATTTAGATAAAATTGTATTAAGGCACAATGTCAATAAGTACGGTATCCAAGAAGAAACTTACGAATATTACATTTACAATCAGCCTGATATTATCTTCAAAGTAGCGACCTTCTGGCTTATTAGAAAATCTAATAGTTGGAAGAAATTTAATTGTAATGTTTTTCTAAATAAATTGAACCTAGAAACCTTTGACGCAGTAACGCTTAATTTTAGTACTAATTATGTCTCCAACACTAACGTCAAAGCAATAATTGAAAAAGCGACTTTTGATTCTGCAAATCAAACTATTGCTTTAGAATGTTGGGTTCCAATCAAAGCTGGTAGTATGGTAAAGTATCCATTTGCCTGGCCAGCTGACGAAGAAGAAGATGCAGAATTCCCAACACAGGAAGAATATGACGCTGGTAATGCTGGTGGTAATGGTATTGGTGCTGATGCTGTTGGTAATTTACCAATTGGGCAAGTATCTTTAGACGGCAATGGGCCAATTTATGTTGGGGGTCCGAACGTAATCTTTGGCCCTCAAACAGATACAGGCGACCCGTACCCGACTGATAGTGGCTTCGTGGCTCAAAGTCTAAGAATAGATAGTACAATTGGCACTGTAAGTGGTATAGTAAAACCAATATTAGCATTAGACTTAAATTATATTTCACATTCAGGTCTAATATCAAGGTTGGGTGGCCCAAAGACTATTATTCTACCGCTAGAAGCCACGCTTGTGGTATCTTCAGAAAGCAATGCTTCAGGTAAAGTAGGCACGCTTAAAGACATATTACAATTCAATGATGATGACACTGATTCCAAGTTATGTATTAAGTCAGACGCAAGGGTTGTTGATATTACTGATCAAAAGAAATTTGGAAAACTAAATGATATTTTCACTATTGCTGAAGACGAAGAAGACAATGTATTAGCAATCAAGACTACAGCTAAGTACACTGATGACGAAGATGTAGCTGAATTCGATTATGAGTTTGATACTGAAGGCGAGAAGTGGGGTGCGGGCACAGCTTTCTTGAAAGAGGAAGAATAATGGCCGTCGATCCTTCAAAACCATTCTCTCGGAAAAGCTGGAATGAAGATATAATCCGTGAAGTCAATGAACTTTGCGAGAATCCAGATGAAGGCTGTGATCTATTACCCATTTTAGAAGAAGTTGATGAGGACCATATTTGGCTCGAAGAAGATGTGACCGAGGTCCAAGACAAGTTAATAGAAATCTGCCCTGAGAACGAATTTGATGATTTGAAAGAGCCGCAACTATGGCATTATGATGAAATCATTGTACCAATAGAAGAGGCTATACAACGTGGATGGTGCAATTGCGAACCAGAGGATACTTTGTATAATTTTGGTTACTTCCCACAAAAGAATTTTGAGGCTGCACATAAAGCTACTAAAGCAAACCCGACAGTGGTTGTAACACCAACTGGTTGCGGTGGTTTTGAAACCGTAACTTTCAACAGCCCATATTACCCTGTCCCGTCAGAGAATGAAGCATTAAATGATATTAGAGTAGAAGCCAGGGATGCTATTCGTTTAACATTACAACCGGAGTACTCTAATACAGTATACTTAGTTTTTACAGCAGAAGATCTTGTTAAAAAACTTGAAGAGGAAGTAGAAGTTTTAGAAAATCAAATTAAGGCAATCGAGGATGATATTACTAGCAAAGAAGCTGAGATAAAAGAGGCCACTACGTTACGCGACTACTATTGTATAGAAGGTCCGCCTTCTAATTGCACGACTTACACAGCGTTAGTCAAAACTTTAGAAGGTGAACTTACAGACCTGGAAGACGACCTGCAAGTAAAAGAAAGCAAACTAGAAGTCAAAGAAGCTGAGCTTGGAGCAGCTGAAACAGACCTTAAGAGTAAAATCGCAGATCGTGAGACTGCGCGCACAGAATGGGACGCTGCGGCTCAAGTCATGTGGGCAGCATTCCAATCTATGGAACTTCAATGGTCAGAAGATATACAACCAACTAGAGATCTGTTCCCAGAGATGGATGAACCTTGGGGAGATTACTGGGAAGATACCAGAAATAAGAAACCGGGGCAGTGGACTTTTTATGTTGACAGGCACGATGATGGTGCAAATGTGGTAGTGATGACTGGTCATTTTTCACCAGGCGGTTACCCATATTACATTGGTGCCAGGACTGAATACTTATCAAGAATACCAAACTTATGTAGATATTTTGATTATACTTACGTTAGAGATTGTATCTGCCCTTGGGAAATCCCTTACCAAGGGACTGACCGGTGTGGAGGTACAACAAGAATATGGTGGAGAAAGGTTTTATTTGGCAATTTACTGATCTTAGGCGAAGACTGTTGTTGTGTAGACCACGACGATTGGGGCTTAGCTGTTATAGTCAAACACTCGCCGGACTATACTAGGCCGTCCCCAGAATAATTCGACGATAAATCTCTGCTGTCACAATACAATCTTGAAGTGCATCGTGCGCTTTAAGATTTTTTACTCCAAAGACGGTACCCAGGTAAGCAAGATTCACTTTCGGTATAGGAATCTTTTGATTTTTGAAATCAGCACAGTCATTCCTGAATAAAGCCGCTGCCATAGTATCTCGATAATGAACACTGAATAATTGAGAAAATGTTTCCCGTCCAAGCCAATCAATAATAAACTCACGATCAAATGGCCAATTCTGAGCCAGAGGCACAAGACGCTTATACATTGGTAGGCCCAATTTCTGGAACCATTCATCAAACATATCCGCCGCATTCCAAGGGTCAACAGCCCTTTGTTGGCGGATTGCCCAATCAACTTTTGCTAATTTAATAGCTTCAGGGTTTATGTTTTCAGGTCGTTTGATTTGCATATCCATGTAAAAGGGAGTGATCCCTTTATACGGTTTGATATTGGCATCAAGTGGTAAAATAGCAATTTGCCACATACAATTCTCGCCAGGCACAAAACCAGTTGTTTCACAATCAACAGCGACCAAGAGGTCGCCATTCAAGTGCTGCATACCTTTCAAAGTTGGTCGAGTGTATTTACGGCTCATGTACTCTTTCTATGGCTAAAACGCGGTTTGTTAATGTGGTTTGACAAGTAGTTATAATCATACCTTTTGAATTTAACCAGACACTAGAACTGCTAATTAAATAAGCAAGATTCTTTGCTTCTTCTAGAGACGGAGCAATAACCGCGGCGCAGTATTTTATTTTTGCTTCACGGCAGGACAAATGAAAAATATATTTATAGCACACGGAATAACCTTTCTACAGTTGACCTTGAATCAGTGGCTTCACCACGTAATCTGTTAATCTCTTCAGCAGCCCATTTGCAGGCTGGTTTCAATTGTGGCCATTCGATGACGTTACCACTGATACAGCCTTGACCAGCTTGTTCCAGAAACACAATAAGATCTTTAGGATGGTGCATATCTAAATAACCTTTCTATAGTTGCTCTTGAATCTGTACTTTTGAAACTGAAGTGCTCATGCTTCCAGATGCACTTAAAATCAGCCGGCGCTTTGTATTCGGAAATAACAACTGTGTTATCCCGAGACCACTTACGCATTATCTCCCAAAACTCTTTTGGATTCCAGGGTGTATCATAACTTGTTGTGTTAGCATACGGCGGGTCGCAATAAATGCAAAGGTTCTTCGGTTCCAGGTTCTTATAATTAGCGTGCTCAAACAAGACATTCTTTAGGAATGTGTGTTTTTGTAGTAATGATTTCTTTGCTTCTAAGCAGTAGTTCCTAGACAATCTACCACGAGCGTAACCACCCCACCACTTCCCGCCCCAACTACAACTGTAACCCGCAAAAGTAATGAATGGGCTAGTTTCACCATCGCGACTTGCTCGTTGTAAAATACTATACATATCTTCACTTATAAAATCAGGCGGTTCCCAACCTTTTTGAACAGCCTGATGCAAACAAATTAACGGTGCAGAAATGTCGCTGGCGGTAGTAGGGCCAGGATAAAGATGAATAGTAATCCAAGCTGCACCACAGAAAGGCTCAAGAAAAGATTGAGATGGAAGCCGAAGTCTCCGGACTATTTGACTGATTTGGGTTGCGAGTTGGGATTTTCCGCCTAAGATTTTCACGTAATACCTTCTTATACTCTTTGAGGGCTTCGACTTGAGTGATTAAACGCTCACGTTTTCTACGTAAAATACCAAGTTCTTTGAGTAGCTTGCGTTTAATTTTTTGTTGTTTTAGCGTCATGAATTAGTCTTTCTACAAGAGTTTCAGCTGCATTATTCAAAGACTTCAAATCCCTATTATTGTTGATTATAATATTCCAATCATCCCAATCGTCAAGTTCAACTTCAGCGGGATCTGTACCTTGTTCTATATTTGACCTATCAATTCTAATAAGCGTGCCACCTTGATTACGTATAGCCCGCGCTTCATTTTTGAATCTTACGTCTGGAATAATAATAATGTCAGCAACTATTCCACGTAGAGCAAAATCAATCCAAGTTCCAGGGTGCACTTCCCTAAGTTTGTTACCTACTTCAATCCAAAGTTGTCGCGGTGATTTCCCAATCAACGGGAGTGGTACTTCTTTTTTATCACGATAAGTTTCATAATAAGGACCATAGTTCAAACCAGCCCAACCATATAACTGGTAAGAAATACCTTTAAGTTTGTCAGCAAAAGACACACGCTTCACGCATAGACCAGGTTTAGTACAACGAATATAAGTATGCATAAAAGTTGCGAATTGATCTTTACCAGAGCCTTTTTTATAGCCAATACCTACAATTTTCATTGATTTTCTCCTGTTAAGTTAATTTGACCGTAACTCCAGACCCCTGCTTGTTCAAGGATTTTGAAACTAGGCGTGGAAATATTGACACCAACAAAATGATTATTTGATAATTTAACATGTTGAGTAATATGCATCTCAAAAGCGTGCATAAGTTTGCGACGTTGCTCAATAGTTAAATTATCAAGTTTTGATTTTAGACTCATTTTACAATTATCTCTTTAACTAAAGTTTCTCCGTGTAGAATGAGCCGAGGGGTAGTACCATGAGAAGTTGGTTTTTCAAGAGATAGATTTCCTACAAAAAACTGTGCACCTTTTGCTAAGACGCGGCCTTTAGGATATTCTTGGGGTAGTTCACGTCCCATCCTAATTTTAGACCAAAGATGAATATCCTCTACAGGTAACCACTCTTGGAAGCGGGACCATAATTCTCCATAAAGAATCATAGAACCGGGAGAAGGATACATAGTTTCTTCGAGAAAAATTTCAAGTTCTGTACGATTTAATTGAGCATTTTGGAATTTATCCTGTGTTTCAATAACTGGAACATTCATACGGTCTATACATTTTGGAATTTCCAAACGTAAAAGTGTAGCCATAAATGCTGGAGCTTCTTTTTTCAAACGTACATGTAGTTCATCACGTGCAATCATGTTAATTGGATCAAGTGGTGGAACTTGGATCACAGTTATTCTTGTGTCTCCAGGAAAGATTGGACACTCACGTGGGTCATTAGCTGTATGTATATAGTGCGTTGTGTTATCAATAAGGTAAGGCGTTCTATTTTTAATGTGGATAGGTATTTGAAGTGCAGTTACCCAATCTTTAAGGCGATTACGTGCACCGACACTTTTTGTAATATCAGTTTCTTGAATAACACAAAGGACTGCATTAGCTAATTCACCATTAAAACCTTGCGCACTTGTAAGTGCAGCATCCGCACGAGCATAACCTGTACTGTTGATTAAAAAGCTCAGAGCTTCATGTAATGTAGATTTACCCGTATTTTCGGCTTTTGAATAAAGAAATAAGTATGGTAACGGTCGTTTTGGGTACTGAAATAATGAAGCAGACCAGACTCGAAGGTAATCTTCACCCGTAACCATACCATTAGCTTGACACCAACCGTCCTCTTTGATTGCATTATCAAGACCGTAACCGCAATGCCTCAATATCAAATCCCAAGTCTTATGCTTAAAAGGTTCTTCCTGTTGAGGTAAATAACGTAATTGTGCAGCTTCCCTATTCCAACGCCGACCACCAAGATACTCTTCTTGAAAAGGTTCACTAACTAATAACCAAGGTTCTAAGATACAAGTACCTAATGATTTATTAACTTCCTTTTCAGACAGGTCTCTTGCTTTTAATGCAATTTTTACATGTTGTAAAGGTTCAGAAGTCCACTTTGTATTTGACTTAACTACCCACCCACAATCTGATTCCCCTGTTGATAAGTGTCTGACCATACTATCAAGATTCATACTACTTGTTTCTTCAACTTGCGTTAAATGAGCATGAAAAAGTTTTTTCCACCAACCCTTGTCCTCACGCCAACCTTGCAAATCTTTAGGTTGATCTTGAGCTTCCCTCTTGACATGTACAATCAAACGCCCGTCTTTGTGTTGCTTAATAACTGTCTTCCTATTACAAGCCCACGTAGGTAATTTTAAGTCAGCACCTAACAGACGTGTGGTAGCTGTAGCCGTCTCAGATTCATTGAAATGGTAATCCCCCTTTTCATCTTCAATACCATCAAAAGTTCTTGCGGCAATACGTAAAGATGGATCACGATTATAATAACATTGCGTCCAACCCGCGGCGTCCTGTTCCCAACACTTTGACTCCGTTATACCGGGGGTATACCTACGCACACTCCAAGCACCTGCGGGTTCAGCCATTGGGAAAGCATAACAATTCCAATCCTCACCTTTACGTTTGCCGATTGCGAGTGTATCAAAAATTCCTCTAAAATTAAGATCTTCGTGAGCTTTTTTCAAATCAAATGTATGACAAACCAACATCCAATGATCATTATCCCACCACCAAGAAACTTTTGATTCACGTAAATAATCAAAAAGCTTCTTATGTACATTGTCAAGTTTTATTCTAGATCGTTGGCCTGTTAATTCCTCGAATAAAGAATGGTCAGATTCTTTGATTTGGCTAGGAATACTTCGCCGACGCTTCTTTTTAATAACATCAAGATGGTCACACCAATTGATAGGAATATCGGTTAATACTTCACCTTGTTTGATAAGAGCAAGACCATCAGAATCTTTCATCTTCCGATGAAAAACCCACATATTTCCACCACAAGCATCGACTTTGATTGAAAAATCAAAGCCAGTGTCCGCGGACATTTTACCTAGAATTGAGCGTCCTAAGGCTGCGTGCTCTGTGTGATTTGCAGTGGGTATGTCAGCAAGAAAGACGTAGAGGTGAAGCCCTTGACCCCCACTAGATTTACGGACTGTGACCCACGGAAGCTTACAAGCGGCTTCTTTGACTTCTAAGAGCTCTTGGTCTGTCAGTTTGGTTGCATGGCCTTCAGCGTGGCCCGCAATACCGTCAAAATCAAAAGCTACCCACTTAGAAATTCTTTGTTCCCAGTTCCAACCAGTCATTCCTATAGCTTCCGCATGGGAAGCTAAATTATAGACCATCTTGGAGTCCTCAAAATGGGGATCTGTAGCAGCACTCCAAGGTATACGTATGGCTTTCCACTGTTCGTTACCGCCTGAATAACCATGCCACATACGGCCTTTGTATTCACCCTCTATACGTTGCCCATTATCTTGTGCAACATTGACTTGGACTTCCATACCATAATGATACCACGAAGCTAAATCTTTGTGAGTAAAATCAGTGAGAAAATTCTTAATAGCTTCCGTTTTCGTTGGCATGATGGTAAAATCAAGTTAGTTGAATTTGATTATAAAATCAAAATAAGCATTATAGGAAAATCAAATCAAACACACGTGGATTGACATACTATAATACGTCATCTAATGGCAAAATGTGAATTCTATTTCGGGAATACATACTTACTTCCTTTCATTGAGATTACGGAGAGGGGAAGAAGAGAATACAGTCTATAAAGTTATAGAGAAAGACTATTTTTCAGTAACCTTTATCCCGTTATATTAACGTGCATTTCTGTAGTAACTTTTAGGAATTATAGAACATTTTAGCTCTATTTTCCGTATTATACATAGGACGCTGTTACACTTATTACTGATAGCAATGATTTGATTTTCCTAGTCGCTTAACATTGATTTTCTAAATCAAATCACTTGTCGTGATTTTACAATCATGTAGCGACAACACCAACCAAGGAGTCTTTTTATGTCGGGACCTAATTTGCGTACAATTAAAACCTCAGAGATCCGTGAAAACCCTGTAGCTCTTCGTGCTGTTGATCGTGAATCAGAAAGTTATATCGGTTTGCGAGACTCAATTGCTCTTGTAGGTGTCATGAATGCAATCAATGTTCGGGAACGTACTGAGGTAGTTGAGGATGTTACTATCACGTATTACGAACTATGTGATGGCCTGCATCGTTACACAGCAGCCGTGGATGCAGGTATTACTGAACTGAATGTACAGATTCTTACGTTAGATAATGCTGCTATGTTGGAAGCGCAGATTATGGCAAACGTCCATAGAATTGATATGAAACCCGTACAGTACACGCAACAGATGAATCGTATCTTTGCGGGTAATCCAACCATGACTATGGCTGATATGGCCGTGAGTCTGTGTAAGAGCTCGTCGTGGATTAGCCAGCGTTTGGGTCTATTGAAGTTGGAGAAGAATGTTGCAGAGCTTGTAGATGATGGTAAAATTAAGATTAGTAATGCTGTTGTTTTGGCGAAGTTGCCTCATGAAGAGCAAGTTAATTTTGTTGATTCAGCAATAACTCTTGGCGTAGAGGAATTTGCACCGCAGGTTCAAGCACGAGTTAAAGAACTGCGGGATGCAAGACTACAAGGGCGCACCCCAGGTATGATTACTTTTGAGCCAACTGCTCGATTCCAAAAGATGGCTGATCTTAGATTGGAGTTGGATACCCCAACTGTTGGTCCAGCTATCTGTGCCCAAAATAAGGTTAAGTCCGCTGATCAGGGATTTGCTCTTGGTGTACGTTGGGCAGTCAATATGGACCCAGCGAGCGTTGAAGTTCAACGCGCTTGTGCCCAAGAGAAGGCTCAAAAGCTTTCTGAGGCTAAAGCCAAGCGAACTGCTGATCGAGCTGATAAAAAGGTAAGGGAAGCTGCTGATGCTCAAGCGAAGGCACAAGCTGAACTCCAAAGTGCCGTGAAGTAAATCTTCTCTTATTGGATTTACTGTTTTTGGTCCCAATAAGATTATGTCAACCTGCCCATCTCTGGGCGGGTTGATTTTCTAACACATCCACAACAAGAGAATTAACATGGCAGATGAACTTGTGTCAAAAGAACTAACCGAGGGCGCTTTGACTACTAATAGTTTTAATGATGTTGCAGCAAGTCTTTCAAAAGGTTATCTTGCTCGTCTTCAATTATTTGGTTCAAAATCAGATGCTTGTGCTGAGGGTAAAATCGGTATTGGTCGTTATGGTTTGGTTCATGACAACACTATCGTAGATCTTGGTAACGAAGTCGAAGCAGTGATTGTTTCGTGGCGTCCAAAAGCTTTACAAATTGATAACAAGACTGTTACTGTTAGTCATGAACCAGACTCTGAGTTGTATCAAAAAATTAAGGAGCTTTCAACAGTTAAAGACTCTGGCTGTATGCACGGGCCTGAATTTTTACTTTGGATTCCTGGTCAAGATCAATTTGTGTCGTTCCACATGTCCAGCAAGACCGCTAGGCGTGAATCTCAGAAAATGGAACCTTTGATTGGGAAAGCAGCAACATTTCGTTGTAAGTTAATTGATAATGGACGTCACAAATGGCATGGATCTGTTGTAACTGGTTGTTCATCCCCACTTACCCCGCCTTCTGTTGAAGATATTCAAGAGCAAGTAAAGATTTTTCAGAATCCTCCGAAGGTTGAAATTGAACTTGCAGAAGAAGATAATTCTGGACGTGAAAGATAACTATGTCAACACCTGCAAGTGTAACACCAATTTCTGGATCTACAATTTCGTGGACCCGGTTTCTTAAAGACGTCTTGCAGGTAACTGGGCGCAGTCCTACACGCAGTATCGACGAATCCGGCCTCACTCTGAGCGATTATGCAAAATACATTATTGCTTTGAAAGAGTTACGCAGCAAGGAAGTATCAAACCCAGTTGACATTTTGAGGGACGCTGGGTCTTTATTGCAACATATACACTTTAGTTTTCTTATTGGTGGGTCTGTAGGTTTGATTTTCAAAATCTGTGAACTTACTGCATTGAGTGTATTGAGCACACGTATTAAAAAAGGTCGTTTTGCGTTGGTCAGTGGAACCCTAAGAGAGTGGAAAAATGCCGTAACTGAATTATCTAAAGACAAGTCTTCAGAAACTCAGTGGGTCGTTGAAACTCTCTTAGGGTTTTTCTTTACTCTTGGTCTAAAACATGTTTTTCCAAACGCAACTTTAAGGTTGAAATAATATAGAATTCAGAGTAATTATTGACGAGCATAAAGCTAAAGAGATTTTAGAAGCAGCATCTCTTTGTTATGAAGAAGGTGTAGGTGGAGATTTGTCTTTTCTTTTGGGAAGGATCAAGCAGTATTTTCCGAACCTTTGGGTACAGTATGATTATTTGCAAGCACTGCTAAATTAGGCCGTGTGGCGGAATGGCAGACGCACCGGACTTAAAATCCGGCACCAATAGGGTATTATAGGTTCGAATCCTATCACGGCTACTAAGATGAAAAAGAATCCAAAGCTTGAAGGTACGTTGTTACACGATTGTATTCCTCAAACAGGTAAGTGTCCTATTGGCTGTAATCAGTGTTACTTTAATCGGCCTGATGCTTATTATTATCCAATTGATCAATTGCCATTGATACCAACTAAAGAAGAAGTTGGCGACGGTATCGTCCGGATGAACTGTGGTCATGATAGTAATATCAATTACCCCAGTGTTATTACTGTTGCAGAACGATACAAGCACGTCTTCTTTAATACAAGTATACCACAATTGAATTTCCCTGGACCAATTGTATTTACAGCAAATCCAAAAGAAGAGGAAGACGCGTGCCTTTTTTATAAGCCGCCAAAGAACCTAATGTTTGTACGTCTACGTACAAGTGGCACTAATCTTCATTTGATTGATCAAGCAGTCAGTTATTATTCTGCTTTTGATGTTCCTATTGTTATTACAATGATGGCTTACTATACGGGTCATATTCCTATTGTTTTAGTTAATGATGTTCATTTTTATGCTGAAGAATGTTACGTCTGGCAGAAAAGACATATCAATTCTTATTGGTGTCCAACAGAAAGATTCAAACGTGCTGTGATGGAGCGTTATCAAGATAACAGGAATGTTGTACTTTGCGGCACTTTCACTTCTAATTGGTGCCGTGATTGTCATAATTGTGAATCTTATTATTGGCAAACCTTGAAGAGGCTTAAAGTATGAAAAATACACTTCATTGTACGCCTTGTCTGATTTGGTTAGCTAAAAATAATAAGATTTGGGATACTATTTTTGCGGATCCCCCGGATAATATAGGTTTGAAATATCAAACTTTTAATGATCGTATTCCAGATTACGAATATGTATATTTATTGCGACAATGGTTATTTATATTCATACAGCGGGCTCGTTGTGTTTGGTTCAGTTATAATGTGAAATGGTGGGATGAAATTGGTCGCATCGCACTTGAACTAAAACAGTTGTTCGGTGGCACAGTTAAGATTAAACCTTGTGTACAAATCTACACTTTTGGTCAACATAACCAACACGACTTCGGTTCTAATCATCGACCGATTTTACGAATCACTCGAAAAAATGCACCTTTGTATCCAGATGCAATACGCATACAATCACAACGACAAATAAATGGTGACTCCCGTGCAAATCCTGCTGGTCGAGTGCCTGGCGATGTTTTTGATTTTCCGCGTGTTGTAGGTAATTCAAAACAACGCCGGCCTTGGCACCCAACACAACTACACGAAGGCCTCGTTGAGCGTTGTATCAAAATGACTACCGTTCCAGGTGAATGTGTCTTAGACCCATTTGGCGGCACAGGTACCACGTTACGAGTTTGCAAACGACTTTCTCGGAAATGCACATTACTTGAAGTAGATCATACTTATTGTGATCGAATTGCGAAGGAAAATGCTTTGGAACATGTAGGTAAAGACACTTGGTCAGAGAATCTATGAAAGAAAAAGTAAAGTTCAAGGTCGGAGGATTCTTGGTTCCCGTTACTTTGACGCATGAAGACAAACGTATTTACATTGAGTTCCCGTTCAATCGGGGACTCATTACTGAAATTAAGTCTATGTCAGGGGCTAAGTGGCACGGTTACGCTAAACCACCAAAGAAGGTTTGGTCTATCTCTAATTGTGTGCGTAATCTTTTTCAAATTTCTTATCTTAAAGGCGAGAATCCATACGCTCCTTGGGATAAAGACATCATTCAACAGAAATATGAAAGGTCGCTTTACACGCACCAAAAAGCCGCTATTGATTTTATACTCGCTCGACACTATTGTGAATTGGCAGCGGATTGTGGTCTAGGCAAAACACTTGATGCAATTGAAGTAATTGAACGTGTAAAACCCGTATCGGCATGGTATGTTGCCCCTAAATCCGCTCTCTATGCCGTTCAACTTGAGATGAAGAAGTGGGATTGTCAGGGTGAGTTTGAATTTATGACGTATCATTATCTTGTCTCACGGACTAAGAACTTCACTGAAACGTCAGAAGTCCCACAGTTCTTAGTTATTGATGAAGCTTCTAAAATCAAGAACCCAACAACTCAGAGATCACAAGCGACACTAATAATTGCAGATTATATTCGTGAAGCTTGGGGTAGTGAAGGTTATGTTCTCTTGATGACTGGCACACCGGCCCCTAAATCCCCGTTGGATTGGTTCCATCAAACCGAAGTCTGTTGTCCTGGTTTTCTTAAAGAAGGAACACAATCCAAACTCAAACAGACTTTAGCTATTACAGAAAAGCGTGAGAAGCCACATGGAGGCTCTTTCTACCAAATCATTTCTTGGCGTGATGATCCACGTAAATGTAATACTTGCGGCGAATTTGCAGATCATGAGGATCACAGTCCATCAGGTATCAATTCGTTATCAACAATTGCTAATAGTGAAGATGAGGATGCTTGGCACAAATTCATTCCAAGTATTGATGAAGTGTCACGGCTACACAGACGCCTAGAAGGTCTTGTCTTAGTACAGTTCAAAAAGGATTGTGTTGAGCTTCCAGATAAAATCTACAGGATCATTAACCTTGAACCGACACCGCAAATGTTGCAAGTCGCTAGAACGATTTTACAAACAGCTTCCACGACAATTGGCGGGTTGACATTGCTCCGAGAATTATCTGACGGTTTTCAATACAATAAGGTTACTGATGGGTTTGAGACTTGCCCTGTTTGCAAAGGTGAAAAGCGAGTAGCAAATCCGCTATACAAAGCCAATTGCAAAGAGTGTCCAAGTTATAAACTTTGTCCAGAGGACGAATGCTTAATAGAAGATCCAACAACAATTTGTGATGGTTGTGGTGGCCAAGGGCATCGTAAGAAATACAAAAGAGTGGTAGAAGAAGTAGAGTGCCCTAAAGATGCGGCTTTAAGGGATCTTCTTGATGAATATGGGGAAGTGGGTCGTGTTGTAGTCTATGGCGGTTTTCAGGGCAGTATTGATCGTATAATCAAAATTTGTGAGTCGTGTAATTGGGCGTGGATACGTGCTGATGGCCGCGGTTGGTCAAGTAATTTAGATGGTGATTTTCTTGACAATTTCCAAAATAAAGTAATTGATATCCCTAGAATTGCTTTTATTGGTCAACCTGGTGCTGCTGGCATGGGTCTGACACTCACAGCTTCCCCGGCCATTATTTATTACAGTAATGATTTCAATGCTGAATCACGTATGCAGTCGGAAGAAAGAACACACCGTATTGGTATGGACACAAATCGTGGTTGTACAATTATTGATTTGTTGCATTTACCGCCGGATTACTTGATCCTTGACAATCTCAAACACAAACGGCACTTACAATCACTGACCCTTGGACAGTTAAAGGAATGTTTTGATGAACAAAACATTACAATGGTTAATTGATAACAAAGCAGAGTTGCAATTACATAAGGTCAAAGGTGTTTTTTGTTTGAAAATAATCGTGAAAGACCCTAATGGTGGTAAAGACCACTATACTATGTTTCGTTTTGAAGACAGGGCTCTTTTACAAAATTACCTTGAACCAGCAGTCGAAGTACTAAAGAAGTCAATCAATGGTTAATATACAACAGTATTTAGAAAAACATAAAATCTCTGTTGGGATTAAAGGACGTTTTATTACATTAACCATAGATGATTTTTATTGTGTATTCTGGGTAGACACCAATGAAAATTGGTTTATTGCTATGTATGATTTGGTTAAGTATAGAAATTACACATTAAATAAGGAACAACATGGCTAAAAATACACCGAAGACACAAGAATTGATTGACGCAATTGCAGCTGATATTCAGACTGACAAATTTAGTAGTCGACAAATTGCACGCAAACACAATGTTGGCCCTGATTTTGTTGGTAAAGTGGCTAGAGGTACCGCTAAGCCGTTAATTGCTACAGAGAAAATCACTGAATCAAAAGTTGATCCGACTGATGCAAGAATCTTGGAACTTGAATCCAAACTTGTTGCAGCTAATGACGAGCGTGCTAGATTGTCTAGGGCCTACAAAGCCGCCCAACGGAAGAACAGTATTTACGAGGCTGTCGCCGACGAGTTGAAGAAAACTGTCACACCAATAAAGCCGTTGCCGCGACCAGCTACGCCGAAGACAACTAAAGGCAAGATTTGGGAGTCTTGCGTCTTGCATCTTAGCGATGAACACGCAGATACAATCGTATTACCTCATCAAGTCAGTGGCTTGGAGCATTATAACTTTAGAATTGCTTTGAGACGTGCTGAAGAACTTGTTTCTACAGTCATTCGTTTCACTCAAAAGACTCTAAGCAATTATCATTTTAAGACACTGTGGGTTTTTGCAAATGGCGATCACGTCAGCGGTGAAATTCACAATGCTAAAGACCATTCAGAATATCGTAACATGTTCAGAAACTCTTTAGCTGTTGGACAAATGCACAGTTTGATGTTTCGTGATCTTGCGAAACATTTCCCTAAAATCAAAGTTCTTTATTTAAGTGGCAATCATGGCCGGCGAACCTTAAAGAAAGATTACCATAACCCGCACGATAACTGGGATTATCTTGTCGCTAAGGTTGCAGAATTGCATTGCAAGGATCTTCCGAATGTCGAATTCTTGATTCCCGATTCTTTTTCTGCTAATGTTGAAATTGAAGGTCACGGTTTCTGTGTAAGTCACGGGGATGATATACGTTCGTGGAATAGCATCCCTTGGTACGGTATTGAAAGAAAAACTCGGCGATTACTAGCTTTGAATGCCGCGGTTAATCGTAAAGTCAAATACTACTGTTTTGGTCATTTTCATAACCCTGCGACTCAAGCTAATTTGAATGGTGAAGTTGTTATCAATGGTAGCTGGGTGGCCACTGATCCTTATGCTATCAATTCTTTGTCTGTGTTCAATGAACCAAGTCAATGGCTCCACGGCGTTCACCACAAGAATGGAATTTCGTGGCGACTAAATGTTGGTCTAAGAAGCGAGCGCGAACACCTTGGACCAGACCGTTACACGGTAAATCTGGAAGAGACATCGTTATGAAAGTGTGTAAAAGATGTAAGAAAGCTAAATTGGAATCTGCATTTTACAGGTTTTCAATTAAAGGTATGGAACACTATTGTAAGGCTTGCTATAAATTAAGTAGGGATGAACAACAACAAACCCCTTTAGCCAAACGAATCGCATCTTTTGTAGATGGACTCATGGCTATTGAGGCCAAACGAATTGCTTCTAATGTAGACAAACTAATGGCTACTGAAGACTGGAGAAACTGCGGCTGAGACTTACATTATCAACGATCTGTCTATATTTAATGAATTACGTTAATGAAAAGAGGAACAAGTATGAGAAAATGTAAACGGTGTAAGAAAGAGAAACTAGATCAGGAATTCTTCATATTTGAAAATCATTTTGAGAGAATGACTGATAATTGTAAAACTTGCATACCAATAATTATACAAGAAGCTGAAGCCGCTGAGAGAAAACAATACCGCATTTATAATGGGTTGGAGAAACCATGAAGTTTCAATCACGTTTTATAAGATGGTGTAAGTTTTGTGAACAACATAAATCAATTTATGATTTTTATATGTTTTCATTTACAGGTATACACAATTGCTGTGCGTCTTGTTATTCGTTAATCAGTACTAGACAACAATCTTCCTTTGAAAAACGTATTGCATCTACTGTATCTAGGAGAAATCATGACTGAGACTTACAATGTTCAAGAAATTGAACTGACAAGAATCTACAATGATAGTAAATTCAATTGTCGTGGTGCTATTCTACCTATGGATGTCGTAGATTTGGCCAAAGATATTGAACTTAATGGGCTACAATTCCCAATTGCTGTTCAACCTGCTGTGGATGTTGATGGTGGTTTGCCAGATGGTTATAATTTTAGAATCGTTGCGGGGCATCGTCGCTATATAGCTTTTATAGTTCTGAAACAAAATACGATTCCAGCGATGATTAAGGTGGGTTACACTGAATTACAAGCTCGACTGGTTAATTTGAGTGAGAATCTGAAAAGAAAACAACTAAATATCTTGCAAGAAGCTCGAGCCGTCAAGCGACTTCGTGATTTTGGTATGATCCAAGAGGTAATTGCTACGACACTAGGAATGTCACGTTCTTGGGTTCAAGTGCGTTTTCATCTTCTTGCTTTACCCGAGGACATTCAAGAAACTGCCGCAGCTGGCATCCTTAATCAATATCAGATCCGCCAAATTCACGGTCTAAAAGAGCCAAAACGTCAGTATGAAGCTGTTCGTAGAATCAAAAATGCCCGGCTTAATGGCGAAAAAGGTATTGATGTTGGTAAGAAGCCTCAAGAGGACCCATTTAAGAAAAAGCGGCAAACTAAAACTGCAGTTCAGAACATGATGGAACACATGATTACAGCTGTTGGTTATGGTTTGCATATACGTGCGTTAGCCTGGGCGAATGGTGAGATTAACTCAGCCGAATTGTATTTCGACATTAGAGATTATGCTAAAGACAATAGTATCGAATACACAAACCCTATCAAAGGAGTCACGTCATGAGAATTGTACCTTATATCTTAGCACTACTTGTTTTTGGTTCAATGTTATTCGTTGCATTTTATCCTCTGCCAAAGAAACAAAGTGACAAGGAACAACTTATTGTTCAGGAATTAATTGATGGTAAAATCAAACTTGAAATTGTGATTTCTGAGCAGAAAGACACAATTGCTCTTTTGAACATAGAACTTGCAACTATTAGAGCCAAGCGTGAAGAGATTTTCAAAGCAGCCCTAGAAGTTGTTAGTGAGAACTATGCTTTGAATAAAACTCTTGAAGATATAATAATTAGTATGGAACAGATGATTGAATATATTAAGCAACTAGAAGAAGAACTAAAGGAACGCAATGCCTAATCAATACTATGATGCATTCTCATTTGAATATTTGCAAGAACGTGCGAAACATGCAACTATGCCGGGCGGCGCAATTCCTGAAAACGATCCTGAAGCTTTGTTCATGTGGCAAGCTCTTATTGTTGCAACAACAGCACCTGGCTACACGCATTTAACACCAGAAGAAGTCTTTGAACATTTGAAACATGGTGTTAGCCCTCAACAACAAGAGACTGAAGAACCAATGATTGAGCAAATTCGACAACTAGAAAAGAAGACTGAAGATGAAGATACTCCTAATCCTCGTAGTCGTACTAAGCGCCATTATTGTTGAAGCAAAAGAATGGCGTCCATGTGGCTCCGGAAGTGACTACAGAGCACACCGTTTCATTCCGCAAGGTTGGAAGGGTGCTGATTTTAGAAGTGCTTGCGCAAAGCACGACAAACATTATCGTGAACAAGACGTAACTAAGGCACAAGCGGACCAAGAGTTTTTACAAGGCATGTTGGCCCAAGCCAAGTATTCTAAGAGGCCGCGGCAAGCAGAACGTGTTGCTAGATTCATGTATCGAGCCGTAAGGCGTTATGGGAGGTATTGCTGGTAACTTGGGATGGACTCCAGAAACGGGAAGACGAAGACGCTGTCTTAATTAAAACAATGCTTAGTTGGCTTATAGACTTCAATGAATACGATCCTGTTGACTCAAAAGATATGTTTGAGTCTTGTAGGGACAGCGCTTTAACTGGGGGATAACATGAAAACAATTGTTTTTATTCTTGCTGGTTGTCTTATTTATATCATTATTAGTGTATTTGAGTAGAGATAATAAATGGTAGAAGAACTTATTAAGAAACACGGTGAAGAATACAGGGAACTTATTATAGCCGCATTGAAATTTTATGAAGAACGCCGCAAAATTTGGGGAGTTTCATTTGATTGGGACGAGTATATTGATGGTCTAGTTAAATACAGTAAGGGTTGCTATGATATTCTTAGATTCTGAAACGTGTGGGTTCCACGGTATGATGGTTCTTTTGCAATACGCAAAAGATGATGGTGAAATTAAACTATACGATGTATGGAAAAATCCAATTAGTGAAACACTCGCATTGTTGGAATGGGTTGCTAGTCAAGAAATTTGCATGTTCAATGCAGCTTTCGACTGGTTCCATATCTCCAAGATTTATGCTACGTTCTCCATGTTCCCGGACCACGATGTTCTTCCTGAGGATCACATTGAAGAACTAGCAATCCTTGAAGAGAAAGCAAGACTCTCGCCGTTTTGTATCAAACCTAAAGCCTGTATTGATCTTATGCTTCATGCCCGCAAGGGCCCTTATCAAAGTCTGATGAAACGTAAAGATATTAGAATCAGGCGTGTTCCTACACGGTTAGCTGAGCCGCTACAAAAAGAACTAGAAAAATGTATTGAACTTGATGGTATTTACTTTGCCCGCCGCAAAGACAAGCACGCCCCTCGGTGGGGTATTAGGGACGTGCATCTTCCTGATGGTGACATTAACCCAGATTTCAAAGATATTGTTTTGAAGTTCAGTGCTTCTGGGGCATTAAAGACCTTGGCCGAACACGCTTTAGGCCACAAACCTGATGTTATTCTTAAAATGTCTGATATTGAAATCAGTAAGAAAATGTTACCTAAAGAATTAGGTTATGCACCTTTTGCTCTCGCTATTGGCCGCCCTGGGAAATGGAATTGGGCTTGGCCGGATGTTCTACATGCTCATATTAGTCATTGGGCTTTTAATCCATTAGCTAGGGGGTACGCAACCGCCGATGTACAATACACTAGGGACTTGTACTATCACTTTAATAGACCCGAGGCAGGCGATACAGATTCAGAGCTTGCTTGTATGGTTGGAGCAGTCCGGTGGCGAGGATTTGCAGTTGACATTGACAAGCTTAGAACACAAAGAGACAAATGCATCGCCGCTAGGGCAGACGTTCCTACAGCTCCGAATGGTGTCAAAGGTTATCTAAAGTTGGTAATGTCCCCGCTTGAATCAAAAGTGTTGAATGAAGGTACAGGGGTAGTGATTTTAGAATCAATCGCCGAGTGGAAGGCGGCGATAGCCGTGATGAAGAAGTACCTTGGTCTCGGAAGAACAAAACTCGATAAGTACACCGCTGAGCTGTTCATTGACGTTAGCGACATACCAGAAACAGGTCTGACATGACGTTTCTTCATTCCGATGGCGAGTATTTCCAGAATATCCGGCGAAAGACAAGATGATTGAGGATTGAGTTTGACAAAAGTCACGTCAAGTCGCAAACTGAATTCCGTGATTGCAGGGAGTGCACCCTGTCGCACATCCAAGATACTCAAGGTCAGTGTATTCGCGGGTGCTCGAACTACGATAACGCATAACACATATATGGCCCCCCGTTGTCAAGGGACGCACCTCTCTTTGGCCCTCTAAATTGATTGCCCGGGAGAAGATTGATCTATCTGGCAGCTGAATCGTCGACCTGGCGTGGGTTCGAAGATTCTGGTGCAGTAACGGATCTGCACCAAACATAAATAGAGGGTTGCTCGGTGCGCGCTAGAACAATATTACAAAACCCCTTTTAGCTCACGTGGGGTAAGATAACTTACTGAAAATTACTGGAGGTTGCAAATATGTCTGAAGAAATCAAATATTCTGTATTAGAAGTACGGATTCCTGAACCAGATTTTGATATTATTTTCAAGGTAGCTGAGATTAGAACCGAATCAATTGAGCAAATGGCTATTGATGACATACGCTGCTATGTCTCATCGTATTTGGATGAAACTTTAGGTGAAAATATGCATCTAGATGCAAATAAACTTACTCTAAATATTTGGGAGAACGAAACTCCTTTGCCCCCAGAATAATAAAATCCCACAATGGGATATTTTCAAATCGGACCCTGGGAAACCGGGGGTTTTTATAGTCTCAGAGATGAAGCATAGATAGACCTTATTGAGGGGTATTTTTTGAGAAAAATCATTGCTTGTTTAAGTTTATAGGGCCTATACCATCTACTGAATAATCGAGAGTGACGGCGCTTGTTTGCTGAAATATGAGTGTTTGTGCCGTTACGTAGTCATGCTTTGCCTCAATCGTGTAATTTGTCGCAGTGGGAGTTGAATCATAATAACCAGTTCCTTCAGCTCCTTGACTTGCAAATAAATAATTCATCGCTTGAAAGTCTATAGTAGTTCCGTCAGCACTAAATACGACATTATCAGTAGTAAAAGTATAATTATTAATAATAAAGTCATCACTCCAATTTCTGATAATCCAAGCTGGTGGCGATAGCGTTTCTGGAATTATTCGGCCATTACTGTCCGTAGATGTAGGATTGTCGCACTGAATAAGAAACCAGCATAATAATATAAAGAGATAAAATTGGACACGTTTCTTCATATTTGGATCCCACTTTAGTTAATTGGCTACTAACCTGGATTCCCATGTTAGTTTTTTGACTTAACACCACGCGGAAAACACAAGCTATTTTAAAGGTAAATGAGTTGCAGGCGTTTGCCTTCCAGCCATGGTACACGAATATCGGTTTCATAGAAACCTGCGGCGATGAGCAGAGGATTGTGGGCACGTTTCTGAAAGCGCACAAGGATTTCATCTTCAGTGATGTGTACCGATGCAGTAGCATCGATGAAGTCACGTAAGATATGTTGTAACTTCGCTGTCTGGTAGCCATGACCGATCCTGGCACCGAGCAGTAGATAGAGGCTGCTCGCCATTAAAGTTAGCTGTAGGTCACAGTTGAGTTTCATAGCTACAGCCAAGGTAACAACGGTTATCCGACTGTTGGTATAGGATCAGGATGGAAAGATGCCACAGAAGGATTAAATTATTGGCGGAACCCAAGTGAATGGCAGGGTAACGGTATACCTCGTACTGCAAATGAAACCCGGCCAATAAATGTCTGTGTGAATTTCATGATAAAATATTGATTCTACTTTTTTGTAAGCTATGCTCGCCTGGAA
>SDBV01002517.1_pt1 | contig 27456 bp, 55 predicted proteins | sample 2277081 | NCBI WGS metagenome assembly SDBV01 (sample SAMN10402039, study PRJNA504765) | marine sediment metagenome | isolation source: marine sediment core GS10_PC15, 223 cmbsf | place: Arctic Ocean: Southern Knipovich Ridge | collected 2010 | reverse complement strand
GATGGATTATTAGCTGAATCTCTTCCTCGCCCACCTTGGAGAGATATTTTTCCTCCACCACCACCTATTCCACCGTAATGTGTTGTCTTTGAACCACCAATTAAAGATAATGTACCAACACCTATTCCATAAGCTCCATCTATATTAGCTGTTCTTAATATAATATCTGGAGCACCATTTCCAGTTGCAAAATTTTTAATTGTTATATTATCATTTGAATCTGCACCAGCATTAGGAGTCAAATAAAAAATGTCTCCTTGATAATGTAAGCCTGAGTATGGACTTATTGTCCTAATCCCCACATTACCCAAACCAGTAATTGTCATAGCATTTACAACTGTTCCACTTGTATTCATTCTGAAAAATAAATCAGCAGTATTTGATTGAGCAATCATATCAATATATCCATCGTTTCCATTTTCTTCATGCCATATTTGTAATCCAGCAAAAGGACTTTCTAATATGAAAACTCCAGAGTCTCCTTCATAAGATGCGTCATTAATTTCCAAAAAAGCACCACCCTCCCATCCAAGTGGAAATGAACCACTACTTGTTCCAGAACCAATCCCTATGAAATTTTGGTCTGTTGTCATATTTCCTTCAAGAAATATATTGCCAAGTACATTTAATGTTTCTAACGGTTCATCAGTTCCAATTCCAACTTTGTCTCCTAAGTTTGCAAGAAATACATTTCCAACCGTTCTATTCCAAGCAGAGGAATTAGAAAAACCGTCTTTTGTTCCAAAGATTGAATTCCACAAAGTCGTGAACCATGATTCTTTTATATTTAATTTACTATCAGAAGTTTCCATCTGCGTTGCATTGTGTGTATCTTTATCATCCCACCAATCAGAACTATTCACAGAACCTGTGCCGTTGATAGTTGTAGTTGTAACCTCAGGCGTTGGAACATTTGGAAGATTTGGATTATCATAACCAAAGTCAGATGCAGAAACAAAACTTAACATAAATATCCCTAAGATAATACTCAACAAAATTATTTTCGTTGGTTGTAGGTGTATCTCTGCCCCTGTTTTTTTTGTTATTTCCATACATTTCCTCCATAAATCATTTTATTCATTTTTTCTTTATAAGAGATTAGTCTAACTTTTTTAAATAAACTTTATTTTGGAGAGTTCATCCACAAATAGATGGCAGTCTTGTCCACAATATTCCAAAACCAACGAGTATCATCATAGCAACCAAACCCATCGCAAGAGTTTGTCCATGTTCTTTAAGCCAATTTGATATGGCATAAGTATTTTTCCTTTCTCTTTCATAAGAATTTCTCCATGACTTTCCTTCCGATGTATCTATTTGTGCATTTACTAAAGCAAATTTATCTCCAGACTTTGCATCTTTTAATCGAATGTAACTCTCATCAACAACAGGACGGTAATCTTCCACTCCAACTTGAATCACAGTTAGGATATTGTCAGAAGACAAATAAGTTTTTACATCAAAAGGTTTCATAGGAACAGGTTTTTTCTTTCTTCTTTTTACAAGAACAACTCCATTCTTTGCATCATAATATCCCTTCCCCCATTCTTTGTTAATCGTTCCAATAACTTTTACCGAACCATCTCTTAGTTTTATTTTCCTTATGTTTCTTGGAATCTTGAACTCAACTTTAATATTCCACTTCTTTCTTTTAATAACAAAGAACCAAAGAGCTCCTCCACAAATTGCTAAAACAACAGTTCCAATAAGGACACTCATTATGGTATTGAGAAAATTTCCACTTCCTCCTCCACCAATTCCAATTCCTCCCAATAAATCTCCAATTCCCATTAGTCTATACTCACCTCTTCAGTCATTCCCATTTTTTCTTGGGCAAATTTAAGGAGTTTATTTGCATGATTTTGGAGGGCATTTAATTTTCCAGTACCAGAAAGTTTTTCCCTGAAACAATTTAGGTGATAATATCCTTCGCTGAATATTTCATCTTTGTTTTTGAATTGAGTATTTCTAACAAACTCTTTTGTTTCATCAATCCCTAAATGGCAGATGCCACATATTTTTGCTGTCATTTCTTTTTTACTTCTACTTTAAATTTAAAAAATTTACTAATGAGTTCCTTTGTTTTTTTGTGTGTGATATAAATTGAAAGTGTATCAAATCCTAAACATATAATTGTTCCAACGATTGTCCATCTTAGGAGAGGTACCCAAAGAGAAGTAAGTGTCAAGAATACTTCTTCACTTATATTATAAAAACCAATACTAAGTAGCATAACAAAACCTATAAGCATAAACATTAATTTTCCAAAGCTGTATAAAACACTACTACAACTCTCTTCAATTCTTTTACATTTAAGCATGAATTCAATTCTATCTAACTGTGAAAGTTTGTCGAAGTGTTCTTGTTCAATTCTCATCTTTGCATATCCCTCAATCCTTTACATATTTCTACATGAAGATTTCTATGAGTTTCTTTATCCATCATAATTAAATTTTTAGGGACATTGTTCTTTGGATTTAAATCTAAATGATGGATTATCGTCCCTGAAGGAACATGGGAAAAACCATTTGAAGTACACCAAACTCTATGAGATTTATAACTGTTTCCAGCATATTTTCCTTTTCTTGGTGTTAAACCTTTATTCCAAGTAATTAATTTTCCTGAGCTTCTTAATTCATTCATTGAATCTAACCAATTTTTAACATGCTCCTTTGAATGTGGTTTCCCTTTTTTAGAAAGACTCATTTTTTGTTTTGTTTCTTCAGAATGTTTTTTCCCTTTCATGGCATAATTTGGATTAGATTTATGTTCTTTTATAACTGATTCTTTTATTCTTCTTCTGTGTTCTTCAGTTTGTTTATAACCTTTTTTAAATACCATTTATTAACGCCAAAATTTAAAGGCATCGGTCAATTTACTTTTTTGTGGTTGTGCTGAAACATTTTCCATCAAGCTCAACGAACCCCACATTCTTTTTGCTTCTTGTCCATTCAATGCTCTTGTTAAAACAAAGAAAACTGAATTGATTATTATATCTCCTATCCTTGTTTTTTCTGTATAGTTATCTTTTAATTTGTAGAGAGTTTCGTTGCAATCCAATTCATCAGTCACATATTCTATAACTATTTTCATAATCTTATTTACTTGTTGGTCAGATAAGTTTCCTTGTGTTGTATTCTGATTCATTATTGCACCGAGGTAAGAAATGAATTTGGAAATTAATAATCTCGGAGGTTCAGGGGAATTTGGATCTATCTTTTCCCATTCATTTGAGATAGCATTTTTTTTATAACCTTTAATTCTCATTTCAATATCTTGCAATTGATTATCAGGATTTAGTTGAGAAATAATATTTCTTATCTTTTCTTCTTGCATTGCATTCGCATAAAGTTCATTGGGTTGGACAGGAGCAGATTGATATTCTTGTTGTGGTGTTTCTTCCATCGTAACTAAAATTAAAGTCCTTTAAAATAAACTAATAAACTTAAAAAGAGAATTTCAACCTGTTTTCTAATAATGACTATACTTATGTAATTTTATAAACCTTACACATAAAGGTTAAGTTTATATACTCTTGTATAGTAGATAGTATATGGAAATAAAAAACATACAAAGAAGGCAACGAGCAGAGAAGAAAATTTCTATATCAATTAGGATTTCAAAAGAGATCTCTATTTGGATGAGAAAGAATAACATAAGTCCGACCAAACTTTTCTTAACTGCTGTTGAACCTCTGATGAAAAAGGAATAATGAACAAAGAAACATTAAAAGAAGATATCCTTAAGATGCTTCAAGATACGATTGAACGAGCCAAAGAACTCTTAAAATTTATCAGGGTCAATCCGAACTTCACCTTCCTCAAATTTTGTGATGATTATGTTTTTCCAAGAGGTTATACTAAATGAAAGACAAAATTATTAAATCGCATCCTAAGTATAAATTATTTCCGAATTTAAGGGATCTGTTTTTGGTAGAAGAAAGAAAGGAAATAATACTCACAACAAAAGAAGCAAAAAAATATGGAATTGATTTAAAGAAAAACCCAAAAGGATATTATATAAAAATAGATGGAATTCGTGTTCCCATTAATATAAAAGATTAAAATGAAAAAACAAACTAAATAATTCTCCCTCTCTTTTCCTTTCTTTTCTGTTTAACTTTTTCTAAAATTCGAACTGGTCGAACTTGCAGACCACCAAAACCTTTTTTGAAATAATCTTCTGGAACAATTCCTCGGATGTCGAGAGCCAGTGCCGTGAACGACGCCTGATACTTTGAAGGTTGTTTCTTTATTTGTAAAGCTGTTCTTGGTTTTTCTCTGAACCTAATTCTTGGCGTAGGAGGGAAAAATGATGAGGGCTTTCTTGAAGGAGTTTTTCTGTAAGGATAATAAGGAGCATAAGATGTTGGTGCTTTTGAAGGGGCATAACTTTTTGTTAAAGATGTTGGTAAATATCTACTTGAAAATAAAGAAGAAAGTTTTGAAGATATGGAAGGACTAATCCTAGTGGGAGTTTTACTAATTATAGAAGAAGATGTAGAAGGTCTTCTATAAGAAGTAATAAAAGAGGTTGGCGATAGTATTGGGTAGGAACTTGGAAGCGTGTAGGATGAAGTCGTTCCTCCACCAAATACAGAAGTGGGAACTTTAGAAGGAACAGAAATAACTTTTCCACCATAACCAAACACATCAACTGGGACTCTCACTCCTTTAATTCTTGTAAAGTATTTCCCAGATTCAAACAAATAACTTCCTGCTTCTGGACGAAAGACTGCTTCTACTTCTGTTTTCAGTAGTGGAACATCTGCATATCCTGATTTTGCAGAATATTTAAAACCATATCTAAAGGTTTGTTCTCCAAGTTTATAAGGTGAAACTTTTGTATAAGGAGAATATCTAAATCCTTCTGGTTTCAAAAATGCAACTCCCGGCTTTCCAGTCACAATAAACAAATCTTTTAAGGAAGGAAGTAATTTATATTTCCCACTTCCAGATATTCTTGCAAAGGGAGTTGATATTTGAGTTCCAGCATATAATCCGGGAAGTTCAGAAGTCCCAGGCTTTGGAGTAATCTCCTTCCCCCAAAACTTTTGTGACGTTGTATGAAACGCACCTGGCTTTGTTCCAAGTTCTCCAATAATATTCTTCCTGAATAATTCTAATTGTTTAGAAGTTGGAGCAGAAGGAAAAACTCCTTGTTGTAATATTAATTCTTCTCTTGTTCTTGTTCCCCACCATCCTCTTAACTGCGTAGCTGTTGCTTGTCCTTTTGCAAATCCTAATCCTCCAAGAGTAATATCTTTTGTAGCAACACCTAAAATAGAACCAACTTGTGTTACATCTTCTGCACTCTTAACTTGTCGTGCTATTGTAAGACCATATTTACCACCAAAATAAACTCCTGCCCCTAATGTTCCTATCTTAAAAGTTGTTCCAAGAACACTTCCTACCTTGGGAATTGCTCCAAGTCCAGCAGAAATTCCTCCTGCTGCAACGCCTATTCCAAAACCAGCACCATAAATAACTGCACTCTTCAATGGTTTTTCTTTTACATCCTCGAGGATTCCTAATCCTGCACCAGCCATAAGTTGTCCTTTTATCGCAGACTCTTTGTATATATCTGTTCCTGTTAAAGTTTCAACTGCACCCTTCGGAGACCAAGGAGGTCTTTTGGAGAAAAATTCAGTTGCAAGAGTTAGATCTGTTTTTCCATGTTCATAATCTATTGCTTTAAACAATCTTCCAATAGTTGGATCTGTAATAGATTCTCTAACTGCTTTTTCAGATACTTGATAAATGTCTCTCACTGAACTAACTTTTCCTGCTGAAAGAATACTAATAAAAGAAGGTTTTCCTTCTCCTGCTGTTAAGAAACCTGTTTCTTCTTTGAAATATTTTCTTTGTTCTTCTGTTGCTGGAGTTTCTGTCCATACTTTTGTTTTTCCTTCATCACCAACAAACGATCCCATAACTAATTGCTTTAATGGAATTTCTTTTCCACCTGCTCCAAAACTACCCACAGTTGTTTCATAAATTTCTGGAGTAGTATGAACTCTTCCAGTAAAATCAAAGCTTGGAGCTAAATCTGTTCGTGTAACTTGTCCACCAATTCTTCTAGCACCGATTTTTTCTTGTGAAACTCTTGATTGTTCTGCTTGTATAAGTCGTTGTTCTTCTGCTCTTTTTCTTGCAAGTTCATCAGCAATTGCTTTTGCTTCTGCTCTTACCCTTGCTTCTTGTGTACGAATTTCTCTTAAATCAACACCTATCCTTTGTCCAAAACTTCCTCCTCCTGCTCCTCCTCCTGAAGTTCTCCTGACTTCTTTACGACCTGGTTCATAACTTGCTACTCCTGTCGTTGTATCATAAACTGCTTTCCCTTCTCCTCTAGAAAAAATAGATTTTACAGTCGCTCCAATATTAGCAATTGTCTGTTGGATTGTTCCTGCCTGTTGTCCAGTTGCAATAACCATCTTAATTTACCCCAGACCCTCCACAACATACTTCAACAGTTGGAAGTAACATACCATAAACAATGCCCATTGTTAATGTCTGCCTCAACTGTGATTGTAACAAAAAAGATTGAAGCAATCCCAAACTGATACCACTAAAAAATAAAATTCCCATCCAAATTAACTTGTGAGTTTCAATCCATGTTTTAATCTTCATTTTATTTATCCTTTTTCTCAGTTACCGACAACAATATTTGTCTAAGTGAAAACAATTTAATCTTAGAAGATTCAATCTTACTTTGAACTCTTCTTCTTTGTTTTTTTTGTATCACTGCTTGTTGGGTTTGATCCCTTCCCCCATATATCAAATGTTGAAACTGGAAGTTTATACTTTTCCGAGGGATAAAAATCTTTCTTGCTTCTGCCTTCAGTCGTGCTATGTTGGATTCTACTACACGGATTTGTTCGTTAGTTTCCATGAAAGAACTAATCTTCCTTTTTTTAAATAAACTTTATTTATTGAACTTTGAAACAAGTAGGTTTCTTTATTAGTTTATTTTAAATAAAAATTACAAGTAAATTAAGAATGGTATTTGAAGATGATGAAAATGATGAGATTGTTGATGGAAGTCCAGAGTATTCAAGAAAATCTGATTTTAATAAACCAAAGTTAGTTGAAGAAGCATTCAGAAAATGTTTAGAGCTTCGTGCAAAAGAAATGACTGCAGGATATACGAACACGACTTCTTCAAACGATGGAACAATATTAAGACAAAGAGTTGAAGATACAAGACAAGCATTTTGTAATTCTGTTAAGGCATTAAGGAGTTTACTTTTTCCAGAAATAAGAAGAAATGATAAAGTAAAAAAGAAACTTGTATCTTTAAATAATAAAGAAAAGAAGTTGTTAGAAAAGTATAGTTACCGAATACCAATTGACCCAGAAAGTTCTAGCGATTTAAAAATCAAATTCTCTAAAGATTCATTCCTTCCACAAAATGATGATGTGTTGAAATCTTATAATTATTCTTATTCTTCTAAAGGATTGACTTTAGAGAAAGGGTTTTGGAACACTTGTGTTAATGCCTATTGGAATTTGTTGGTAAAATATAGAGATAGAATGCTTGAGCAACTTTCTTTGTTAGTAGATGAGGCAAACTACTTCAAACAAGCCTCAAGTTATTAAAATGGAAAAGAAAAAATTAGATTATTCTACTATGAAAGAAGCTACTGTCGTTCTGAATGAAATCAAAAGACGATACTCAAAAGGATTAATGACTTTAATCTTAACAACAGGGCTTCCAGGAACTGGAAAGAGTTCTACAGACATTAGATTGGCAGAATTAGTTGCAAAAGAGTTGGGAAAATCATTAATCACTTCAAAGAATATCGTCTCTTCGTTGTTTGAGCTTTTGGATTTCGTACAGCACACAAAAGAAACCGGAGCGATATTAATTGTCGAAGAAGTGAGTGTTTTATTCCCTAGTGTTCGAGCTATGTCGCAAGAGAATGTTATTCTTGGAAAAGTGCTAGATACTCTAAGAAAAAAGCAGATAATTCTATTTGCGAATGCACCGTTGTTGAAAAGAGTAGATAAACACATTTTATCGTTGTCAAACGTCCTTGTAGAGACCATGAGAATCAATAAGACCCAAAAGGTAGTAATATCTACAGTATTAAGGTTACAGACAAATCCAAGGAGTGGGAAGACCTATTTTCATAGATTCACTAGAAACGGTAGAGATATCAATAAGATTTTTACGAGAAAGCCAGATGGACAGCTATGGGAGAGTTATGAATCAAAAAAAGATGTATTCATTGAAAACTTATATCAAAAACTTAAAATAGAACAGGAGAAGAAGGAAAAGAGCTATAACAAAGACAAGGTGCGAAGTGAGGGGCTGACTATCGTTAAGAACATGACAACACAAGAATTAGAAGTGTATAATCTATTATTCGTGAAAGGAATGAACCAAACACAAGCAGGGGAAGAGTTAAGAATACCTCAAAGCAGAATTTCTGTTATACTTAAAAATATAGTCAAAAAACAGGATTTGACCAAAGAAAAGGGAGATATATCAATATAAACCGAATGAACTCCACTGTAATATAACTTTTATTGGACTTATGGAAAAAAAATGCCAAAAACCAAAGCATATTGCTTCAAATGTCGGAGAGAAAAAGAAATAATAGTTGAAACAATTATAAAAACAAAGTCAGAAACAAAATATATAGGCAAGTGTAAGTTCTGCAAGGGTTATTTGTGCCGTGTCTTTCTCATTGCATAGACATCGCACCAGATTTCTTCAAATAGATATGTAATCACTACGGACAGAGAACAGATCAAAGTAAATATCTTCAACAGCAATAGATTAATAAAAAAATTAAAAGGAATAATTACGACGGTCATCATAGTAAAAAAGTAATGGTAGTATTTGATGCGTGTTCCAAGTTCTGATTTATCGAAGACAAGGTGTCCTTCTTCGTGGAAGTAACTTCTACTTCCTTCTTCGCAACCATAGATTTTCTTGGTGTTTAGGTCGACGAATGGCATGAAGACTCCTCCTTCCTTTTCTCTCTCCTCTTCTCAACAATTGCTTCTATCATCCTTTCACGGACACCACTCGAAAAGAACCAATAAAGAAACACGAAGAACACTGTGATTATAATTAATGGAATTATATTAGTCATAACTAAAAGAATTGCTTTCCTTAAAAGAACGAAAGGAAACCTTATTGCATCTCCAATAGAAGAAAAATCAGGCATTTGATTTCCCCCTCTTATAAATATTTCCACCAACTATAAAAGCCAAAGTTAAACCAATCCCCATTATAATAAAAGAAACAATTACATTTCTTCTTGCCATAAAAAACCCACTTGCAAAGAATGAAGATACCTCTAATAAGAATAAAGGTTTCTCAACTGTCTTGTTAAATCTCACTTCAATACCTCCGACAAACCTGCAATGGTTGGGTTACACAACGAGCATGGATCTGCTTTCAAAATGTCCACATATTTAAACATGGCAACTCCAACAACAATAATTGTAATCATTAAACCAATTGTAAAAATTAATTGAATGATTTGAAATTGTCTATCTGTTATATTAAATCCAAACTTCCTAATTTTTTCAGATAACATAATATAATCTCATCCTCCTTTTACTTCTATAAAGTTTCATTGCTAAATCTCTTGGAATTTCTATACATTTTATTTCCTCGTACTTCAAAAGAATTTTAATTAAAACATAAACTCTTTTTGGATTTATATCTAGTTGTTCTATAATTTCCCTAGCCGATAGTGGCTTCTTCTCTTTTTTTAATATATCTAATATCTCCCCTTGTGACATTCTATTTTTTATTTTTTTTATTTAATTCTTTTGCTTCCTTCCTTACTTTTAACAACATCCAAACGAGGACTACTCCTCCCAAAGCCAAAGCTATAATTGTTATTAATTCCATTTTTTTAATTTAAAATTCCCCATATTATTTTTATGATTATGAATGCTCCAATTATTACGAGTCCGTTCTCCCAAGATTCTGTCCCAATCCCCACAATAACTGAAGCGAATAATGCTAAGATAAAACCTTTTGCGAAACCTAGCATTTTATTCCCTCAATATCTGAACCAATTGTAAAGCTCGATTAAGATTTCCTTCAATGATATCAACAACTTCTTGTCTTGAAACTGTTTCTTTTTGTTCTCCTGGAACTTCTGGCTTTGATTCTGTTTCTTTTTCTACTCCTTCTGATTCTTCTTCATCTTCTTCATCTTCTTCGTCATCAAAGTCTAAATCGTCTTCATCTTCTTCTTCTGGTTTAGGAACTTCTTTATTACAACAATCTTCATCTTTTTTCTTATTCTTTTTTAATCCCATATGTTTTTTACCTCCATTTTGTTTTGTATCATTTTTTTGTGTGTTTTAGTAAGGGTTTACCATTACCCTGATAAAAAGGGACATCTTTAGATATTTTTTTAAGGTTATACATTGATTTTTTTTGTGGTTTTTGCCTTTAATTAATGAAATATTTTTAATTATTCTTCCTGCCCCTTTTTAATTCTATGAATTCCTTTATCTAATCGTTCTTTTCTTGTTTTCTTATCCTTTCCTCTCTTCCCAATTAAGTGATAATTCATACTTCCTATCATTCCTCTTTTAGTTTTTTTCTTATGACTTAATTTTTCTCTCATAATTAATTTGGGATTGCAGTGCATAAAAAAATGACAACCTTTGCATAGAGTAATTAAATTTTCAGAGTTATCTTTTCCTCCCCACATTCTTGGTTTTAAATGATGGGTTTCTAAAATTGTTCTTTCACCACATATTGCACACTTTGTTCCTTTCATGTATGTGTATTTTTTGGGCAGAACTTCTTTTCCTGACAAGACATCTTTAATGTATTTTTTTATTTCCTTTAATTCTTCCTCCAATTTTCTAATTTTATCTTTTTGTTTTTCTGTCATTTTCTTTTTTCCACCCCCTCTTCAGTCCTCTATCACTCCTTATTCTTCTTGGCTTTTTATCCTTCCCTCGCTTCCCAACATTATCTTTTAATTTTCCATTGACATATAATCCTGCTTTTGTTCTTTGGCTTATCTTCTCTCTCTCCATCTTTGCAAGTGTACTCATAATACTCAACACTACATCCCTGAATGCTCCTACGGACTTGAAATAAGGCTCTTGGTAACTCTCCCAATCTATGCCAAGGTTTTCTAACTCCTTTAATCTTTGAAGCGTGTAGAGTGTTCCAGCCCTTGAAAACCGAGATAAGTCCCAAAATAAAACCATATCAAATAATCTCTTTCTTGCATCATGAAACATCTCATCAAAGGCAGGACGGCTTTTCTCTTTCCCACTAATTATTTCTGAATAAACATGAATTACTTTATACTCTTTCTTCTTACAGTACTCTCTTAATTGACTCTCTTGATTCATCAATTCTTGTTTGTTCGTGCTGACTCTTATGTATAAAACAACTTTCATATAATTCTCCCATTTCGGATACCCATTCCTTTAGGTTTGGGAGGAGAAATGTTCTCCGAATTTAGTTTAGTTAAAGTATTTTGTATTAATCTCTTGTTTGCTATTTCAACATATTCTTTATTATTATCACATCCTATAAAATTTCTCCCTAATTGTTTACAGGCAATTGCTGTTGTTCCTGAACCTATAAAACAATCTAAAACTAAATCTCCTTCATCAGAACTAACTTTAACAATATTTTTAATCATCTCTAAAGGTTTTGGTGTTGGATGATTAATTTTAGCCATTTCATCCTTAACATTAAAATACCAAACATTTGGAACTAATTGTCTATCGTTTCTAAAAACCCTTTTGTCTTTTGGATTTCTTTTTGTTCTAATATCATCAATATTAAAAGTGTAAATTAAAGATTTATATTCTTTTTTCAAATTAAAATAATCTCTTTTAAAATATCCTGTTTTCTGTAGTATTTTCTCATAAATCTCTTTTGATGGAAATACCCATTGCATTTCAGAAAAATAATGTTCAATTACACTTCTATCTCTACATCCAACTTTATTATATAACTCTGAAAACATAAAGTTAAATTGTTTATTTGTATATTCTGATTTATTCTTTTCTTCTCTTAAATAATCTCTCACAGAATTTATTTCTGTTGGAATATTCAAATCCTTAATCACTCCTTTAATATAAAATAGGATATGTTCTGTAACATTAATAAAACTCCTTGTTGAATTTTGGGCTTTTGTTCCTTTATCCCAAACAATCCAAGAGTTAAGAAAAACTTTCTTTTCGTTCATTAGAACTTTAATATCTCCAACAAATCTAAAATCTCCAAAAATATAAATTGAACCATTAACTCTTGTGACCCTTAAAATTTCATCAATCCATTCATTACACCATTTTAAATATTCTTTAGATTCAAATTTATCCCAAGTATCAATTGATATGTTATAGGGGGGGTCTACAATAATCAAATCTACTGAATTATTTTCAATCTTTTTAAGAAACTCAATAGCATCCATACAATATATTTTATTAACTTCCATCATCCGAAAAAATCTCCTAATTTTAATTGACCTTTAAGTTCTTCTGGACATTCGTAAATATCATAATCAAAAGGTTTCTTTCCCTCTTGTTCTTGAATGTATCTCTTGACTGTTTCTTGAGATACATGACCTGCACTTCCACAATAATAACCATTAGCCCATAAACTATCAAAACCATTTCCATAATGTTTCTTAAATCCTAAAAACTTTATATCGTTAAATAATAATCTTAATTGTCTTGAAGTATTACCCTTAATTTGATTAACAATTCTAAAAGGTGTATGAGTTGGTTTTGCACCTACAAAAATATGAACATGGTCTGGCATTATTTCTAAAGCCAATAACTCACATTTCAAATCTTCACATTTCCCTACAATAATATTAGTTAAAACTTCTTTTAACTTTTCTCCAACTAAAACAGCTTTTCTATATTTAGGAATAAAAACAATATGATAATTAATGTTGTGCTTACAATGACTTGACTTTCTAACCTTAGCAATCTTCACATTAATATCGTGTTCTTTTGGATTAAAGTGTTTGTATTTTGTTTTTTTTACCATGATTTTCTTTCCTTAGATACCCCTGACTTTAGGCAGTGGGAGTATGTCATTTATTTTTAATTGTTCTTTCCATCTTCTACTTAGTTCTATTTCTAAATCTTCAATTTTCTCCTTTAATTCTTTGTTGTTCATTTCCCTGCCTCCATGATTCCTTTTATTTCTTTCATTAAACTTGTTGCATCAACTAATCCAAGTTTCCAATTATCCATTTCCTTTGAAACATCAAAGGTGGAATTACAATTTGGACAAGTCAATTCATAGTTCCCATTTAATTTTCCTTCGTATTTTATTTTTTCCATTTTGTTTGATTATAAAAGGGGCTTTCGCCCCAAGTTAAATAAATTTATTCATCTACTTCTACTTTGAAAATCTTTGGTGGATTGTGTCCACCTTTTGCTTCACCAAGACCTTTGTAAGTTATCTTGATCTTAGCTCCAACCTTAACAGCAACCATCCTTGAATCAAGGATTGCAGCACCCCAGACACTTTTCACACCATCTGGTGTTTCAATAGTGTATATCCAAGAGTTGTTTGGTCCAACTTTGTCTTGCTTATTAACAAGAACACCTTCAATGAAGTCTCCATCGTTTTCATAAGTCCAAACTAATGGATCTACTACTTCTTTATATGTCATTTTTTGTAACCTCCTGTTTATTTATAATCATTTTTGGTTCTCCACACTCCTTTTGTTTCTCTTCCAGAACTTTGTTCAATATTGATTCAGCTTTATTCATAAAATCTAAAGTAACTTCTTTGAAAGCATTATTACAACTTCCTAAACATTTTAAATTGTTTTCTGCTCTAAAAAAGTTGCTACCACATTTATCTAAACAATGTTCATACAAACTCTTATTTTTTTCTTCTAAGTAATTACTAACCTCTCCAATGATTGACATGGTTACTATGAAACATAAAAGTATTACAATTAATCTTGACCAGTTGTTTTCTAGTTTCATTCTTCCACCTCCACTTTAACGGAAGATTCACATCCAGTCATATTTTTTAATTCTTCTACTGAAAAAACTCCAGCATATATCTCCCCATTAATAATCCAAGTTGGAGTCGCACTAATCTCTTGACATTTATCTACTTCATAAAAACAATCTACTATGTTCAGGAATTCTTTGCTCTTACCGAATTTCAATTCCTGTGTTCTACAATGGGAGCATCCTTCTTGAACATAAAGCACGGCTTTCTCGCCAATACACTTAACTACTTCTTCATCTGGTTGTGCAAAGTATTTTGATTGGAATTGTATAATCCCAAACGCTAGTATAATCACGCCCACAACTATTCCAGTATTTACCAATTTATGTTTAGTATCTACATCTATTTCTCTCATTCTCCATCCTCCTGTTCTCCTTTTAACTTCTTTAGTTCCCCATCTGTTAGTATTGTTGAATATCCACAAGAACAACAGGCAAATCTATTCGGATCGTTTGCGTGAGATACAAATCTTTTTGGGGCGATTTCTTCTCTTCCCCATCTATCTTTTGTTTTACTACACACCCTACATTCCTTTATTAAAAAAACTTGTTTGTATCCTAACATTCTTCATCCTCCTGTTTAATAATCATGCATTGAGAACCATTTAATTCAATTACTATCTCTGGTTTATCATTTAAAAAATCTGTAATTGCTTTTTTGATACTCTCTGCTGGATAATCATGTAAAATTATAATCCCTCCCCTTTCCATTCTTGGATAAAAAAAATTTAAACTATTTAACATTGAATCGTGTAAATCAACATCCAAATGAACAAACATAAATTTTAATTTTTTAATTTCTTCACTAGCAGAATTAGGAAATAGACCAGAAATAATCCTAAGATTATCATAATTTGTAAGATATTTTCCTACTTCTTCTTGTGTTGAACTATAATCTCCTTCTTTAAAAAGGGTATCTATTTTCGTTGGTTTTGGAAGTCCAGAAAATGTATCAAATAAGTATAATTTACTTAAGCTTTTTGCTTCACAAATTACTTTTGCAGAACCTCCGTTACAAACCCCAACTTCTGCTAAATTGCATATTCTTTTTTCACATAAACTTTTTACTATTGTATAAATTTGATATGCTTCGTGTGGATAAAGTAGAATCTTATTTTCCTTTGAAATTCTTTTAATTATATTAAATCCATTTGTTTTTATTGGATGAGTATAACTAACTATATCTCTGTTTGTAGAAACAAACTTTCTTCTAATCCAGTTTCTTATATTTTCTTTTATTTTCATACTTCATCCTCCTGTTTTTTCTTTCTATTAGAATAAAACTGTTCTTCAATATTAGTTAATATTTCATCTAATTTCATATCATCAGTAACAATAAACTTCCTCTTCATCTGTTAATACAATCTCCATCATTCTTCCAACCCCAACTTTTGCAGGAGTTCTTTTTTAGAACCTAAAATAACTTTCCCTTCCATTTCTCCTTTAAAATTTACTTCATTCAAATCCTTAATCACCTGTTTTACTTCGGCGTTTCTTTCTTGAAGAGTTTTTAGTTGTGATTGTAATTCTATTAAATACACATAATTTCCTATTTCATCTAAAGTACCATAAAAATCCTCATCATCAAAATTTTCAGAACCTCTAATTTTTTCAATCTCTTCCTTTAATTCTTTTTCATTTTTCATAATTTCTTTCCACACTCCTTACAATATATTATTTTATCTTTGGTATCAAAAGATACTAATTTATTTCCACATCTAATATTGATACTTCCAAGAATTTCGTTTTCTTTACAATATTTTATTATTTCCTTTGCTAATTCTTTTTCATTTTTCATGTTTAATTATCTCCTTGATTTCTTTCATCAAACTTGTTGCTTGAATTAATCCAAGTTTCCAATAGAATATTTCTTCTGAAATGTCGAAAGTTGATTCACAATTTGGACAAGTTAATTCATAATTTTTATTTAATTTTGCATTGTATTTTATTGGTTTGGTTTTCATTGTAAATCTTCCTCTGTGATATTATGAAACATTTTTAATATTTCTTGTTGTGCATATTTCTGCAAATTGAAATTCTTTCCTATTTGACTTAATGGTTTAATTGGTGTCTTCTCTTTTTCTAATCTCTTAACCCACTTAATTGCTTCTGCTTTTACAATGGCTTCATCAATCTCATGCAGAGGCAAATCATTTAATGTTTTAAGTTTCATATCAACGCACCCCCAAAGATTTTATCAATCTCTTCATGTAGTAAAGTAGCCCAATCAAATCTATCTTTCAACTTTTTCACACTTTCTTTGACATCTTTGACATATAATCTTTTTCTTTTATTGTTACCAACACTTCCTGTTTTTCTTAATCTTCCATGCCTGTCATTTGCACAGTCAACAAGAAATATTTTATCACTTAAACTACTCGCATAATCCGAACCACTTATCTTTGCAGTTCCAATAGATTTTTTCATAATATTAGATTTTGAAGGAATAGAATGTTTAAACAAATCTTTTAAAGACTGAGGATTATTATCCGAACCACCCTCATTATTAGAAGATGGCTCGGTGTCCTCAGTCCGAACCTTCGAAGGCTTACTCGATAAGCGAACCCGCTCCTGAGGACTATGATTTTGAGGTGTCTCATTTAACTGTCTCACACCTGTCTCATTTTGATGTTTGAACTTTTCGCATGAATTGTGGCATTTCTCACATCCCCAGTAATTAGTTGAAATATCCCTTAATTCTCCCCCACAATTTGCACATGTTTCTGGTGTCATTTTTGTTGTTTTTCCCTCTCCTCTATTGTAGAGAGATCTAATTTAATTGTAAAATAATTTGGAATTTTCTTATATTCTTTAGTAGGGATCATAACAAACAGCTTTCCTGATCCTTTGTAACCTTTTGCACAAGTTTCTGATGTCATTTTAATACCAAGCTCCAATAATTTTAGTTATTTTTTCTATGATGTCTTTTATATGTCCTTTGAAAACTTCTTCATCATTTATGAATAGAGTCTGGTCTCCATAGTGAAGTTGGTATCCTACATCGTTGCCTTTAATTTCTATTTTCATTTTTTGAATATAAAAAAAATTGGAGTTAATAAACTCCAATTTTTCTTGCGAGTAAAGTGTGTTCGTTTTGTTTCAACCATCTGCAATACAGAAGTTGTTTCAACCATCTTTTAAATCTCATTTTCTATCCTCCTTTTTTATTTGAACATCAATAACATCTCCAACCTTTAATTTAAAGATCTTCATATCTTCTGCATTAAAGATTATAACATTTGAACTTCCGTATTTTTTTATTATCTTTTTCATAATATTATCTATTTTGAGGGTTTATAGATGTTTGCTTTTGTTTATTATTGTTTTAATTACTTTCTTGTAGTAACTACTATTTAAAAGGGTTAAAAATAATGAGTTTAATATGGATAAGGAAAACATTAAAAATAAAATTCTTCAATGGCAACTTCTTGCTGAACAATGGTTAAGTGAGAATCAAAATGTGTTTATTAAAAAGTTGAATGGTGATATATACTTTTGTAATATAGTTCTTGTTGGTGAAACAAAAATAACTGTTGATGCTTATGCACCAGAACAAAGAGCAAGGAAAAGAGAACCTATTGATTGGTTGGAGATTGAAAAGTTTGATAAGGTTAGGGAGGATGGAGCATGATTTGGGCAATTAAAAATAATGAAAGAATTGTAGCAACCCCTAAACAAAAAGCAATTTGTCCTGTTTGTAATCAAGAAGTAATATCAAAGTGTGGAGAAATAAAAATATGGCATTGGGCACATAAATTAAATTTAGAATGTGATTCTTTCGGCGAACCAGAAAGCAAATGGCATCTTAATTGGAAAAACAATTTTCCAAAAGAACAACAAGAAGTAGTAATAGGAAAACACAGAGCAGATATAAGAAACAAAGACAAATTAATTATAGAACTTCAAAACTCTCCTCTTGCCACACCAGAAATTATAGAAAGAGAAAAATACTATAAAAAGATGATTTGGATATTAAATGGAGATACTATTGCTAAAAATTTAAAATTAATTGGAAAGTGGGAACTAATAACCTTTCACTGGAAGTGGTTTCCACATTCTTGGTTCCTTGCAAAAAAACCACTCTTCATTGATCTTTCTTTTTTTGATAAGGATATCTTATTTAAAATAGAAGAAATAAATTCTGAAGGTTTTGGTTGTGGAAGAAGAATCTCCAAAACAACATTCATAATAGAAAATGGAGGAAAAACATGGAAATAACTAATCCAATCCTCAAAAATTATTACTCTTGCCAAGTCTGTGGAAAAGAATTTGAATCAAAAGAAGAACTACTCATTTCTCCTAGAATTTCTCCTTTATGTTCTTCCCATTGTATCTTTATGCTTTACTACCAAACAATTAAGTTATGGAACAAAAACACCTTGATTTCGTGTGGAAACTTCTTGAACATCCCAAATTATGATAAGTTATTAAACAATACCCTTCTCTTTGAGGTTACGAAGAAATATCCAAAAGCAAGTTTAACGTCGATAAACATAAAAGGACAAAAGGACAAGGACAAAAAAATAAGGACAACGGTTGACAAAGAGGGACATAAGGACAACAATTCCCTCCCTTATGTAATAAGGGAGTTGTCCCTGTCCCTGTCCTACTTTTTTAATAGTGGGGAAAAAGAAGTTGTCCCTGTCCCTAATTTTAAGAAAGAGGAAAAAAATAATGGTTTATGATATAGAGGAAAAAAATAGATTTAAACAGAAGTTTGGTCGCTTGATAGAAGATAATGAAATAGTGATTGAAGATGTGTCAGAATCGGATATTTTAAACATTGCAGGAAAAATGTCTAAAGAAGGATATAATCTAGAGTATTGGAAAGCACCAAAACAAGAGAGTGGACATTTACATATAAAGAATATAGTTTTCCCAATAGATAAGGAAATAACTGGAATTCAAAAGAGAGCATATAAGAAGAAGATTATGGAGAAATATATTAATCCAGAGTTGTGGAAACAAGTAGATTGGAATTTTGTTAATCAAAAAAATCATAGAATAGCTACAGAGAAAGAAGAGCACTATAAAGGATATGGGATCAAATCTTTTATTAAATCTTGGAATGAGGAGAAAGTTAATTCATGTGAAATAAATATTTTAAAAGAAGTATTTGAGATGGATCTCATTGAGAATGTTAGAGTAGTTGGAATTGAGGATTATGAAAATTTAATTAACAAGATAATTCCTCATTGGATTAAAGGAAATCGCCAGAATATTTGTCTTTCTTTTGTAGGTTATTTAAGGAAATCAAAAAGATTAGGAATTGATAAAACAAAGGCAATAATTCAAGAAATTGTGAATAGAACAAAAGATGAAGAAGTTAATGTGAGGATGAGTGCAGTTACTGAAACATACAAAAAAGATGAAAGTAATGTGGTGGGATATTCTAATCTAAAAGATATTTTAAGGGAACAGAAGATAACTCCTGTAATAACTGATGAGTTGACTGTTAGAACTTATGAAGATTATAAGAAGTTAAAGAAAAATAAAAATTATATCGTTGAAGACTTTTTATTTCCAGGTTCTGTTACAATGGTTTATTCTCCTCCTGCTCAGTTTAAGAGTTTACTTCTACAATATCTAGCTCTTTGTGTTTCAAATGGTAAAGACTGGTTAAACTTTAAGACTAAAAAACAGCCAGTTTTGTATCTTGATGGTGAAAATTCCGATCAGATTATTAAAGAAAGATTAGAACAAATACACAAAGGTATGAAACTTAGAAGGAATAAATTTCCTTTTTATGTTATTAAAGGAGGGGAAATGATTACACAAAGAAAAGAGGTTAACCTAGGGTTTATAGTTGCACTTGAAAGAGTTATTGAGGAAAGAGGGATTAAAGTTCTTATTTTTGATACATTGCATCGGTTTGCTTATTATGATGAAAATAAGTCAGATGACATTAATTTACTTTATACAAAAGTTTTTCAACCCCTTGTTAAGGAATATGGAGTTTCAATTATCTTTTTGCACCATTCAAAGAAAGATGGAGGGTACAGAGGTTCAGGGGATTTTTTAGGATCTGTTGATGTGGCTTATAAAATTTCAAGGAGTGGAAAAACTAATAAGTTTATTATTGTGAATGAGAAATGTAGGTCTGGAGAAATTTCAAATATTAATGGAGAGATTGATTTTGGAGAGGATTTTATTAATTTTTATAGGAGAGATGAACAACAAGAAGAAGATAATAAAATAAAACGATTAAAGGAGGTTACTGAAAGAATTAATAATTTGTTAAAACCTGGTACTGAAATGAGAAGAAAAGAAATAATTGAAATGTTAGAAATGGAAAAATTTGATTATGGAGATATTAAATCTATAACTCGTTCATTGAAATTTTTAGTAGACTCTGGGAAGTTTGATAAAACAGGGTATGGTGTTTATAGGAGAATGTTATAATGCATAAAACAATTGAGCTTATCATAAAAACTGATGTAGAAAATTCAGAACTGTTAAAGATTTTTAATGAAGGAACGAATAATTTGAAAGAGTTAGGCATAGAATTATTGGAAATTCGTGTAGTGGGTAGTGCAAATTCATTAGTTAAAGGGATTGATTATTCAACATGATTCTTCCACACGCTAAAGCGAGGGGTATCAAAGATTAGAAACATGGCAAAACAAAGAAGTAAAAAAAACGGATCTACTAACGATGATTGGGCTACACCAGATTATATCCTAGAAGATATTAGGAAAGAATTTGGAGAGTTCTTTGATTCCTGTCCGTTAAAGCACGATTTGAATAAATGGGATGGTCTAGAGATAGAGTGGAAAGATGTTAATTTTATCAACCCTCCTTATAATAATAAGGATAAGGTTGCATTTATTGAAAAGGCTTATGAGGAATCGTTGAAAGGAAGGACTTGTATTATCCTAATCCCTTCCTCAACAGAACTCCCAATATTTCACGACTTAATATTTCCATATGCAGAAGTAAGATTTATCAGAGGTAGAGTAAAATTTAAAGGATTCAACTCAAAGGGAATTTACACAGAAAAAGGAACTGGACAGATGGGAAGTATGTTTGTAATTTTCAACAAACTAAATTCGGAGGAGGTTAAGACCTGTTCAACCAAGCACGTCATTCCTCCCAAGTCTAAAGACTCGGGTATCCTGCCTAAATTTACATGAAATGCGAAGGATGTAAAAAGAAACTAACAGTTGTATGCTACTTTGAAAGCAAACAAGTTTGCCCCAGGTGTTTTGATGAATTGAAATGGAGATCTAAACATCTCTCTCCAGAAGAATATGCTAAGGTAGTTGAAAGAAGAATACTAAGCTGGACAAAAAGAAGTACGAGGAATTAGGCGTTAAAACGAAAAGAACGCAGTAGCACCCACTTAAAATTGAAATAGAGGTTATTGCAGAAACAGTCAAAGAGTTATTCTTTCTTTCTACTTTTCTTATAAGGATGCTTTTTGTTTTCTTTCTTTCTGAACTTTTTATTGATCCTTCTTTCTAAATCATCACAAGACATTTTATTCCCATCTTCCTGAAATTACATTAAACCTTTTTTGTGAAGGTTGTGGTTGGGTAGGAGGAGAAAAGTTTCTTTGAGTCTTCTTCTTTTTCGAGCCCTTCTTTTTCTTACTTTTCTTAGTTTGAATAGAAGGTTGACTAACTGTATTTGGTTGTCTAAACATCCCACCAAAATCTGCTTGTTGTCTAGGTTGTCTGGATTGTTTCAATTGTTTTAATCTTTGTGCGTATGCATACTTTTCTTTTTCAATAGCAAATTTAACAGCTTCTTCTTTTCTTGTTTTTAATCTTGCAGTATTAACATCACTTCTCATTAATTTAGATGCATCTTTTTCTTGAAGTCGTTCTGTCTTTGTTTTTCCTGTTAAGACTTCTCTCAGTTTTGGAAGGAATGCCATTTTGTATAATTGTAAGTTATCTTCAACTTAAATAAACTTTATTTTAATTTTAAACTAAGGGATAGGTTTATATACCTATAAAACCTAAATAACCTATGGTAAAAGAAGAAAAATTAATCCTTCAAGTTAAGGAAAATAAGAATAAACAAAAAAGAGTTACTATACCTAAAGAATCAAAAATAAAAGACAAGGATTATGTTGAGGTTAAAAAGGTAAAATGAAAATTGATAATTTAACTTACAAAGATGCAACTCATAATCTTAAATGTTCTCATCAATATAATCGGAGTAGTACTGTTGAGTATCATATGCTGTGTGTTATCCTTAAAGAATTGCCTGACAACAGAGCAAAGGTTCTTGTGTTTGGAGATAGAAGAAGAAAAATTGAATTGTGTGAAGGGAAAAAAAGGATACGATATGTCTCGAGAGATAGACTAAAACTAAAGGAGGAAAGTGCGTAAAAGATAAAATGGATATAAAGGAATTAGATGGATATAAAAGATGTTCAGAAGAAGAATATGAAACTGATGATGATTTAGCAGTTGCTAAAATAGAGTTTGAAGATGCAGTAAATACCCCAATAATTTATTTAAAATTTAAGGAGGATTCGGACTAAAGGTTACTACAAAACCTTAGCAATAGATAAATGATAAATAAATTAAAACAAGGAGGTTACAAATGAAAGAAAAAATACAAATAATTATCTTGTCAACTATTTTAGTTTTGATGGTAATATTTTCAATATATGTTAATATCCCAAAAAATAGTCAAGAAGATTTATGTGGTTTAAGATTTATACAAGATAAATATGGAGCAGAATGGAGACAAGGAGATGCGTATATTTATGATGGTTGTGGAAATCTTTTGTACATGATAACAGAAGAAGAATTAAACAATGCACCAATACCAATGAAAGTTAAGTTTGATGATGATGGAATGGGATTTATTGTATGGGATGAAACAGGAGAAGAAATTAATTATAAAGTATCAAAAGCTTGGGATGTTTCAACTGCAATTAAAGTGGAGGACAAAACTGCACAGTAAAAAGTGAGTAAAAGATAAAATGGAATTTGAAGTTATGTTTTGTGATAATCAAGGAGAAGTAATGAACAATTTGAATCAAGAATAAACGGATGGTTTGGATATGCGAAATTTGGAAATACTTTTAATCTTATAAACAGAATTTAGAATACGGATTAGAGTGCGAGTGTCGTTTAGGTTTCTCGCACTTTTGATTATAAAAAAATAAAAAAAATAAAAAAAATTTAGATTCTACTTGCTTTTTTATTCACACCCATGAATACTCCAATTAATATTGTCAATACAATTCCAACCAAAGCAATTGTTAAAACAATTCCAGCGATACTTGTATTGTTTCCGAGTTCTGTTTGTAAGTCTTGAGTTACATTACATGCAGTTCCAGCATACTTAAATGAATAACTAACATTCCATGCTGTGTTATTATATCCACCATCGTCAGCACTTGTAATAATTATTCCACCGTCAGATGAAACTGTATAATTTGCAGATTCAATTACTTCTCCTGCACTTAAAGCTGAACCATTTGTAGCTACTAAAACTGTAAAACTTTCATAGTTACAATGTGTTCCCTCTCTATTCGTAACATACGAAACAGACGAACTATTCACATTCACCAAAGTTTCATTTCCGATACTTTTTGAATTGGTTGAAGGCATTGCAGCACCAAACTTTTCTCCAACTAATGCAACCGTAGCCATAACCAAAAACAATAACCCAACAACTAGAACCACAATTGGAGCATCACCTAAACTAAGTTGACCTTTCTTATGAGTACTTAATATGCTTTTCATTTTAGACCCCTAAGAAATGTTAAATTCTTCGTCCACCAGCGTTTTGTACACCCATGAATACTCCAATTAATATTGTCAATACAATTCCAACCAAAGCAATTGTTAAAACAATTCCTGCGATACTTGTATTGTTTCCAATCTCAGTTTGTAGATCCCTTGTAACATTGTAAGCCACTGAATCTGTAGTCATTGCAGCTTGATATTTTTCTCCAATAAAAGCAATTGTTGCCATCACTAGGAAAACCAAACCAACTAAAAGAACCACAGTCGGAGCATCACCTAAACTAAGTTGACCTTTCTTTTGGATTACACTTCTTAATTTCATTTTAGATTGCTAAGAAATGTTAGATTCTTCGTCCACCAGCGTTTTGTACACCCATGAATACTCCAATTAATATTGTCAATACAATTCCAACCAAAGCAATTGTTAAAACAATTCCTGCGATACTTGTATTGTTTCCAATTTCAGTTTGCAAATCTCGAGTAACATTGTACGCTGTTGAATTCTCAGTCATTGCAGCTTGATATTTTTCTCCAATAAAAGCAATTGTTGCCATCACCAGAAATATCAAACCAACTAAAAGAACCACAGTCGGAGCATCACCTAAACTAAGTTGACCTTTCTTTTGGATTACACTTCTTAATTTCATTATTATAAACCTCCTTGTTTGTCCATACTAGCACATTTAATTGAATTCAATAAATTATTTCCAACCAAATAAACTAATAAATATTTTAAAACTAAAGGTAAAGAAGAGTAACTAATTGTTAAATAAGTTTAGACGCATTAATTTTTCTTGCAAGTATCCTTGTTAAAGAACACTTACTTATTTTTCCAAGTCCATCCCATGCAGCAATTCTTATTTTCTTTTCAAGTTTCTCTAATATTTCTAAGAATTCTGGATCTACTTTTATTACTTTTGATTTTGCTACATCTTCCACAATAAGAATAAAATAATCTCTTTAAAATAAACTAATAATTTTTAACTAGGTTCCAACTTTAACCAAACCAATCCAATTCCTAAAAGGATTAAGAAAATATACATAAACTTTGGAGCAACCAAATCCAAAACTGCTAGAAGAATTGAAAGTATTGCACAGAAGAAACTTGCAAATGTCCATGCTTTGGGAGTAGAATATTGTTTTATTGCAAGGAAACCAATTATCCAAATTACAAATAGCATAACCACAAAGAACAAACCGTCAGCAGTTATGTTGACAAACCTAAAGAACTCAAAAATTCCTTGTGTGTCATTGTTTGTTGCAGGTGTATAGTAAGCCATGTTATAAATCTCTCCCTCCTTTTACGAAACTTAATATCTTAAATATAATTATTACTGATAGAGTTGCAAAAATCATTACAAAGAAAATGTTGGAAACTATTGAAGGCATTCCAAAGTATTCTCCTAAACTAAACAATTGAGTTCCAGCTTCGACAACACTGGAAAATACCAATTGAATAACTCTAAAAGTGGAGAAGAATAAAATCTCAACAGAACCAACCAAACTTAATCCTCCTTCTCCTGTTGTTGCGTTCCACATTTCTTGAGTTCTTAATGTATCAGATTCAAACTTATCAAATTTTTCTGAAAAATCCTCATTAACTATGTTAGGATTTTCATATTCATTTGCTAAAGAACCAACAGCAAGAACAAGCAAACCAATAGTTCCAGAAAATAAAAGCATAGCTATAACAAAGTCCATTGTTGAAAACGCTTTCTTGTTTTGAATTATCATGTTATGTCTTAAGGAGTATGATTGTTATTATGCTCACCCCCAATATTGCAAATAAGAAAATAGGAGGGAAAGAAATAAATCCTATCATAGACACAAACCACATTGCAGCATTTATTCCAACGATTCCAGCAACAGGATTCCAAATGAAAGCCATACCTGCTGTGAGGATTATAAAAACTCCAATGATTAAACCAGTGTTACCAAGAACAGCGAGGGCTGTATTTATAACGAATTGAAGAACATTCACAACACTCCTTTCTGAACCAATAACTCCTTTCGCTACAAATGTTCCTTCAAAATCTGTCATATTACAAACTATTGTCGCTGAGGATTGTATCGAAGTTTCATTACAGATTGTGGCAATAGAATTGTTGTTTGCATATTCTTGCAAAATTACAAGATGAGCGAAAGCAGTTTCTTCTGTAGAATCTATGTAAGAGAAAGTCACTAACTTGCTTGTGTCGTTATACACCAAACTTGTAACTATGTTTGGATTTTCTTCCCACGGACTCCAAGGAATAGTTAGTGCATCTCCAATTGTAAAAGTCAAAGTATAAGGAACACTTTTTCCAACAACTTTTTGTAGTGCTGTTTCAAATAAAGTAAGACCTCTTAATTTTATTAGATGTTTATACTCTGGAATTTCTGCTTCATAGAATCCAATGCTTTCTCCATTATCATCTGTTTTTGAAATTTGAACTATTCTGTATATTCCATCAGAAGGATAAAATCTTTGGGTTATTATTAAAGCACCAATCACTGGAGAAAGTTTCTGATCTTGAACAACTTGTATGAATGAAGTGCTATCTTCTGCTTTTAATAAATATAAAGATATTTCTCGCACCACATTTGTAAAAGAATCATTTTGAAAGTAATATTGTCTTTTAACATAAGCAGTTGAATTCACTTTATAAGTATCATAATCAATAGTCGCATCTGTATAATGAGTTTGATTAGGAAACAAACAAAGGGTTGTTTCATTTACTGGGGATTTATCAAAAGATTGACTTCTTTTTATAGTTCCTTTTCCTAACCAAGTGGAGAATGTTGCACCAAATTTAAAGTCTCTAATGTTTGTTAGGTTTATTTCATCGTATGCAGTGAAGTTAAATGTTTCTGTTTTGTATGTTGCGTTACAAACTTCAAGACGAATTCTTGAAACATTTTGTGATCTTATATTATCTTCTGTATCAAAATTAAATGAGTTGGTTCCGTCATAGAAAGTTAGATTGAAGAAGAAAGTTTTGTTTTGACTTTTACTTGCATTAACAAGAGGGATGTCTATAGATTTAATAATATTACATTCACCAGACACGCAAGAAGTTGTGGCAGAATGTGAAGTGCCATTGTAAACTAACTTTACACTAACAGACAATACATCTGGGATAGTTGTTATATTTAATTCAAACTTCTCCCTCGCTGTTTCATAAACTTCTCCACTATATGTTTGTGAAATAATTTCAAAAGGACGCCAGTCAAAAGTAAAATTTCCATTTTTACTAAAATTGCAAATTGTGTCTGTGGCATTTATTCCACAAGCATGAACATTCCATAAATAAGTTCCAAGTCTAAATCCACTTATATTTAATAAACTTGAATTAGATGCGACAGTTAGAGTAACAGTTGTTTTGTTAAATACCCCAGTAGAATTCCAAACATAGTATGTTGCATTTGTTAAGTTTAAACCTATTGGAGCATATGTCGCATTGAATTCTATTTCAACGCTTGAGGAAAAACTATTATTTAAAGGAGAAGTTAAAGTAACAGATATATCTGTGGCTACTGGAGGAGCAGGTTCAATATGATATTGAACAACTCTATCCAAATCTATATCTAATAGATACATCACTGTTCCTGCTGCATTAAAATCCATCTCATAAGGATTGGTCATCGGAGGATTTACGGTAAGAGATTGAATGTAAGTTGTAGTGGTAAAAAGATTTGGAGTACTTAAAGTAAATTGATCAACTTTGTCTGTGCTTCCAGTATAATAAAATCTATCTCCATCATCATTA
>SDBV01002516.1_pt1 | contig 27463 bp, 24 predicted proteins | sample 2277081 | NCBI WGS metagenome assembly SDBV01 (sample SAMN10402039, study PRJNA504765) | marine sediment metagenome | isolation source: marine sediment core GS10_PC15, 223 cmbsf | place: Arctic Ocean: Southern Knipovich Ridge | collected 2010 | reverse complement strand
CGAAAATGTTTATCGCTGCATTAACATCGCGATGGTAAACGAGCTTAAAATGGTATTCGACCGCATGGGCATCGACATATGGGAAGTGATAAAAGCGGCAAGCACAAAGCCCTTCGGCTTCAACCCTTTCTACCCGGGCCCCGGACTTGGCGGACACTGCATACCGATCGATCCATTCTATTTAACATGGAAGGCAAGACAGTATGGAATGCCCACAAGATTCATAGAACTGGCCGGTGAGATCAACACCGACATGCCGAACTATGTCATACACAGAACCATGGAAGCACTTAATGAAAAATGCACGAGCCTAAAAGGTTCAAAAGTGCTTGTCTTAGGGCTTGCTTATAAGAAAGACATTGACGATCTCCGCGAGTCTCCCTCTATCGAGCTCATTGAGCTGCTAAAAGAAAAGGGAGCAAAGGTCGATTACAATGACCCGTTCATCCCGAAAACGCATAAGCAAAGAGAACACGACCTTAAGATGAAGAGCAAAAAGTTAACTGCAAAAATGATCGCATCATACGATGTAGTGCTTATATCGACTGCACACAGTGAATATGATTACAACTGGATCGTCAAAAATGCGAAGCTCGTAATAGACACCAGAAATGCGACCGCAAATGTCAAAAGCAATAGAAGCAAGATCGTAAAGGCATAATCGAATACACTAGACCGTATCAGGAGAGTTGCAACGTGCTAAAGGAAAGTGAAAACCCGCCTATCACATGGCCGGACGACAGGAAAATAAAAGACTTCCAGGGAACATGGTGGGTCGCACACACAAAGAGCAGGAACGAAAAGGCTCTTGCGTGGCAGTTAAAAAATAAGGACATCAGCTATTTTCTGCCAATGAGCTGGAAAGTCTCACAGAACAGGGGAAGAAAAATCCGTTCCCTGCTGCCCCTCTTCTCCGGATACCTCTTCTTTTGCGGAGATGAAGACGACCGGCTGAAAGTCCTTAGAACAAATCGAGTCGCCAACTTGATCGAGGTCAAAAATCAGGACAGGATAATAAAAGACCTTACGCCGATAGAAACCGCTATCAAATGCGACGAGATACTAAGGCCCGAATCATCCATCAAAAAAGGGCAACGATGCAGGGTGCTCGCAGGACCGCTGATGGGAACAGAAGGCGTCGTAATTCAAACCCAGCAAAAGTATCGGCTGATATTACAGGTCGAAATGCTCGGGCAGGCAACAAGCGTTGACATTGACGCAGAAATGCTCGATATCATAGAAGGGTAAAGGCACAAGGCAACTAGCCACATGCAAACCTGCCAAAGCACCGCAAAAAACCGCATTACGCACTAAATAGCAGTTTTTGCTATGAAAACCGCCCAATTTTTGGTATGATGGTACTGTGGGTAGTTTCAACTCGCACGTGATCTGGAGGAGGCTTGAGTTTACACCAAAAAAACTGTATACGCCTGTTGATTTTTGCGATTATGCTTTGCGCATTGTCAGGTAACGTGTGGGCATTGGCAGAATCTACTGCAACAGATGGGACTAACGCCCAAGCGGTACACGCTCTGGGAATAACAGGGGCAGGCGTTAACGTTGGTCTAATTTCTGCGGACAATACACGTGTAACACACGAAGCATTTGAGGACGCCATGAGTTTCCCCCATGCGTTTGCCTATGATTTTTCAGGGGACGGAATATCATACTCCAATCACGACACATGGGTTGCAGGCGTAGCAGTAAGCAGAGGCGGTGCTGCTTATCCTGACCAGCTCGGAGTTACATATGGATCTGACATGCATAGTGCAAGAGTTGTAAATGACAGCAGCAATACAATCTTTTCATGGATCGAAAATGCACTTGAAGAATTGATCACCAATCAAAACTGCAGGGTTGTAGTAACCGGGATAGCTATAACCGGCGTTCCTGCTGATGGACAAAGCAATTGGGTTAAGCTTTATGACTATTATGCATTTGAACATAACGTGCTCTTTGCTAACGCAGCAGGCAATTCAAATACTCAGATAGATATTTTTGGGGATGCATATAACGGCATCACTACTGGCGGGCTTAATACTTCAACTTCAAATATTTATGATTATGTCGGGCTTTTAAGCGGAGAAGGGCCAACTGTAGACGGAAGAAAAAAACCGGAAGTTACCGGGCCTGTTCAGAATCAAACCGTCCCAAACGGCGCTTCAGATACAAGCTGGTACACTTGGCCATTATGGGAAGGTGGGGGCCAAACCAGTTTTTCTGCTCCGCATACAGCCGGAGTAGCCGCCCTTTTACTTGAGCTGGCAGACAATACGCCGGAGTTGAATGATAATAAAAATGTTGTGCTAAAAGCAGTGATCGTCAATTCAACTTATCCTAACATTAATGACAAGAACGAAAACCCAACGACAGGGCTTGTCTGGCATAACCAAAGAGGATATGGGCGGCTTGATGCCCTAAGAGCCTATGAACTGCTGAACTCCGGCAAAATTCTAAAAGGGGTTGCCGTCAATCAGCCAAAAGGATGGGCCTATGCATCGATGACACAAAATTATCAAAACGACACTTATCTGATCACTGGCAAGAAAAATCAGATACTTGTGCTGACAGCTACCTGGAACAGAAAAATAACTAAATCAGGATCCATCTATACGGCTCAAACGGGATTTAATATTGACGTTTCGGTAAAGGATCCCCTGGGAAGTGCGATCTTCTCGGAAACCGACAGTCTGAACAATCTTGAAAAGGCCGAACTACTGCTTGACAGGGACGGGGTGTACGAGATAAATATCCAAAATAAAACAACAATAGATAGAGACTACGGTTTTGCGTTTGAGTTGATCGATCCGCTCATAGGAGATTTTGAACCGATAAACCATTCGGTCGATCTGGATGATCTTGTCAGGCTCGCGGAGGACTGGGGAGCGAGTGGTTCAGGACTCGAAACGGATATAAAACCCGATGAGGTTATCGACTATCTGGACTTTGCGATGTTTGGTCAAAACTGGCTTGAGATAAACCCTGCTTATTACATTCCATAATCCCAACTAATGCCCCTTTTGAGAAGCGGTTCTTTTGCACGCGCACAGACCTTTAGCGTTTAGGGTTTGGCAACATGCCTAAACTGTGCGCATAAAAAAGGGCAACTTAATAGTCGCCCTTGCGATATGTGTTGCAAGCGAACCTTATTGTTCGTTGGTTACTTCACGTGGATCTTGTCCTTGTTCGATCGCGGCGATCTTGTTGACACGTCGTTGATGCCTTCCGCCGGAGAACTCTGTTGTAAGCCATGTTTCTACCATCTTACGCAGAATCGTTGCTCCCAGCAGATCGCCGGCAAGGCACAGCACGTTTGCATCGTTATGGTGCCGCGATACCTGTGCGTTAAGCTCATCATAGCACAAGGCAGCTCTTACGCCTTTAACCTTATTGGCGGCGATACACATCCCCATTCCCGTTCCGCATACGAGGATAGCTCTGTCAGCTTTCCCCTCGGAGACAGCTATCGCCGCCTCGTATGCCTTATCCGGATAATCGACAGGGCCTTCCTCTGCACAGCCGAAGTCCAAACACTCATGCTTCAACTGCGCAATGATCGCTTTAACCTGTTCGACCGCTTTAACTCCGCGATGATCATTTGATACTGCTATTATCATTTCAAAATCTCTTCTAATCGCTTTAACAATGCGTTTTCAATTTGTTTCGCACAAGTTCGATAAACTTCCATGCTGCCGCCGATCGGATCGCTTACTTCGCGTCCGGCATCTAACAACTGGATCCTCGCCTCGGCTTCGGGACAAATCCGCAAAACGCTGCCGACGTGTCCTTCGCTCATGACGAAGATAAAATCGCTGTCATCTATTCTATCATACGTCAATCCGCTGCTTTTGTGTCCGGCGGCATCTATGCCTTTTCCGCGGCAAATGCTTACCACTTCGTCGCTTGCCGGGCAACACTCCAGACCCATAGTGCCCGCAGATGCTACTTTATATCCGATTTTTTCCAACCCGTCAATATCACAACCGAGTTTTTCGGATAATATTTTTCGACAAAAATACTCCGCCATTGGGCTTCTGCACGTGTTTCCCGTACAAACGAACAAAATTTTAACTTCCGACATTCTTTTCACCTGTGTTTCTCCGTAAACTCCTTGGCGTAAAACAGTTAACATTTCACCTGTGACTTTTACAACTGTGCTTGATTTTTGATACTTGCAGTTCTCGCCGCCGGCGTCAAGGATCATCTCTATTTTACCGTCGAATCTGTCGCGAACTTGTTTGGCGTTTATAGCCGGGGTTTGTCCGCTTAGATTGGCACTTGGCGCGACAACCGGTTTTTTCGCAGCTTCAAGCAGCGCTTGTGCGACCGGATTATCCGGGCAGCGAACGCCGATGGTGTTCTGATAATATAATATCTGTGCCGCCTGGTCGCCGATGTCGGCTTTGATTTGCTCTAAAAACTCGTCACTTGTCTCGCAGACTATCGTTGCAGGGCCCGGCCATGCGTTTTTTATAAGGTTCTTCGCTCGGACGCTGAGCCTGGGCAGGAACTGCATCGCCCTGTTTACACTTCCTACATGAAGCGTGTATCGCTTGCCGAGGGTTCTGCCTTTACCTTCGTTTAGTTTTTCAATCGCGGCGCTATCGGCAGTGCATCCGATTCCGTATACCGTTTCTGTCGGAAAGGCCACGAGTCGACCGTTATCCAGCAGTTCCGCGGCGATCTTTATCTCGTCGGTCTGCGTGTCTGTATCGGTTATAGTTACAAGCTGTGTTTTCATGTTAATCGTCGAATTGCTTCGGAGAAATTTGTTCACATTATATAAGCTGTTCCAATTGGGTACTGAACACCTCGAAACTGTCACTATCATAAAGGCAGAATACCACGTTTTCAAGTTTTGTTTGCGCGCTTAAATATTCGATTACAGCGGCGAGCATTATCTCGGCACATTTATCCATCGGGAATCCGAAGATGCCGGTGCCTATGGCCGGGAACGTAATGCTTTTCAGTTTGTTTTCGTCTGCGACGACCAGAGCGTTTAGTGTTGCCGATCTCAGCTTGCTGTCCTCGTCGCCCTCTCCTGCGCGTGGGCCGACGGCGTGTATAACGTGTTTGGCTTTTAAGTTGCCCGCGGCGGTTATGACGGCCTGACCTGCATCGATGGGGCTTTTTCGGGCGCACTCTTGCTGGATGCTGTCGCCGCCTTTCATGCGAATCGCACCGGCCACGCCGCCGCCTAAGACGAGCTGCCGGTTAGCTGCATTTACGATCGCATCGGTTGTTTGCTCGGTTATATCGCCGCTTTTGAGCGTTAACCGGGAGTTTTTAATAGTTGTTTCCATTTTCGCACCTTTTTATTATTACATTATTTTAACCGCATAACTCCTTTAAAACAATGGATTTATTTGAAATTATATGGGCCGGGTTTTATCCAAAAAAATATCATTTGCTTGCATTGAAGTTGGTTTAAGTGTAGAATCCCGCGTTTACGGGGTGTAGCTCAGCTTGGTCAGAGCGCCTGGTTTGGGACCAGGAAGTCGTAGGTTCGAATCCTGTCACCCCGATTGCTTAACTCTTTTATATTAAAGAGTTAAGCTTTTTTTATGCCCTCAAATAGGTGTCCCACAGCCTTATAATCATTCTCTTGAAATTGTTTGAAAAATGCTGTTACTTTCATAACAATAAATCTCGCAGTAAAGCTGCATAACAATGTTTTTTTTAAAAATAAATTCTGTAAACTTTTGCTTTTTGCAAGCGTGGCGAGCAACATGGGTATTTAGATCAGGAAAACGCCTGGACATTATGGCAAAGTGACTCGAACCGGCAACCTTCGTATTACTTGCCCGACACTCTACATATGCAGCCAGATAACTTTTGACACCCTATTGAGCTCCTTTTCTGACCTCTTCCTTAATTCTCTGAATGTGCCCACGGCCCATAGCTTTGACCTCACAGCCAAGTTTGAAATACTGCCGGATCTTGTCATCCGTCAGAATGCCAAAGCAATCTATTACCGCCACTGGGCCTCCTGCCCAGTTGACAATTTTTTCCGGGTCAAGATCCAGATAAGGGCTGTGCGGAACAGCCAAAACTACCGCCTCGACACCTTTAATGGCATCGGGCAGGTTCTTGGTCGGCTTAATCTCAGTCAAATCATCCTGGTTTCGGAAAAATCTTCCGAGAGAGTGGCCTGGTGAAGGATAAGTATCCTGGCTTTCCAGCTCGTACCAATGCTCAACATATGGGTCGTGAACGTGTATCTCGGCACCCATTTCAGCAAGCTTTCTTACAACGACTTCAGAGCCGCTGTAGCGTGTGTCTCCTACATCCTGTCGATAACTTGCTCCGCAGATAAGCACAGACGAACCGGCAATATACCTTCCCATATTCCTCAGGGCATCGCGGACAAGCTCGGCTGCGTGGAGACCTCGCGTGTCATTGATATCTATCGCCGTCGGAGAGATCTTAAATACTTCATCACCGTCCTCAAAACCAAGGATGTGCTTGTACGCCCAGTATCCGAGTCCGCCATCCTTTGGCAGGCAGTATCCGCCGATACCCGGACCCGGGAAAATCATATTACTGTGAGTCGGGCGCATCTTGATCGCATTTACAACTTTTATGAGGTCTACGCCGTTACGCTCAGCGAACAGACTCCATTCGTTCAAAAAAGCAAGAGTGGTAGCACGATAAGAGTTTTCGACGATTTTAGTAGTTTCAGATTCTATAGGTCTATCCATTATGGTTAGTGGAAATTCTTCGGTGTTAAGCACTTCACGAAGGAATTTCTCTACCCTGCTTCTTGCATTACTGTTACAGCCGGCACAAACCCGCCAGAAATCTCTGATTGAAGAGATATATTCTTTGCCGGGCATAACTCGTTCAAAACTGTGTGCAAGAACAGGTTCGGAATTTATACCGCGAGTTTTGAACGCTTTTTTCATTATTGGATATGCCACAAATTCAGTGGTCCCGGGAGCAACCGTCGTTTCGATCAGAACGAGACAGTCGGCGGGGATTTTCTGACCGATAGTTCGCATTGTAGCTTCGAGCGCACTCATCTCAGCTTCGCCGGTACGCATATTGCCGAAATCTTTCTTGCTGTAGTCGCACTGGACATCGACGACAACGCAATCTGCTAGTTTCAGGCAATCACTGTTATAAGTAGCGATCAGCGACTTCTTTTCATTGACACATCTGGCTATCATAGGCTCAACTTCCGGATCTTCGGCCTTTACCGGGGAGACCCCTTCATTGAGTACAGGGATCTTCCAATAGCTTCTTACGCTTGGTCGCTGACAACCAATGACAAACTTGTCCGGTTTGCCGGTCTGTTTGTCAACTGTATCGGCAATGATCGCCGCCATCACCGCACCGACGAAACCGACACCCATCACAACGACGATCTCTTTACCTTCGCTGCGGGCAGCCTCGGCCAGAGAGCTTATGTGTTCAAACTCAGCCTCGTATTGATCGGGGGTAGGGAGCGGATATTTCTGGCCTGCCGGACTTATTGAATAGTCTGTCATAATTTCTCCTATAATAATGTTAAAAACAGTTAAAACGTGGCAAATGTTTTTATTGGTCAGCCGCCGCGGAGTTGATTACTTCTTTGAGACTATCGAAGCTGCACACTTTGGGGCTAAGCTTTATTCGCTTTCCTGGTAATTCTAGCTGAATTTCAAGTCGAAATAAAGAAATATAATTCAGGATGCTTATTTTGGCTGTTTCAGCAATTATAAAACCCGAATAATGGAAATAGGCTCCCAAGAATAGATCGTTGATTCTACAGGCAGAAAGTCTAATTTCCCTCAAACATCAAAGCGGAGTAAGCTACTCAAGTTTGCACCGGATGTTTGCCGATAACCATAATAGAACATTTGTTGCAGCTAATAGCATTTGATGATACCATTTTGACGGGGAACTAATTGCGTAAATTCAAGCATTACATTGCAACCCGATTTAACCTTGGGTTATACGATCCCGATCATAAGTTATTTGGTTCTACTCCTAACATGCAAATGCCGGGGATATCTTTGACACCAGATGAGTGGATGAAGCATCGGATCAACCTTTTTCTCACCTTTACACTTCCAAGTGTGATGAATCAGACTAACCAGAATTTCACATGGATCGTTCTGATGGATGATATGACTCCGCAGGTATACCGGGATATTCTGTCGCGGATTAAGTATCCCAATCTGAAACTTGTTTATACGAGTCTCGGGAAAACAGGACCCACCAAAGCCCTTCTGAACAACATAGAAGGTGGCCAATACGATCTTATCACCACCAGACTGGATAATGACGATGCCATACATAAAAAGGCTGTCAACGATATTCAGACAGCCTATTTGCAAAATAACTCTGCTCAACCCAACCCATGGGCCATCGGGCTGCCTATGGGTTGCACGCTGGATCTTGCAAGCAAGAAGATGTATATAACCGAATACCCCAATAATGCCTATGTCAGTTTAGTAGAGGATTCTCAAGATGCTAAGTCGGTTTGGCAATGCCAACATGGAGAGATTCCGAATAAGTTCAATTGTGGTTTCATCATGCCAACGCCCTACTGGATCATTATTATTCATTCACAGAATCTTGCTAACAATATAAGTTCAAACGCGGGACGGACTATCTACACTGACAAAGAAGTAGACCTAAGGGTGCTTAGCGAATACGGTATCGATGCTAATCATATAGATGCGATGAGCAAACTTACTATAGAGGAAATACGACACCACTCCCAAAAGGCCTCTGCAAAAAAACAAAAGCCAGTGACGATCTAACGACAAACTATTTCATAAACTCAACGAAATTATCGAAGAGATACCTTGCGTCATGCGGACCCGGTGATGCTTCCGGGTGGTGCTGTACGGAGAATGCTTTTAGTTTTTTGCTGCGCAGGCCCTCGAGGGTTTGGTCGTTTAGGTTAATATGCGTAAGCTCTACATCTATGTCTTTTAGGCTGTCGAGGTCGACGCAGAATCCGTGGTTCTGGCTGGTGATCTCTATAACGTCGGTGTCAAGATTTTTGACTGGGTGGTTTGCGCCGCGATGTCCGAACTTAAGCTTGTACGTTTTGCCGCCGAGAGCCAATGACAGCAACTGATGGCCAAGACATATCCCGAATATCGGCACCTTTCCGAGCAGCTCTTTTATTGTTTCAACCGCATAAGTTACCGGTGCCGGATCGCCGGGACCGTTGCTTAGGAATACGCCGTCTGGTTTTTTGGCGAGAATATCTTTTGCCGAGGTGCTTGCGGGAACGACAGTGACTTCACAGCCGTGCGAGACGAGCATGCGCAGGATGTTACGCTTGATGCCGAAGTCCATTGCTACGACTTTATACTTCGCTTTTACCTTTTCCTCGGTAGGATTAACAACATCGACGACGGGTTTGTCCCATTTGTATATTTCGTCGGTGGTAACATCTTTTACGATGTCCCTGTCAACAAGGCCGGGGTATTGCCCAAGTTTTTTCTTAAGTACGTCAATGTCAAACTCGTCTGAAGAGATGATGCCCTTCATCGCACCTTTTTCGCGGATGCATCTGACGAGCTTTCGCGTGTCGATGCCTTCTAAGCCAACGACATTATTTTCCTTTAGATATTCGCTAAGCGACTGGTGATTGCGCCAGTTGCTGGGGTAATCGCAACTTTCTTTGACGATGAATCCGCTTACGAACAAATTCCTTGACTCCCAGTCCTTAGCGTTTGTTCCGCAGTTGCCGATGAGGGGATACGTCATGGTAATGATCTGCTCGTTATATGAAGGATCGGTCAGTATCTCCTGGTACCCGCTCATTGAGGTATTGAACACAACCTCGCCGCACTTGTGACCTGTTGCGCCAAAGCTGTTTCCTGTAAAAACCGTTCCGTCTTCAAGTAAAAGAATTGCTTTCACTTAGTTACCCTTTATTTGTAATATTGTTGAATTGGCTTTACGCCAACATCGTTTTTCGTTAATGCCTCGATGGCCTTTGCGACGGCCCATGCGCCTCGCATCGTCGTTACATACGGCAACTGTTTGTTGAGGGCGTTTCTTCGTATCGAGAAGGAGTCCGTGATGGACTGCTTTCCGATGGTTGTGTTGATGATAAGATCGATCTCGCCGTTTAATATTGTGTCAACGACGTTCGGTCTTCCTTCTGTTATTTTGAGCACACGCTCTGCGGGTATGCCTGCTTTTTTGATCGCACAGCATGTTCCGCCGGTGGCGAGTATGTTAAAGCCAAGTGCGTCAAGTTGTCGGGCGATGTCTACGGCTTTGTCCTTGTCGGCATCCTTTACGCTGATAAAGACGGTACCCTTTGTAGGCAGCGCGTTGCCGGCTGCCATCTGCGACTTTGCGAACGCCATTCCGAAATCGTCTGATATACCCATCACCTCGCCGGTGCTTAGCATCTCAGGACCCAGCAGTGTGTCGATCCCGGGGAACTTCAGGAACGGAAAGACCGCTTCTTTCACCGAGTAATGATCCTTTACGACTTGTTCGGTAAATCCAAGCTCGTCGAGGGTCTTGCCCGCCATAACCTTTGCAGCGATCTTGGCCAGCGGTATGCCGATGCTCTTGCTGACGAATGGAACCGTACGCGATGCACGCGGGTTTACCTCGATGATGTAGACGTCTTCGTCTTTGACGGCGAACTGAATATTCAAGAGCCCGAGCACCTTAAGCTCCAGTGCGAGAAGCTTTGTTTGTCTTTTGATCTCTTCGATGACCGCAGCGCTGATCGACATCGGGGGCAGGCTGCATGCGCTGTCTCCTGAGTGAACGCCGGCCTCTTCGATGTGCTCCATAATACCGCCGATGACGACCTGGCGGCCGTCGCATATCGCGTCGACGTCAAGCTCGATGGCATCGTTTAGGAACTTATCTACCAGTATAGGATGCTTGCCGGATGCTTCTATCGCGTTTGCAACGCATGCTTTCAACGACTGCTCGTCATAAACGATCGCCATCGCCCTTCCGCCCAGTACGAACGACGGACGGATAAGCAGCGGATAGCCAAGCTCGTTGGCGATCTCTAAAGTCTCTTCATAGCTTGTCGCGGTTCCGCTAAACGGCTGACGCAGCTTTAGCTTTTCGACCAGAGCGTTGAAGCGGCGTCTGTCCTCAGCGTGGTCGATGCTGTCCGGCGAAGTTCCGATGATGGGAACTCCGGCATTTTCCAGAGCAACGGCCAGCTTAAGCGGTGTTTGGCCGCCGAACTGGACGATAACGCCGTCCGGTTTTTCGGTATCGACGATGCTCATGACATCCTCGAAGGTAAGCGGCTCGAAGTACAGCCTGTCCGATGTGTCATAGTCGGTGCTGACGGTTTCAGGGTTGCAGTTTACCATTATCGACTCAATGCCGATCTCGTCGAGGGCAAAGGCTGCGTGAACACAGCAATAATCAAACTCGATACCCTGGCCAATGCGGTTTGGTCCGCCGCCCAGGATCATAACTTTCTTTTTGTCGGTTGGCTCGGACTCGCATTCTTCTTCGAATGTAGAATACATGTACGGGGTCATCGCCTCGAACTCTGCACCGCAAGTATCAACGCGTTTGTAAACAGCGGTGACCTCAAGGACCTTTCGCTTTTTGCGGATAGTCATCTGATCGGTATCGAATATTTCGGCAAGGTAATTATCGCTAAAGCCGTACGCTTTGATCTTTCGCATCATATCGGCATCGATCTTGCCCAGGGATGTTGCCTTTATCTCAGCTTCTACGGTGATTATATCTTTGATGTTGTTCAAGAACCACCGGTCTATCATTGTCAGCTCGAATATCTGCTCGATAGTCCACTGCCGCCGCATTGCCTCGGCGACATACCAGAGCTTGTCCCATCCGAAACGGCTCAGCTTTTCTTTTAGCTGTTCATCGTCAACATCGTCGATATACTTTTCGCTAAGCGAATATCGTCCGATCTCCAGCGAACGTATTGCTTTCTGGAAGGACTCTTTGAATGTTCGCCCTATCGCCATCGCTTCGCCGACGCTTTTCATCTGGACGGAGAGCTCGGGGTTGGTCTTGGGGAATTTTTCAAAGGTGAACCTTGGCCACTTTGTAACGCAGTAATCGATCGTCGGCTCGAAGCAGGCCGTGGTCTTTTGAGTGATGTCGTTGGTTATCTCGTCGAGTGTATAACCGACTGCCAAAAGCGAAGCGATCTTTGCGATGGGGAAACCCGTCGCCTTTGATGCAAGTGCCGAACTTCGGGAAACACGCGGGTTCATCTCGATTACATAGAGCTTACCATTGACGGGATTAACGGAGAACTGGATGTTCGATCCGCCGGTCTCTACGCCGATGGCTCGGATGATCTTTAGCGATGCGTCGCGCATGATCTGATATTCTTTGTCGGTCAGCGTCTGGGCCGGTGCTACTGTAATGCTGTCGCCGGTATGTACGCCCATCGGGTCGAGGTTTTCGATCGAGCAAACGATCACGACGTTATCTGCTCTGTCTCGCATTACCTCAAGTTCGTACTCCTTCCAGCCGACGACGGACTCTTCGACGAGTACCTGTGTAGTCGGGCTAAGGTTCAGGCCCCAGTGGATGAACTCGTCATACTCCTGCATGTTGTATGCGATGTTGCCGCCCATTCCGCCTAATGTGTAGGACGGACGGATGATCGCCGGGAAGCCAACCTCTTTGATAGTTTCCAGTGCCTCTTCCCAGGAATGTGCGTATCCGCTTTTCGGAACATCAAGGCCGATCTCTTCGATCGTCTGCTTAAAAAGGTCCCGCTCTTCGGCTTTTTTGATCGACACCAGGTCCGCTCCGAGCAGCTTTACATTATGCTTATCGAGAAAGCCGCTTTCAGCAAGTGCTACTGCTGTGTTTAGCCCGGTCTGGCCGCCAAGAGTAGGCAGCAGGGAATCCGGCTTTTCCTTGAGAATGATCTTTTCGACCATTTCCGGCGTGATCGGCTCGATGTAGGTCCTGTCTGCAAGTTCAGGGTCGGTCATGATCGTCGCCGGGTTGCTATTGATCAGAACAACCTTAAAGCCCTCGTTCATGAGCGACTTACAGGCCTGGGCTCCGGAATAGTCAAACTCGCAGCCCTGACCTATGACGATGGGCCCGGATCCGATTATCAGAATTTTCTCGATGTCTGTTCGTTTTGGCATCAAATGGTCCTTATTGTGTCACTTGCTCAAAAATTATAAAAAAAAACGCCCCAACAGATTTTCTCCTGCTGAACCGTTTTATTCTCGTCATGTTATAATCCGTTATAACAATCCCATTTATTAACATTTTTCGTCTATATCAGCGCAAAATTTTTTTGCTTCGGTATAAGCTACATAATCGCCGCTGATATTGCAAGCACATTCTAAGATTTAATGCGAATTTATTGAAATCCCGATATTTGGGGCAGAAAGGCCCAGCAATCGTTATCCTCTTGACTTTTTGTAGAATATAAGCTACACTTGGTGTTCGCTAATTCGTGATCTTCTCAATGGAACCGTCCAAAACCGGTTAGTAATATGTCAGAAGCTAAAAAATCAACAAAACTATCACGAAGAGACATCATGAAGGCCGGTTTATACGGTACTTTGGCGACAGGTCTATCAAGTGCCGTGTGGATAAACGGATGCCAGAAAAAATTCCCTGCGATGAGACCTAACATCCTTTTTATTTCGATCGACACATTACGCGCCGATCATCTTTCGTGCTATGGCTATCCTAAACGAACATCTCCAAACATTGATTTCCTGGCAACACACAGCCATCTTTTCAAAAATGCATACACCACGATACCCACCACGCTGCCTTCACACATGGCGATGTTTACTTCTATGTATCCCACGCAATTGGGGGTTACCAGTAATGGCAAATATGTAGGTTTCGACAAAGTCACATTGCCGGAGATACTTAAGGAGAACGGTTACTCCACCGCAGCGTTTGTCAATTACTTCGTTCTTGGCGATCGATACGGTTTCACTCAGGGTTTTGACACAGCAATAACAAAAGAAGGTCATGCTGACCAGCCGCTTCGATACGCATTGAAATGGTTAAGAGAATACAAATCCGAAAAACCCTTTTTTATGTTCACTCATTTTTTCGACCCACATACGCAATACGATCCTATTCCCCAATTCAAGAAAAAGTTCGCAGTCACGGACCGAAAGCATCCCAGGGGGCGTGGGTTTATAAAAAACAGTAGTGTATTTACACCTCAGGTCATCAAAGAAGATATCGATGCCTACGATGCTGAGATAGCTACCGCCGATTGGGCTGTCGGGCATTTGCTTGGAGAGCTTAACAAATTAGGCATTCTAGACAACACCATGATAGTTTTGGTCTCCGATCACGGCGAATCAATGGACGAGCTTTCAGAAAAGAATTATTTCTTTGACCATGGCGCTTTTCTTTACCACCACCACCTTAATGTTCCATTGATAGTGTGCCTTCCGAAAGCTGCCGGCACATTCCCTGCTAACGTCCATCAGCAGTCTGTCAGTATGATCGACATCATGCCGACCATTCTGGATATGCTGGAAATTGACTATCAAGGCTTTAGCGAAGGTATGTCACTTCTTCCGATCCTGACGGGTTCAGATATTACTCGTAGACCAATTTTTTCTGAAAGCAAACATTACAAATGCAGGCATGACTACTCGATCTTCGATGACAACTGGCACCTTATAAAATTAAAAGGAAAGGGCTTTAAACTCTTTGATCTTATAACTGATCCCGGCGAGAAAAATGACCTTTTCAAAAGCCGGCCGGATATTGAAAAAAAACTTACTCCTCAACTTATCAAATGGATCAAACAGCTTAAGCCGCGATTTGCTCCCACTGATAAGGAAACAAACAAAAAACAACTCGATAAACTTCGATCTCTTGGATATACTCAATAAGATCAGCTTTATTATGCTATTTGCTACTTTATCAGTTTTGCCAGTTCTTTGAATTTTGGGTGTTTGGCATTTTTCAATAATTCAAAAACGCACATTTCTGTGCTGGAAAGCTTTGCCCCTTCGGCTGTCATTCTTTTAAGGGCAACCTTTTTGTTAGCCTTTGTGCGAGACGATATCGCATCGGCGATGACGTTTACCTCGATATTTTTCGCAAGCAGATCGATAGCTGTTTGATAAACGCAGATGTGCGATTCGATACCGCAAAGGATCACTTGTTTCGGCTTGATCGAGTTTAGTTTGTTGTCAAATTTCTCATCGTCGCAGCAACTAAAGGTATGCTTATCTATCGGCTCATCGTCGCGTAAAAGCAAGCGTAAGCTATCGACTGTTTCACCGAGAGCTTTTGGAACCTGCTGACACCAGAGGATCGGGATCTCCAGGGCCTTAGCTGTTTGTATCAGAACTTTGGTGTTCTTAAATAGCGTATCTTTATCGACCATCAACTCCGCAAGTTTTCCCTGTATATCGACAATGACCAGGCAGCAGTCCTTAGCTTCGAGCATCCAAAATCCCTTTCATTGGCATCAAGGCCCCGTAACGATAACCATAAGGGTTACGTCATTGCGATGATCTTCTTGGTAGAGTTGCCGCATTATATCCTGTTGGCTCACGGATGTCAGGACCGGCTTTACCACGGCAATATCGCCAAACATGCCCTTGCTATCGAGCAGAACCGGGGCCGGCATGTCCCGTAAGATCTCTTTAAAACCTGCGATCCCCTTTGCCAACTGTAGATGATCGCTGCTTGGATCGTTGCGGTAAAACGTCGCCATCTCGGCGGCACTTACGTCTTTGATAACAACGTTAGAAGTTATGTCTTTCCCGAAAACCGTAAGCTCTGCATCCCGGCATCGACTAAAAGCGGAATCGATGTCGGACAAAAAGGCAACAACACTCTCGGCAGAACATGTTAACTGATAGGTGCTTCGTTCTGTTTGCCTGTGCGGGATCGTATAGTCAAGCAACCCATTGTTGTAGATCGCTTTTTCAATAAAACTGTTAATTGCGGTAATGTCGTTGGTTCTAAGTCTAAGCGAAGCGTTTATCGGGTATGCTCCGGGCAATTCCCCGGCGGCGAGTTCTGTGGTTTCTGCGGCGCTTGCAGTAACCGATGCAGGGCGGGTATAGGATGGAATATTTGCAACTTTTTCTGTGTCGCTCGGCGATACCGGAATTAAGATATTGTAGACTACCACCCCGAGCAGACCGACAAGGGCGAACATCGCAGCCGATGTCAAAACCTTTCGCCAAAAAAGATGACGCAAACCTGCATTGGCGTTTTCTATGGTCTGTGCAATGTGATGCTTTCGATCGAGAAAATGCTTGATGTCGTCGAACATATCGTCAGGCGCCGCAACCTTCGGCATAGATTTCAGCAGTTCTTTTTGCTTTTTGATCCGCGCAAACTTCCGAGCAAATATTGTGTCATGCTGGAGGAGCCTTTCAACCTCAGTATGCTGGCGTTGTGAAAGCATGTCGTCAAGATACCCGCTGATAAGAACTTCAATATCGGATTTATTCATATGTGCCATAATAAAACCTCATATATGTCTACAATAAACAAAATGCTTATTTCAATATCTTTTCCATGATCCTTCGCAATCTCATACGTGAACGGCTTAGCCTGCTCTTTACCGTTCCAGGCTCAATATCAAGTGCTTCGGCTATTTGTTCATAGCTCATATCTTCGATGTCACGCAGAACGATTATCGCTCGGTACTTATCGTCGAGCCTCGCAAGGGCGCCAAGAAGTATCTCTTCAATTTCTTTTTTCTCGGTCAGTTCGGCAGGGTCGCACATACTTTTGTCCTGCAGAAAACTGACAAGCTCTTTCTTTCCGGACTGGCCCTCGGCCCCGACTAACTTATCGAGCGATATATATTTGACCTTGCCCCGCCGCTTACAATAGTTCAACGTCAGGTTAACCGCAATACGAAATAGCCACGTGTAAAAAGAACTTTGCCCCTTAAAAGTTCCCACCTTCTCTATTAATTTGACAAATGTTTCCTGAGTTAGTTCCGCTGCATCTTGATAATTTCCACATATTTTCAGGATAGTATTGAATATCCTGTCCTGATAACGCAATATCAGCTTGGCGATCGCAGCGGAATCACCCTGCTGAGCCTCAGCTACCAAAAACTGGTCATCTATCTTTATATTCTTCGTCTGTTCCTGCAATCTTACACCTTTAATTTGATCGCCATAAGCCGAAAAGTTCCAATAAGCGCAACATAATCGCAGAAAAAAGTCAGAAAATCAACAATATTCAGCCAAATCCGGCTGCTTAATTCATATAAGTTATCTCGCTTGTGTCGATCAGGTGCCTGCCTGACGGGGTTATGCATGTTGCCTGGAGGATATAGGTTTGCCCCTTTTGCGGAAAAAAGTTCAGTTGCAGACCAAACTTATACGCCCGCAAATGATCCTGCCAATACTGGTTGTTATCATCGAACTGATTCAGCTTTACATCGTCCCAGACGGTAACACGCTTTCCCATAGGCAGTGACGATCGCGGGACATACGTATAGAGCTCCATCCGAAATACTCCGGGCGACTTGATCCTCGATCCGACAGTGTCCAGAAGATCGAGATAGACCGTAAGCTCTGCCGGTATCATTTCGTCGCCGCCCCAGACGATCTCGGTTAGCCCCATGATGCTGATTTGCGATGCCGAATACCCATTGTAGAATCTGGCATTAGAACTTGTCACGGGCCGAACCGTCTCGGACTCACAGCCGACAGAACATACCGCCAAAGAAACCAAAATGTACAGTGAAAAACGTCTCATATCTTATTTATCGGCAAAGATCGGATTAGTGTTCAAAGAATGCGACGGATATCAAAGACAATTTACGAATCACGCCCCACAGCCCAAAACTGACCAAAGGTCAGCGATGGCTTTAGCCAGCCTCGAATCACGAGTCACGAATCACGAATCACGATCCACAGCCCAAAACTGACCGAAGGTCAGCGATGGCTTTAGCCAGCCTCGAATCACGAATCACGAATCACGATCCACAGCCCAAAACTGACCGAAGGTCAGCGATGGCTTTAGCCATCCACGAATCACGAGTCACGAATCACGAATCACGATCCACACCCCCAAACTGACCGAAGGTCAGCGATGGCTTTAGCCATCCTCGAATCACGAATCACGAATCACGATTATAGGTCCTCGTCAAGCATATGCCCAAGGCGGCGTTTTTTCGTACGAAGATAGTCAATATTGTGTTCGGACGGATCCGCTCGTAGCGGTATCTGCTCGGATATCTTTATCCCGTAGACCTCAAGCCGGCTGATCTTCTTAGGATTATTAGTCAGTATCCGCACATTTTTGAGGCCGAGGTCACGGCATATCTGGGCACCTATACCATAGTCACGTTTATCGATAGAAAAACCAAGCTCAAGATTCGCATCGACCGTATCAAAACCCTGTTCCTGAAGTTTATACGCATGCAGCTTATTCGCCAGCCCGATACCGCGACCTTCCTGCCTGAGGTAGATAAGGGCGCCTTTGCCCACTTCCTCGATCATCTGCATCGCGGTTATCATCTGGAAGCCGCACTCGCATCGTTGCGAATGGAACAGGTCACCGGTCAGGCACTCGGAGTGAACGCGTATCAGAACCGCGTCATCGTGTTCGATCACGTTTCCGTTTTCGTCAAGCTCCCCAACGCCGCCTTTGCACAGAGCGAGATGCGGTTCGATGTGCCCGGTGTTCTCATAACCGATCAGCTTAAACTCGCCATAGTCGGTCGGCAGATTTATCGCCTGAATTCGCTTAATGTGGCTTTCATTCTGAAGCCGATACTCGATCAGCTTCGCGATAGAGGCTATTTTAAGGTCGTATTTTTTGCAATACTTTAGAAGCTCCGGAACGCGTGACATTGTACCGTCATCGTTAATGATCTCGCAGATAACGCCCGCAGGCTTTAGCCCGGCCAGCCGCATAAGATCGACAGCGCCTTCGGTTTGTCCGGCGCGGACGAGCACGCCGCCGTTGCGAGCGCGAAGTGGAAAGATATGTCCGGGACGAGCAAGATCGGCTGCGAGCGTATCGTCCCTGGCCATCAACTTGATAGTATGCGATCTGTCGGCGGCACTTATGCCCGTTGTCGTACCCTTGCGTGCGTCAACGCTAACCGTAAATGCCGTACCAAGCTGAGCGGTATTGTCAGGCGCCTGTGCGTGCAGACCAAGTGAGTCGCACCTTTCCTCTGTCAGCGGAACGCAGATAAGCCCCCTGCCGTGCGTTGCCATAAAGTTGATCAGATCGGGGGTTGCATATTCTGCAGCACAAACAAGGTCCCCTTCGTTCTCGCGGTCCTCCTCGTCGACAAGGACGATCAGCTTGCCCTGATTGAGCTCTTCCAGTATCTCCGGTATTTCGCTAAATTCTACCATATTGCTCGTAATTTCCTTTTGCCGCTCCGTCAGCTTTCGGTTTCACTGTTGCCGTCAAACGACTCAATATACCGTTTTCCATGCCGAATGTAAATAAGAGTTGACAAAATCGCCGCTGTTGCCGTCAAAACCCACAATATTTTCACCAAATATATCCACCAGTCGACATAATTGGATACTTCAGGAGCGATAAGCGTGCTAAGGACCATCGTCAGTTGCAAAAATGTCGACGTCTTCCCCATCACCACAGGTGCGATCCGGACATCGGTAGTAAACAGAAAAAGCGTGATAAAACCAGTCATCAGGAACAGGTCCTTGCCGATTATCAGCACAACAACAGGTGCTGGCAGCTCAAAACCCTTTACCGCCGTTTTCGTCGTCGCAAGCAGGATGCACGCACACGTCATCAGCAGCTTATCTGCCAGAGGATCGAGAAACGATCCAAGCTTGGTGATCTGCTTTTTAACACGCGCCATATACCCGTCCAACGCATCGGAAATGCACATAACCAGGAATATGCCAAGCGCGGCATAGCGATACGCAAAACCGACATCGGACTCATTGCTTTTGAGCATACAGATGACGAACGGTGCGATAAGCAGAATCCGAAATATTGTTATCTGATTTGCCCAGGTTAGTACCATTTTTTTTGCCCCTTTAAAATGCCCTGATTTTTAGAGGTTCCCTTAATGCTATTCTACCCGAAGGACCGATAAAACACTAGGGCTTTCTGACTAACCGACGAATAAATACCGGTTTAAGCGAACCAGCCAGTATATGCATCGTACAGTTAAAGTAAGGATTTTGGGTGTAAAAAAACATTCGCAGACGCAGGTATATTGCACTTTAAATAAAAGGCGTCTCTGTGTTGTCATTCCTGCTTTCGCTGGAGTCCGCGTGTAATGAAGAAAGATTGTGTAAAGACAAGAGATTAAGGAAACGTAACGTGTACCATAGATCGCGACATCTAGGCGGAAAGGCCTTAGGCTCGATGGGCTTTTGTACATCGTGGGCCATCAGCAGGGATGATCACCACCCCGAATGGATCGAGGTAAACGAGATCGACTTAAAGATCAAGGATCTCCCCGAACAGTTCAAGGGCAAAAAGATCGTCCATCTTAGCGACCTGCATTGCTCCAGAACAGTTACCCAACGATACCTGCAAAACTGTGTCAAACGTGTAAACTCGCTGGATCCTGATATTATATTCCTGACCGGCGATTATATAACCTACGACCTAAAGGGTAAATATCGCAAAAAAGCTGTCAAGATCATCAGCAAATTGGAGCATAAGCACGGCGCCTATGCCTGCCTCGGAAACCACGACTACGGCCTGGGCGGACCCTTCAAAAAAAACCACAAAAATCGCATGCACAAGATGATCGAGAAAATGGAGCACCACGGCATTAATGTTCTAAGGAACAACGCGATGCCCCTGCACATTGATGGTGCGAACCTGTGGATGGTTGGCTTAGGTGACCTGTGGGCAAGGGACTTCAAGCCCCATAAAGCGTATAAGAACGTTCCCGCAGGTATGCCGGTGATAACGCTGATGCACAACCCCGAGGGCATGGAGCATATTCATCAGTATGATACCGACGCGGTCATGAGCGGCCACACACACGGCGTCCACAAGGAACACAAACGATGGACAGGAATGACCAGGCGACGCGACTATCACGCAGGGCTCTACCACGTTAAGGGCAAAAAGCTGTACGTAAACCGAGGCCTCGGCAGAATGGGAAGAGCTCGTCTAAACGCACCCCCCGAAATAACAGTCTGCACACTCTGCTAAATACATGGAAACACACTCCAATTTTCCTTTCAACTTGACTGCTGTATTATTTCGAATATACTAGCAAGATGGCCTGACTTTTGCTAGTCTAACGGCAGTCGCAGATCGCTATTAGGGGCAGAAATTGAAAGGGTTTGCAAATGTACCTAAAACGTTTGAATTCCTCTGACTGGCATCACTTTGATATATACCTTAAGATAATCCTTACGTTCATATATCTGTTGATCGTTTTCCTGATCCTTTACAAGTTTGTTTTTACCGACCGGGGCAGCATAAAATTGGCTGCGATCGGTAGCACCGTCATGGCAAACTCGAATATTGACAGCTCGCCAAAACCCTCGCCGCCGAAACACGACCATGTTGCCTTTACAGAAAGAACCGAACAAAGGCACGAGATGGTGTTAAAACAGATATACCAGCGAGGAGTTACCGATCCGAATGTATTAACCGCACTTAGAACTGTTCCACGCCATGCATTCGTTCGTAAACGCGATCTGCGTCAGGCATACCGCGACCACCCGTTACCGATCGGGTATTCGCAAACCATCAGCCAGCCTTATATCGTCGGCTATATGACCGAGGCCATGGAACTGGAAACGCACTTTAAAGTTCTTGAGATAGGAACCGGATCGGGATATCAAGCTGCTGTCTGCGCCGAGATCGCAAAAGAAGTTTACACCATCGAGATCGTCGAGCCGCTGGCACAGGCTGCAAAACAACGCCTTAAGGAACTTGGGATTAACAATGTTTTCGTTAAGGCCGGAGACGGCTATTATGGCTGGCCGCAAGAAGCACCGTTCGATGCGATAATCATAACAGCCGCCGCAGGCCTTGTTCCGCCGCCATTGATCGAACAGCTAAAACCGGGCGGGATCATGATCCTGCCATTAGGAAGCCCTTATGGATTTCAAAGCCTTGTCTTAATAATAAAAAATAAAAAAGGCGAGATCTTTAGCAAGCAGCTCTTCGGAGTCAGATTCGTACCCATGACAGGCAGAGTAATGGAAACCAAATAATAGGATATCGAAAACGATGATCTCAATATCCATTGTCATAACCCTGATATCCGCTGCGGTACTGGGCCTCGAACTGGTCCTGATGCGGACGCTTGCTATCGGACATTGGCATCATTTCGCATACCTGATAATAAGCACTGCACTGCTCGGGTTCGCATGCAGCGGAACTGTCGTCACTCTCACCCAGAACACTTTGCGTAAGCACTGGCAAATATCCGCCTGGCTCTGCTGTCTTTGTCTTATGGTTACCGCCCCGCTGTCATTTTGGCTGGCCCAAATGATACCCTTCAACCAGTTACAACTCGTATGGGACATCAGGCAATTATTCTACCTGCTGGGATACTATCTGCTTTTCTTTATACCGTTCTTTTTTGGAGGTGCCTGCGTATGCCTGTTGTTCACCGCACACACTAAAATATCGCACAAGCTTTACTTTTTTAACATGGCAGGCTCCGGATTAGGCTCGATCGGCCTGGTGCTGTTGATGTACGGTATCAGCCCCGAAAAACTTCTTCTGGTAATTAGCGGTTTAGCCATGGCTGCAGCAGTCATCTGCGCTTGCAGAATGTCCGTAAAAACTATTGTGTTGACCGGTCTTTTGGGCATGATCGTGTTTGGTATTTTCACAGATGAAAGGCTTCTAAAGCTTTCTATCAGAGTATCCGAAAACAAGTCGCTGGTCTTTTATACCAGCTTACCCGATTCTCAAACCATAACGACAACTTACAGCCCTGTCAGTCGTCTGGACATCATCCAGGCGTCGGCTATACGTTTCGTCCCCGGCCTTAGCATCGGTTACACCGGCCAGATACCCGAGCAAAACCTTTTATTGATCGACGCTGACGGTTCATCGATACTTAACCGTTTTCGTTCGATCGGCGACCTGCAATGCTATGACTACATCACTTCCGCATTGCCCTATCATCTCTTTCGCCAACCCGACGTCTGCATCATAGGCTCAGCCGGAGGCAGCGGCATCGCACAGGCATTGTTCGAACGTGCCTCCTCCATCACCGCCGTCGAACCCGATCGCAAACTCGTTGACCTGCTAAAAGGCGACCACAGCCGTTTTGTCTCCGACATATATAACCATCCCAGGGTGCAAACAGCGAGCATACAGCCGCGAACCTTTCTGCAAAACACAACCGCCAGGTTCGATATCATTCAGTTTCCCGCTGGCGATTCCTTCGGCTCCGGACCGGTCGGTTTGTATGCATTGAACGAAACACATCTCTACACAATAGAAGCGATAACCAAAGCTCTCGACAAACTCACCGATCACGGCCTGCTCTGCATTACCCGCGGCCTGAAGATGCCCCCGCGAGACAACTTGAAAATGATCGCAACGGTAAAAGAAGCACTTTTCGCTCTGGGTGTAGCTAAGCCGGAAAACAATATCATCGTTATACGCAGTTGGGCAACAGCTACGATCGTTGCAGGCCTGACACCTTTTAGCGCCGACCAGATAACTGCCACGCGTCAATTCTGCAAAGATCGCCGATTCGATATTGTCCATCTAACCGGGCTGGCAGAAAACGAAATAAACGCTTACCACAAGCTCAGCCAACCCTTTTATCACAACGCCGCAAAGAAAATTCTAGGCGATAGCGCCGAAGACTTTTACAATGACTACCCTTACAACATCCGGCCGGCCACCGACAATCGTCCATACTTTTTTGATTTCCTAAAACTAAAAACCATAAAAACGCTAATAAGATCGATGCCGGACAGATGGCTGCCCTATTCCGAATGGGGATTTTTCATTTTAGCCGCAACCGGCATCCAGGCTGTGGTCATAAGCACTTTGCTTATCATTTTGCCGCTTGCAATATCCAAACCGCTAAAAACTGTATCGGCAAACCGCACACCGACGTTTGCATACTTCCTTTTATTGGGGCTGTCATACATGTTTCTGGAGATGGGGTACATTCAAAAGATGACCCTCCTCATCGGCGTCCCCGTTTATGGCATAGCGATCACACTGTTGGTCTTTTTGGTCTTTTCCGGGCTGGGCTCGTTGAGTTCGGTTCGTATGTTCCGTTCACCTTACAAACGCATCTCAGGCTCGATAACGCTGATCCTCATAATAGGCATCGCCGACATGCTTCTATTCCATTACTGCTTTGATTATCTTGTAGGCTTGTCATTAATGTTAAGGATCATTGCAGGTGTTTGTATCTGCGGGCCGCTGGCATTTTTTATGGGGTTCCCCTTCCCAACCGGACTATCGCAGGTCAATGCCCGTAACAGCCCGCTGGTTCCTTGGGCCTGGGCCATTAACGGCTTTGCATCGGTCACTGCCGCTGTCTTAGGCACCATTGCTGCGATCTCATTTGGATTCAATGCCGTCACCGCAACCGCACTGATTTTTTATCTCATCGCCGCCATAACCGCACGCAGAATCTGTGCTTAGATTGTAGTGTAAAATTCCACCCCATTCGTAATTTATGCCCCAGATATTCGTAATTCGTCATTAATAATTTAATTGCCCCCCGCCATCCTGCCTGTCGCGTCGAAGTTTCAACGAAGACGGGTCATTCCCGCAATTAAACTTGCACCCTGGGTGACTGTCTCTGGTGCTCGAATTTTATCACAACTTGCTTTCCTTGTTCCATACTAAGGTTTCCGTGGCTTTAGAAGTCGGTATAATATCAAATAACGGAATTTCTGCTAATATCGCAAAAATAATCGATGATGCTCTAAATTTTTCGGCATATAGGTGGTGTATTTCCTGCTTTGTCAGCATTCCGTGTTCACAAACATGCGCATAGCATGACATGAAAACATAAAATGGTATTTTGCTTGCATTTTTCTTGGAACTGAGCCTTTCTAAATGCTCCCATGTTACATTAGTTATAGTATTTTCAAGATGCTGGCTAACAGTGTAAACTTTCTTATTTTTTAATGGCATAATGTATGTTTGCCAAATTTCTTTGAAATCATTCATTTTATTTGCCATTTTTCTATCTCACTTTTAAAAACAACTAATTCTTCCTCCTCATCAAAACTCCACCCAAACCAAACAGTAAAAGCGTCGCGTCGGGTGGTAGCCTTTTCCGAAGGAAAGGGATGGATTGAAACCGTCATTAAAACCAGTCCCACACCTCGCGTATTTGATGTGCCGCACGGTTATTTGGCATATCTCTAATATCTTCAGGTATGTTAATATATTGGATTTCTGGCAGTTGAGGCAGTGCAGTTTGAAGATTATCAAGAGCATTACGATTTCGATCCAGAGCAACTATCCGCGATACTGTAAAACCTGCCTCGATAAATATTCTAATATAGTCTACGGCTGTCCCATAACTACTCGAAAAATGTAAAGGAATTAACAGCTTCTCATATTTTCCATATTTTACCACTGCTGCATTTGGTGTGAGTTTAGCTTCCTGCAAAGCTCTGATTAAAACATAGATGTCAATGTCATCATTGTCAGTTTCAAGATCACATTTCCCTTCTCTGGTCATACCTGTTAGCCCCCTGATCGTTACTGACTTGCCAGTCTGACCGTTACCCAAAACAATAAAAAGTTCATTTCTCATTTCTCACTCCTTCATTACAATGTTATACCTCATTCAAATCGGCTAAATATTTTCTTGTGAATCTTTTAGTTTTTGTTTTTTTCCACGTTTGTCTCTGCGAAAAAAAGAGCTTCAAATTGTTTTGACCATTCGGATAGCTTACCATTATTCTCGATCTTATCAAGTTCAAGTATGGTTTCCTTGCAGGTTTGGTAAGCTTCGTGTGCATTTTTTACCAATTGCTCCCTCTCTTTTTCGTCCTCCTCCAAACGTTGCCCGACATCCTGTAGAACAGTAGGTTTCGGATGGACAAGTTTATTCCTAACCATATATAAATGTTTTAGGTGTTGGAATGCCTGTGAATCTGTAGGAAAATCTCTGCCTGTAACAAGGCGAGTTACAATTACCCACTTCGAAGCAGGGACTAATCTATCTACGTGACTACGAAAGAATGATTTAGAGAACTTTTTTACAGCATATTCATAAATCCATGCTTCTAAAAAAAAGGCTGCAAAGACAACTACTATCGCCCCACATTTAGTCATGTCTTCTTGTGGTCTGAACACTTCCAATTTCGATGCAAAACTTTCAGATTTTTCTGCTAATGTCGATGAAACCTTCCGCTCATATTCTTTAAGTAGATTGTAATGCTCCTGGCAGACCTTAAGGTAGAAATAGCTGTCAAGTTTTATTCTGTTTGATTGACCTTCGTTTTCCATTAGTATCTTCTCCCCGCAACATTGCGAAAGACTTTTGCGTTTGTAGTGGTTAGTCTTTAATCTTTGCTTCTTTCAGCTATTGCCAAACGGTCATCTGAGATTATTAGGTCATAGCGTTCAATAAATGCTGTACGTTTAATAGGATTGTCGTTATATGAGGAACTCCAAACTGACAATGCCTCACTTATAACACGAATAAAGTCCATTAAATTAAAATACTGGATTTCAGGATCATCCTCTGGAACATATCCTGACTCTGCAACACAAAATGATATTCTCTTCTCGCTCCCATTTAAAACCTTTCTTGAATCGAGATTTGACATATGAAGAATGGAGTTTCTTAATTCCCAAAGCTGAGAAGGCGTAATGCCAACCTTATCTAGGTTGGCGAAATCATTCAGCCATTTAACAAAATTACCACGCATATCACCAAATTCAATAAATGCCATCGTATCAATTAATGATACAAAAAGTTTCATGCATGAAACATAGTGATGTTTGTTAAAAAGGAGTTTGATTGCTTTGAGATAATCGTTGTTAATGAGTAACGGCAAATCAAATCCTTGTGGTGTCATGTATTTTTCTAAATAATCAATCATCTCTTTTCCCTTACCTATGCGTCAATATTTCTACCGTGATATGATATACCCAAAGTATCCAAAAGTCCATTAAAAAACACCGCGTAGCGGCTCCTCAATTTTTCATTTTAATTTTTGATCTTTTGGCGCAACTGAAGGTACCGGGTACGAATTATGATAAAATAGGGGCAATTAATGCCCTAGGTATTCACAAAAGCTTTCCCTCACCATCTTCATGCTGGAGCGCAGCGACAGTCCAGTACCAATTAGTCCACTGACGTTTATCCAGCACTTACAAGGTAAGTGCTGTGGTAAATTGGTGCTGGGCTTTTATCTTTTAAATAATCTGCGAAAATCACTGAAATCTGTGGATAATTTCGTGTTTTTTTCTTTCTTTTCCCTTTTTTTGCCCTCTTTTTATGCTTTTTTCCGTCCTTGAAAACTTATGGAGTCTTGAAACTTGCATTGCTCAGACAGCTAAAGTAATAGATTGATTATCTGCCTATTAGGCAGCTCGGTGGCCAAAATAACCTTTTAATCCGGCGAAGCCG
>SDBV01002515.1_pt1 | contig 27463 bp, 19 predicted proteins | sample 2277081 | NCBI WGS metagenome assembly SDBV01 (sample SAMN10402039, study PRJNA504765) | marine sediment metagenome | isolation source: marine sediment core GS10_PC15, 223 cmbsf | place: Arctic Ocean: Southern Knipovich Ridge | collected 2010 | reverse complement strand
ATTAGTGGTGTTTTCAATAGGATAGCGATGCGTTTATTTTTGGCAATACCAAGTGAGCCCCACACGTCCTTTATACGACTCGATAGCCCGGTTTTCCGAATTTATCAACAGGAACTAGCTATGCTCGGTTCGACAGCGTTTGCTACGGATTACGAACCATCTACCTTGCGAGACACGATTGAATTTGAAGGAAGACAGTGGAGGTGCGATCTGGCCGACGAGGTTGTCGTTGTAGAGTACCGTGGAAAAACGGCTCTTCGCGTCCGAGGCGGACCGACGGCCGCTGTTTATCTTCCCGAGGTCGAGTTTCAAGATGGCGTGATCGAAGTCGATTTTGCAACGCCGGGTCGTTCGGCCCCTGGGATTGGCTTTCGCGGTCACGACAACGGGATGTGGCACAACGAGATCAAATTCAATCGCTGGCCCGGAGAAAACCAAGATAAGCGTGTGGTCGTTGAGCAGGCAGTTGTTACCCGGAGAGCCAACACCGTTCTCCTCCTCAACACTCGAGGACCCGGGTTCAGCAGTATCCGTGACAAGACGGAAGGGCCCGATTGGTTCCACGTCAAGGTGGTTGTTCAGGGAGATAGGGTGCAAGTTTATCTCAACGGTGACGAAGAGCCGACCTTTGAGGTGGGGGCAGTCTTCGACGGGAACAGGAGCGGGGCGCTGGGCCTCTGTGGGGGAGACTTCTTCTTCAAGAACTTCAAGTACACCGCGGCTGAGCGAGTCGTATCGGCCGTAACTGATTGACAAGCCCGAGGATCACCGTATCACCTGAGATGAGTCCGTCTTCGCAATCTCCAAAACACGAAGAATTCATGGCCCTGTTCGTCAGGTACGAACCGACGATCCACTCGTTCTTGACGTCGCTGTTGGCCAATCTCGACAACGCAGAAGTGGTGATGCAGGAAACGAGCATGGCCATGTGGAGGAAGTTCGAGCAGTTTGAGACCGGCACCAATTTTCGTAACTGGGCGTTCCAGATTGCTCGATTCGAGGCCATGAACTTCCGGCGCAAGCGGCAACGCGATCGGCATCTCTTCAGTGACGAACTTGTCCAGCTTCTGGCGGATGACGCCGCGAAGCATGCGGCCGCCCTGGAGGAAGAACGCCGCGTGCTTGCACATTGCGTGGCGAAGCTCGAGTCGGGAGACCGTGGAGTGCTCTGTGGATGCTATCGGGAGGACTCCACGATCAAGGAGTACGCCGAGAGTATCGGGCGGACGCCGAACGCGATTCAAAAGCACGTGGCGAGAATCCGCACAGCTTTGTCTTTGTGTGTCCAGCGAACCTTAGAACTTGAAGGGACGTAGCGATGGACGAACAGAAATCCGGCAGCACCGCGTCGCTGATCGAGTTGATCGAGCTGGTGTTGCAAGAAAGTGCCTCGGAGCAGCAGCGACGGCAGTTGCAGGCTCGTCTGCTGGCCAGTGCCGAGGATCGTCGACTCTACCTGCACCGTCTGAATCTGCACTCGGCCCTAAGGCGTCAGTTCATGTTCGACATCGAGGGAGAAGCGCCAACACAGCTTGACTTGTTAAGCAGCGGGCGGGACTCCGATGGCAGAGCCCCAAGACCGCGTGTCCGTCTTGTCGGATGGCCGTGGGCGGTGACGGCTGCGGCTGTGGTTGTGCTGATCGCCGGCGTTTACTTGTTAGGCCCCAATGCCCAACCGCAGATTGCGACAATCACCGAAATGAACGGGGCCCTGCAATGGACCGGTGACGGCGGACAGGTCGTTCGCGATCTTCAATCCGGAAGCTCGCTGCGCGGAGGCACGCTGGAATCGCTCTCCGCGGATTCGTGGGCCGTCTTGGAATTTCACGACGGGTCAACGGTGACCGTCTCCGGACAGTCGATGCTGACGATCTCCGAGCATCAACAGAAGGATCTGTATTTACGACAGGGGAGCGTGTCTGCCAACATCATGCCACAGCGTGACGGCAAACCCATGCTCATCAATACACCCACCGCGAAGCTGGAGGTGCTAGGAACACAATTGGACATCGAGGTTGAAACGTCGTCGACCACGCTCCGTGTGAACAAGGGTCGGGTACGTGTGACGCGACTGGCCGACGGAAGCGTAGCGGAAGTCCGCGCGAACCATCAGGTGGTCGCGTCGGCGAGTCGGCTGACCGATTTCAGGGTGACCCGTCGGCTCGAGTCCGTTAGCTCGTGGAAAAGCAGCCTACCCACGGGCGCAGTATACGGCGAATGGGCGCCTCAGCCGAGGGAAGCCGATAGCAGCTTGCGAACGGCCCCCCTACTCCTGAATTACGAGAAGAAACCGATCACGCTTCACCTTGCGGCGCTCTTGGTTTCTCATGGCCGGACCGCCCCCGTGGTGCTGACCTCCGGCGGGAAGTTTCGTGTTCGCGGCCAGATTGAGACTTCGGGAGATATCTATTTCGGTTTGACAACAAAACACGTCGAAGGGGGCTTTGCAGGGAAGTACGTGACCGCACGCAAACTCGAAGTTCTGCAAGAGACAGACAAAACCCTGGATATTGAATTGCAGCTCGAGGAGTTTCGCCCCCAGGAGGAAGAATTTGCCGATTCGCCAATTGGCCTGGAGATTGTCGATTGGTGGTGCTTCACGTACAACGTGGACGCAGGACTGAGCATCGCCAGCATCGAACTGCTACCGCCCACAAGTTCAGCGATTCCGCAGCCGCAGACAACGGAACCACAGGCAACGGAGCCGCCGCCGATACCGGTCATGGATATTTGGGCGGCTGCGGCGCAAGGCAACTTGAAGGCCGTCCGGCGCCATCTGGCCGCCGGAGCAGAAATTGACGCGACCTTCGTTGCACTCGGGATCCCCGCGTCGGGAGCGACGCCTTTGCATCTCGCGGTCCTGTCCGATCAGCAGCAGATCGTCGAATTCCTTATCAAGGAGCGAGCAAATCTCAATGCCAAGGCCAAGGACCAACATGGCGGAACGCCGCTGCACTGGGCGGCCGCTTATGGCCGTATCGAGATCGCCAGGCAATTGATTGAAGCCGGGGCCGACATCAATTCCAAGGACAATCACGGGTTCACGCCCTTGGATGCGACCAACTATGATCGTGAGTCCGAAAAGGAGGCCAAGCTCGAGATCGCCAGGCTTCTCCGAGAGAAGGGTGGAGAGAGCGCCATGCCGAAGTAGGCTCCCCGAAAAGGCGAACAAGCACGAGCCGGCCGGCCAAATGGAAATGCACAAGACGCTACCGAAGGATTACCGTACCATGAAGTACATCCTGCCGCTGATTCTGGCAATCGCCGCTGCACCGGCATCTGCCGCCGACTGGCCTCAGTTTCACGGACCCCATCGAGACAACAGGTCAACCGACACGGGGCTGTTGAAAAGGTGGCCCGAAGGGGGCCCTTCACGTATCTGGGAAGCGGCCGGAATTGGACAGGGGTACTCCACCGTGGCAATCGTCGGCGAGAGGATCTACACGACCGGGGCCGTCGACGAGGATTGCGTCATAACCGCACTCGATATGGAGGGAAACAAGGTATGGACTCGTAACAACGGCAAGGCCTGGGATGGAAGCTACCCCGGAACCCGCTCTACCCCGACGATCACCGACGGGCTGCTCTACCACATGAGCGGAATCGGCAATCTGAGCTGTCTCGAGGCGGATAGCGGTGAGCTGGTATGGTCCGTCAATATCCTGGAGGAGTTCAACGGTCGCAATATCACATGGGGGCTGGCGGAATCACCGCTGGTCATCGGCGATCAGGTGATCTGTACGCCGGGTGGCAAAGACGTCAGCATGGTGGCGCTTGACAGAATGACGGGCGAGGTCGTCTGGAAGTGCACGGGGGCGCAAGACCGGCCGGGTTATGCTTCTGCGATCCTGGTCGAACACCAGGGGCTGAGGCAGATTGTCACGGCGATGTCGGAATCGATCGTCGGAGTCCGCGCTTCCGATGGAAAGCTGCTGTGGCGGTATCCGCACAAGGTCTACGCGGACGAGAATATCACAACGCCGCTATTCCACGATGGTTTTCTGATCGTCTCCGGTTGCGTCCGCAAGGGAACGACGTCATTGGAGCTCCAGGTTTCCGGTGACGAATGCTTAGTCAAAGAACATTGGCATAACAAGACGCTCGATAACAAACAGGGAGGCATCGTTCTGCTCAACGGCAGACTGTACGGATACGCGGAGTTTCAGAAGTCGGAACCGTGGGTCTGTCTCGATTTTGAGTCCGGCGAGACGATCTTTCAGTCTGCTCCCGTGAAGTCCACCTACAAATACAAGAACGGTTGTCTGACGTATGCCGACGGCATGTTCTATCTCTACTCAGACAACGGCAATATCGCCTTGGCGAAACCGGCAGATACGGGGTTTGAGGTCACCGGCAGACTCGATATCGAGGACCCGGGAGAACGCCCGACGTGGGCGCATCCCGTTGTATTTGGCGGGAGGTTGTACGTCCGCTATGGCGACAAGCTGGGGGTCTATGACGTTGCCGGAGATATCGACCGGAGGAAGGATTAGGCGGATCTCGAATCTCGTCATTGACCATTCGATTGTCCTGAAACGGGAGTGATCAGCATGCGTGAAGAGAGAAATGAACTGGATCGTCGCGACTTCATGAAAAAAGGCGCCATGGCGACCGCTGCTGCGGCGGCCGTACTGAGCGCAAACACGGGCCATGGGGCCGCGCCTGAAGACAAGAACATCACTCTCACGGACGCCATGCCAACGCGTGTGCTTGGCAAGACCAATGTGGAGCTGCCGATCCTGGGCTACGGCGGGGCCGCGCTGCCTAAGAAATGGGGGAACACCCTTTCAACCGAAGACCGCGTGAAGCTGGTACGCCACGCCTACGACAGCGGAATCCGTTATTTCGATACCGCCATCAGTTACACTTACAGTGAAAGCCAGGCGATTATCGGGGAAGCCTTGAAAGAGGTTCGTGACAACGTCTTCATTACCACCAAGCTGGACTTCTGGGACCTATCCAAAGCGGATGGACGTATCACGAAGGTAGACAAGGAGGAAGTTGCCCGCCAAGTCGAGAAGAATCTGGCGGAACTGCAGTCGGATTACATCGACGCCGTTTTGATCCACGGTACGCCGGGCGTGGAGCAGATGACCGTCGAGCAGTGCATGGAGGTCCAGGGTGAACTCGTTAAGGCACGCGACAAGGGTCTGGTCCGTTTTATAGGCTTCTCCGCACACCACTACTTCGACAAGGCACTGGCCCTGATTTCCACCGGTCAGTTCGACCTGTGCATGCTGGCTTACGGATACTTGCCTCGCGGGAACAGTCGGTTTTTTTCCCCCCGCACGACAGAGCTGCGCAACGCATGCCTGGCCAAGGCCCATGAGCTTGGTATGGGTATCGTCGCCATGAAGGTCCTCGGCGCAGGCTTTCTCGGCGCCTGGTCCGGATACGTGGCGCCGGGATTCGACAAGCAACGCCTTGCGCAATTGCCCGCTGCGGCAATGCGCTATGTGTTGGACGATGAACGGGTCCATATCCTGAACATCGGCATGCGTCTGAAGGAGGAGATCGATGCCAACATCAAGACGCTTGCGAGTGACGTGACGTACGCCATGGACGACCGGGCGCTGCTTGCGGAGTACTGCGCGAAGGCGTACGATAGCGATGCGATCAAGGGGATGAAAGTCGAGTGACCGGTAAGAGCGTGCTTCAAACCCATCGGCGGCGGTCGCCGGTGCGTCTAGTTGGGTTAATGCTGCTTGAAAGGAGAACTGACATGAAGGTGTTGAGAAACTCGAGTGGGACACGCGTGCTGGCCCTGTTCGCCCTGGTGGTGATTCTGATGGGTGCATTGGCGTCCCGTGCCGCAATGGCGCAAGAAGGGAAGCCGGTCGAGAACTTCCCTACCGTCCTCCAACGTGACATAACTCTATGGAGCGACGGCACACGGCTCTCCGGTATTCTGCTCTACCCCAAGGACCGCGAAGAAGGTGAAAAGCTTCCGGCGATCGTGCTGTGCAATGGTTGGGGCGGTACGAAGGCGTTCTTGATGGGATCCGGGATCGCTCCACGTTTCGCGGCGGCCGGCTATGTGGTCATCGTCTATGACTATCGTAACTGGGGCGATAGCGACAGCCGGCTCGTGGTTCGAGGCGAGATGCCCAAGCCCGACGAGGAGGGCTACGTGACCGTCAAGGCCCAGGCCATCCGCGAAGTGGTCGATCCGGTCGACCAACAGAAAGATATCGATGCGGCCGTCTCGTATGTCCACGGCGAGCCCATGGTGGACAAGGCCCGCATCGGCATCTGGGGTACGAGTTTCGGCGGCGGACATGTGATCTACCGGGCGGCACACGATCGTCGCATCGCATGCGTGGCCGCGCAAGTCGGGTCCATGCCCGACGACTGGACCAAGCGATTCCCCGCGGGGATGGAAGGTGTCTACAAGCAGAAATCCGACCGTGCCCGCGGTGTCACCGACCCGGTGCCTCAGGGTGAGTCGCCAAGTGGACTCAACGGCGCGCCCCATCCCGAACGTATCGCGGTATTCAATCCGGGCCAGTACGCCGATCGGGTCAAAGTACCAACCCTCCTGATCGATGCCGAGAAGGAGCATTACTTCAATATCAAAGACAACTCGGGACGCGTACATGAGATTCTCAAGAAGAACGGCGTACCGACGGAGTATCACGTGCTCAAAGGGAAAGCGCATTACGACGTTTACAGTGGACAACTCTTGGATGACGTAATGAAGCTCGAGGTCGCCTGGTTCGACAAGCACCTGAAGAAGTAGGGGCAGTGAATCGCTTCCCGCACGAAAAGGAGCAAGCCCCTCCGGCGAGCTATGCTCGCCTACCCCGACGGAAAGCGGACACCGTTGCGGAGTAGTTTGCATCGGCGTCGCATTGTGGTTAATATAGCGGGAACATCACCTGCTGTGGTCACGATCACTTTGCGCCGGTCGTGGCCGGTGTGAATCGGCGTTGCGCTTCGAAAAAGATAACGCCCAAGTACGAAGATCGGTTTGTCGCTACATTAACTTCAATACGGGGCCCCAGTTGGGCTCTTCAACAAGCGTGGGGAACTGCCAAGTCGATAGGATAGCCAGCAAGGGAGACACAGCGATGCCTGAAGATTCAAGCGGTACAGCGTTGGCCGAGCAGCAATTGGACCTGTTTGCCGACCGAGTTCGGACCATTCGCGACAGTTTACACGAAGTGATCGTCGGCCAGGACGAAGTCATCGACGAGTTGCTGGTCTGCGTGTTGACCGGTTCGCATGCCCTGTTGGTCGGCGTGCCCGGTTTGGCCAAGACGCTGATGATCAAGGCCCTGGCCTCGGCCTTCGATTGGAAGTATGCGAGGATCCAGTTCACACCCGACTTGATGCCGGCCGACGTGACCGGCTACGAACTGCTCGGGCGCAGCGAGAATTCCAAGGGGCCGAAAATGGTCTTTCGACCCGGTCCCGTGTTTGCCAATCTGGTGCTGGCCGACGAGATCAATCGGGCCGCGCCCAAGACCCAATCGGCGCTGCTCGAAGCAATGGCCGAACAGCACGTCACCGTGGGTGGCCAGACGTATCCGTTGGAACAACCGTTCCTCGTAGCGGCCACCCAGAACCCGATCGAACAGGAGGGCACTTATCCTCTGCCGGAAGCCCAATTGGACCGCTTCATGATGGAGATCCGCATCGCGTATCCCTCGCCGCAACAGGAAGAGGACATCGTGATGAAGACCACCGGCGGAATGCCCGCTTTGCCGGAAGCGGCCCTGGACCGCGAGGAGTTTCTCCAACTTCGGGATCTGGTCCTGGCGGTGCCCGTACCGCAGCACGTGGCCGCCTGCGCGGTCCGGATCTGCGGTGCCAGCCGACCGGAGAACGGTCAAAGCGACAGCTACATCCAGGACTACGTCGCCTGGGGCGCCGGGCCGCGCGGTTCGCAGAACCTCGTACAGGCGTCCAAGGCTCGTGCCCTGTTGATGGGTCGCGCGGCGCCGACCGTCGAGGACATCCGCGCCGTGGCCTTGCCCATTTTGCGCCACCGGATCATCGTCAATCATCGGGCGGTCGGCGACTCGGTCACCTCGAGCGACGTGGTCGAACATTTGCTGACAGATGCCGCCGAATGAGCACGCAAACGCACAGTCGGTTTCTCGATCTGCGCGCGTTGGCCGCGCTGCAACACATGCGGTTTGCCACCCGCCATCGCATCGAGGGCGCCTACAGCGGCCGCCATCAATCGCGACAGCAGGGCGGGGCCGGTGAGTTCGTCGACTATCGCGAGTACTCCGGAAGCGAGGACCTGCGGCGACTCGATTGGAAGGTGCTCGCCCGAACCGGCAAAGCCTTTATCCGGCTGCACCAGGACGAAACGAACCTGTTGTGCACCTTGGCGATCGACGCCAGCGGTTCGATGCGCTTCGGCGCCGCCGGCCAGCGCGACGCCGAGGGATCCAAACTCGAGTATGTGCAGTACCTGGCCACGGCTATGGCACACGTCATCAGCCAAGGTCAGGATCAGGTCGGACTGGCCGTCTTGGACGATCAATTGCGCGACGTGATCCCACCGGCCGGCACCCAGTCGCACGTGGGACACCTACAGGAGGTGATCGAAAACTTGACGGTTCAACCGGCCACGCGCATGGCCGCGGGACTGCGAACGTTGTTCGAACGCTCCCGACGCCGCGGCGTGTTGCTCTTGATGAGCGACTTCCTGGTCGACGACTTGGAGGACGTATTCACCGCCGTGCGGCTCTTCCGCCACCGCAACTGGGAAGTGGTTGTTTTGCATTTGGTCCATCCCGACGAGGAACGACTTCCCGAGGGGACGGCCTATCGGTTCGTGGGGATGGAAAACGAAGGTCAGTTGAATTGCTCGCCGGCCGAAATCCGGGCCGGCTACCAGCAGCGGTTCGAGGCCCATCTGGCCATGGTCCGCCAACTGGCCTTGGCCGGCGGGTGCGACTACCGACGCGTGTCGACCGCCATCCCCTATTTGCAAACCTTGGGAGGGTTCCTGGTCGGGCGTACTGGATAAGGCGGGCGTACTGGATGACTTCAGAAGAGTGAGCGAATCGTTCCATGCAGTTCTTACATCCGTGGGCAATTTGGATCGGGGTGATCGCGGCGGCAACGCCCGTGGCGATTCACTTCCTGACGCGGCCTCGTCCGGTGCGGATGCCGTTGTCCACGTTGCGGTTCGTGCGCGAGGCGGTCCGAGAGCGTCGTGCCCGGCATCGGCTGCGCGACCTGTTGATCCTGGCCACGCGGACCCTGGCCATTCTGCTGTTGGCCCTGGCGCTGGCCCGGCCGCAATGGGGTGATCGGCCGCTGGTTACCGACGATCAGGCCGCCGCGGCGGTGCGGGTGGTGCTGGTCGATGTGAGCCAAAGCATGGCCGCCACGCAAAGCGGCATCGCAGGCCTCGAACGGGCCCGAACGGTCGCCGCTCGGTTTCTGCGCTATCGCCCCGGCTTGCGGGCGAACCTGATCCTGGCGGGCGCGCGGCCCGGCGCCGTTTTCGAGCACGCCTCGACCAATTTCGACGCCCTGCGCGATGAGCTGGCCCACTGTGGTGCCTTGCCGCAACGGCTCGACGTCAATCGCGCGTTGGCCCTGGCCACCGAGATGCTTACCCCCACCTCAGAGACGGACCAAGCACGGCGCGAGTTGATCGTGGTCAGCGACTTCCAGCGGGCCAATTGGGCCAAGGCCGATTTCTCGCAGTTGCCCGCAAAGACACAGATTCAACTCGAGTCGATCGCCCCCGAGTCACCGCCCTCGAACCTTGCCATCGTGCGAGCCGAAGGCCGGGCGCTGAGTGCACGCAGTCGCAGTGTGCAACTTCAGATTGAAGTGGGTAACTTCGGCCCCGCGCCAAGGAAGGTCGTCGTCGAAGCCGCGCTCGGCGAAGCGACCTGGCGGCTGCACGCGACCTGTCCCGCCGGGCGAACCACCACGCTGACCGAAGAGATTCAACTCCGCGACGTGGGTTGGCAGTTCGGCCGCGTGACGTTGATCGATGCCGATGACGCCTTGGCGGCCGACAACTCGCGTCCGTTGGTCGTTCAAGTTCGGCCCAAACCGGTCTACGCAATCCTCACGCGTCAGCCGGCCACGCGGCGACCCTCGTCGAGCTACTTCCTCGAGTGTGCGCTGCTGCCCGACGCCCGACTGAAAGACGACGCCTCGGCCAAGGTCGTGCGAGTCGATCCTTCCGGGGTAGACGCCGCGGCACTGAGCTCCGTCGACTTGATCTTCCTGGACCATCCCGGCAAGCTCTCCGATGAGGTGATCAAACTGCTGGCCGATCTGTTGCGTCGCGGGCAACGGATCGTCTACGTGGCCGGCGAACCGATCGACGCCACGAATCTGAAGCGACTTTCCGATACCTGCGGCAGCGGTCTGCAACTGCCGGTCGAGTTCTTCCCGCCGGCCACTCCGCGGATTCGCCGCGACCTGTTTCTGGCGTCCGTGGCCGAAGACTTGCCGCCGTTCGGCATATTTGCCGACAATCTGGCCCCGCTGATCGGCCAACTCCGCTTCGCCGGCGGTCTGGGGTCACGACGGTTGGAAGGGACCTTGGACGACGACATTCGGGCCACCTACAACGACGGATCGGCGTGCCTGGTGCTCAGTTCGTCGGACGCCGGGGCCCTGGCCGTATTGAACGCCGATCTGGCCGCGTCGAATTTACCCCGCACCCCGGCCTTTGTCCCGTTGATGGACGAGTTGGTCGAACAGATGCTCAGCAGCCACCACATCGGGCCGACGGCCTATTGTGGCGAGCCGTTGGTGGTTCAGTTGCCGACCGACGCGGGATCGACCGCCGGATTACGACTGTGCGGACCGGAAACGAGCGAGCACGCTACAGAAGAAGTTAACAACGAGGTCCGCCGACCAGAGATCAGTGACCCGCAACTCGGCGAATTGCGTGACGGAAACCTCGGCGTCACCTGGCATTGCCCTGCCCCGGCGACCGCGGGCGTCTATCGCGTCTGCCGCGAGAAGGCCACCGTCTTTTCGCTTGCCGTGAACGTGCCGGAAGAAGAGAGCCGGTTGGACAGCCTGCCGCCCGACGTGCTCACCGACCGGCTCGCCGCGGGAATGAATACGTACTATCGCCATGCGGCCGGCCAGGGCGGTCGCCGCGATGATGCCTGGATCGGACTGATCGTTGCGTGCTTGGTTTGTATGTTGGGAGAATTGGTTGCCCTGTTGGCATTTCGGACTTGATTCAATGACACAGCTCACTTTCGATCCCTATATCCCGTTAGCCCTTTGGGTCCCGCTGGCCTTGACGGCCGTGGGGCTGCTGGTCTGGTATGCCATGGCCGCCCGAGAGCGATTGGCCCGGCGACGATGGCCGGTTGTGGTCACACTGATGACGATCGCTGTCTTGGTTCCGCTGACCATCTTGTTGAACCCCACGTGGCTCGAACGCATCGAACCGCCGGCCGGCAAGCCGCTTCTGACGATCCTTGTCGACCGGTCCGCAAGCATGTCGACCCGCGATACGGACGAGGGAACGTCTCGCTACGAATTGGCCGGTCAAATTGCTGCGGAGACGGTAAGCCGCTTGGCCGAGAAGTATGACGTCCGCGTCCGCGCGTTTGCCGACGATTCCTTGGCCGCCGAGCCTGAGAGGTTGCCGGAGATGACGCCCGACGGTGCGACCACGGATCTGGCCGCCGCCATCGACGATGCCTTGGAAGATGATCGGCCCCAAGGCCAGGCGATGTTGCTTCTAAGCGACGGCGGGCACAACGTCGGCGCCGGGATGACGGCCGTGCGACAGAGTGTCGCCAAGGCCAAAGCCATGGCCGCGCCCGTCTATACCAAGACCCTCGGCACAGCGACCGGCGTTCGGGACCTGCAGGTCGAGTTGAACCGTTCGCGAGAGCTGGCGTTTGTCCGCCAACGCGTGCCGGTCGTCGTGAGCCTGCAATCCCAAGGAGCGTTGGCCGGAAAGACGCGTCTTACGCTGCGGCTTGACGAAAAGGTGATCGAGACCCGCGACGTGGAACTCTCACCCCAACGAGCCACCGAAGAGACGTTCCACGTTTCCCAAGAGGCCAGCGGGCTGTACCGGTATGAAATTGCGGCCGAACCGTTGCCAGGCGAAGTGACCAGCGTGAACAATCATGCCACGTTGCTGTTGCGCGTCATCGACGAGCCGGTCCGGGTCTTGCTCTTGGAGGGCAAGCCGTACTGGGACACCAAGTTCCTGATTCGCATGTTCGCGGCCGACGAGTCGATCGAACTGGTCAGCGTCGTCCAGCTTGCCGAGGGCCGGCTGTTGCAGCGCACGATCACTCGTACGGCGGAGCCGGAGGGCGAACCGCCGCTTCACGACGAGCAATGGACCATTCGTAAGGATGCGGCGGAGATTCTTGCCGATCCCGAGATGCTGGCTTCCTTCCAGATCGTGGTGCTCGGCCGCAACGCCGACGTATTTCTCGGCGACGAGGCTTTGGTGCGACTGGAGAAGTGGCTCAAGCAACGGGAAGCCTCGCTGGTCTGTTTTCGAGGTGCGCCTTCGTCGCAACTCAGCCAACGACTGGGGGCCTTGATGCCGGTGCGTTGGTCGCCGGCGCGGGAATCGCGGTTTCGCGTGCAGATGACCGAAGCCGGGGCCGACTTCCATTGGCTCCCGGCCGGCGACGACGGCCAAGGCGGGATCGCCATGCTGCCTTCGCTGGCCAAAGTCACGCACCCGGAGCGGCGAGAGATCGCCCAAACGCTGGCCCAGACCGTCTCCAACGCTGAAGGGGACACGGAGCCGGTCATTACCTATCTGCGAGTGGGTATGGGACGCGTGGTCGTGGTGGAAGGTGCCGGGATGTGGCGCTGGGCGTTCTTGCCGCCGAGGTACAAGCAGCACGACGCCACCTACCAAACCCTTTGGCGAAGCCTGACGCGGTGGCTGGTCTCCAACGTCCAGTTATTGCCATCGCAGCGGTTTGCCTTGAGAGTCGAAAAGGTAAGCTTCAGCACCACGGAACATGCCACGGCCGACCTGCTGATTCGCGAAGAGGATCTTGGGAAACAAGTTCCCGAAGTCACGCTCAGCGGCGCCGCGCTTTCGAAGTCGCAAAGCTTTACACCCGTGCCTGCCGGCGACTCGCCGGGGCGCTATCGGGTTGCCTTCGGCCGGCTTCCCGAGGGCCAATATCGGGCCGTGGTGGCCGATGCCCGGGACGACGAGGTTTCCGCCGTGGCCGCGTTCGATGTCCGCCGCGGCAACCTCAAGGAGCTATTGCAGGTCGAGGCCAAGCCGGAGCAAATGAAGTTTATCGCCGAGCAAAGTGGCGGGGCCGTCCTCGAGAGCACTGACGCCGACGCCTTCGCCCGGCAGTTCGATCTGCACCTGAACAAAAGCCGGCCCGACCGCATGGCCCAGACCACCGCATGGGATCGTTGGTGGGTGTTGATCGGGGCCTTCGCCCTGTGGGGTCTGACTTGGGGACTTCGCCGCTACTCGGGGTTGATTTAAGGAACGTACCATGGCAACCGCCCAACTGCATCATCGATTGCGAAGCGTACGACGCCGACTGTTGGCCATCGGCTCCACCTCGGCCGTCGTCTGGGGACTGATCGCCGCGGTCGGACTGTTGTTGGTCGGGGCTTGGCTCGACCTGCTCTGGGAACTATCGCCGAGGTTGAGAATTGCTTCCCTGGTGTGTGCGGCAAGTGTCGCCGCAATGCTGATTTGTTTGCTGGTGAGAAATATCATCGTGACCGGCCGAGATCGGGCGATTGCACGACGACTCGACCGGGTGGCAGGTTCCGGCGGCGATATTCTTACCGGGTTGGAACTCGACGAACCCGTGGCCCTGCAATCCGGCGCCATGCTGACGACCGGACTGGCCCGGCTGGCCGCCGACCATGCGGCCGTGGTCGCCAACCGCGTTTCCCCGGCCCAGGCCGTTCCACGCAAGCCGCTCGGTCGATCGTTGGGGGTGTTGATGTGCTCGTTGGTGATCGTCGGCCTGCTGGCCGTCTGCCTGCCGGGGCTTGCTCGAACCGAGTGGAACCGTTTCGCCAACCCTTTCGGCGACGTCCCGCCCTTTTCGCGAACGCATTTCGAGGTCACTCCCGGGGACGTCGAAGTACTCTACGGCGGCGAGTTGGAAATTCGTGTGACCGTCACCGGGCCCCCGGTCGATCAGGTGGAACTGGTACTAAAGAACGCAGACCGGCCCGACGATGAGATCGACGGCGAGATTCTGCCGATGTTTTCCGAATCGAGCGGGCATTGGCGAGCCTTCCTGGCCAAGGTCACCGAGCCGGCCGTCTACCATGTCCGGGCCTATCGCGCCCGCAGTGAAAAGTATCGGATTCGCGTGATTACCGTACCGCGGATCGAGAACGTGCGGGTGCGAGTGACGCCGCCGGCCTATACGAACCAGTCGGCTTACGAAGGACCGTTGCCCAAGGAGGGCGTGGCCGGGCTGCCGGGAACAGAAGTACGCATTTGGGCTACCAGCAACCGGCCGCTCTCCGGCGGAACGATCGTGGTGACCGGCCCGCAGCAGCCGCTTGACGTATCGAGGAGGTCCGCCGACCAGAGGTCGATGAAACCGGCAGGTCCCGAGAGCCGGGAAGTCGTTGGCCGGTTCGAGATCGCCAGTGATGGTCAGTTTTCCGTCGACGTGACCGACATCAACGGCCAATCGTCGCAGCAGCCGTTTTCCGGCAGTATCACGCTGCTGGCCGACGAACGTCCTTTCATTCGGCTGGCGCGACCGCGAAAGACGTCGCTGGCCACGCCGCACGTGGACCTGCCGGTAGAAATCTCGGCTGAGGACGATTACGGCGTGTCGCGGGTGCAACTCTTCCGCAGTCTCAACGACTCGCGCCCCTTGCCGGTCGAAGTAAGCAGCGAGGTCCGCCGACCAGAGGTCGAGGAACAGCCGCCGCCGCGACGCGTCCGCTCCCAGCTCTACCTGCCGCTCCACAAGTACGGCCTGGAACCGGGTGATGTGATTAAGCTCTTTGCCCGGGTCGAAGATAACGATCCGGCCGGCGCCAAAGGCTCGGAGAGCGCGGTCGTGACCGTACACATTATTTCCCAGCAGGAATTCGAGCGGATGGTCAGTATCCGCAAGGGACTCGAAACGCTGTTGTCGAAATACCGCGAAGCGCAGCGACGGGTCGAGAATCTGAACAAGGAAATCGAAGAGCTTCTAGAAAAGCTCAAAGACGCACCGCCCGATAGCCAAATTGCCCAAGAGACGCGAGAGGAGCTTCAGCGTGTCTTGAAGCAGTTGCGGAAAGAATCGGAGGCACTGCGCCGGCTCGCCTCGCACCGGTTGCCGTTCGACCTGGACGAGAACCTCACGCCGCAGATCGAGAAACTGGCCCAGATGTCGGCCGAGATTACCGAAGAAATCGAGAAACTCGCAGCCGAAGACGAGTTGCTCAACAAGCAGCTTGCCGAGGCACTCAAGCAAATCGCCAAGAAACTGGGCGCCGGACGCCGGTCGTACGACGAGAAGGCAATGGCCCCGATGGAACATCTGGCGGCCGCCTTCCCGCTGATGGCCGATCAGGCACGCTTCGTGGCGTTGGTTTTGCGTCAGGAGGACCTTGCCCAACGACTTTCAACCCTGAAAGGGCGCGATGGGGAGGATAACCCGGCGTTGAAGAACCGAATGCGTGAACTGGAGCAGGAACAACGCCAGATTCGCGAAGCCCTGGAGACGCTGCTGGATGATATCGAGAACCATGTGACGAAACTTCCCGAGGGGGAAGCGTTCGACATGCTGCGGGAAACGGCAACGGAGTTTGCCGAGGCGGTCCGTGCCAGTGATGCCTCGTTGGCGATGGCCATGGCCGAAGGCGGATTGGCCGAGTTCTCCGGGACACTCGGCTATGAGCAGGCCCAACGGGCGGCCGATACCCTGAACAAGTTCCTCAAGAAATGCGAAGGGCTTGGCGGTAGTGGCCAGGCATGTCTTGCCTTTCAGCCTACGCTGGGTAAGTGCCTGGGCAATACGATCTCGCAACTGCTGGCACAAATGGGGCTGAGCATGGGCGGTGGGATGGGTCCCGGCATGGGTGGGTACAGTGCGATGCGCGGCAATTTCGGACTCTACGGCGGAATGCCCGGTATGGCCGGCGGTGATTTCGGCGAATATGCCGGCGAAGGATCGGACGCCAACGCCGACTCCAGCGGCGACGGGTTCGGCCAGCGCGGTGGCCGGAATCCCGATGCCAACACCTACGTCCGACCCCCGGCTGCAGCAGAAGCCACCGGTATCGGCGAGGGCGTTGTACCGGTCCGTTACCGTCGACGCGTGGGCGAATACTTCCAACGAATCACTGAAGAACTGGGCGAAAGGTAAGAAACATGGACTATCGAAAAACCAAACGTTGCCCGCCGGTATGGCTCAAAGCCGCCATGATAATTGGCATCCTGGTGATTGGTCGGGCCGACGCGGCCGATCCCGACGCGAAACCTTCCACCACCGCGATCGTCCCGGATGCCAAACAGTCGGGCGGGGAACCCAACGGCGTGGTGCAGGTGGCCAACCTGGTCTACGCCGGAACCAAGAGCAGCCGGTGCTTCGCCGACCACTTCCTGATCCAGGCGGAAAAGGAATCGGAGATCTCGACCAGTCGTCGCTTCCATGCCGTGAAGCTCAGCAGCGAGGACATTTACGAATTCCCGCTGTTGATCATGACCGGGGAAGGTGAGTTCCGACTCTCCGACGCCGAACGCGAGAGTCTGCGGCAATACATCGAGCGGGGTGGATTCCTGTTGGCTTCGGCCGGTTGCTCGTCGTCCGAGTGGGACCGCTCGTTTCGCCGCGAAATGGCTTCCATCTTTGTGGACCATCCGCTGCAGCCGATCGATATGAATCACCCCATGTTCCACACGGTTTACGAGATCAAGAAACTGAAGACCAAGCACGGCACCCCACGTCCGCTGGCCGGCATCCGCCTTGGCGGCCGGCTGGGAGTCGTCTACTCGCAGGACGGGCTCAACGACACGGAACATACCGAAGGTTGCTGTTGCTGCGGAGGAAACGAGATCCACAACGCCGTCCGGATCAACGTGAACATACTGGCGTACGCATTGACCTATTAAACGACCGCGTGCCATGCTACGGACCCACGACAATCTCGGATTACATGCTCTCGGGCTGCTGGTCTGCACGGTCTGTTGCGGCTGCGGGTCGGGGGGACACTCGCTGGCCGTGGTGGTTAGCGGCGATACGGCCGGGTGGATTGTGCCATGTGGGTGCGCCTCGAACCAATCCGGCGGGCTCCCGCGCCGGGCAACTTACGTCGAACAGCTTCGCGGCGACGGGCCCGTTGTGCTGGCCGATGTCGGCGGTGCTCCCTCGGGAGTGTCTCCTTACGATCGACTGAAGTTCGAGGCCATTCTCCAAGGTGAAGTCGAGATGGGGATCGCCGCACACAACCTCGGGGCCGCAGAAGCGTCCCTTGGGCCCGACGTTCTGCGCGGCATGGCCGACCGGCTGAAAGTACCGTGGGTCTCGGCCAATGTCTTCGACACGGCCGGCGAACCGGTGGCGCCGCCGGTACGGATTGTCGACGCGGGCGGGCGTCACGTGGCGTTGGTCGGCGTGTTGGGCGAGCAGTACGCCACCGCCAAGCTTCACGTGAGATCGCCGCAGCAGGCTGTCTTGAACGCACTGCAACAGGTCGCCGGCGACTATGATGTGGTTGTCGTGCTGGCTTACGTTGCCGAAGAGGAACTGCATCAATTGGCCGAGATGCTCCCCGAGGCCGATCTGATCGTCGGTGGACCGACCGGTCAACCGATTGCCCCGCGGTCGGTCGGGCCGGCACTGCTGGCGTCGGCAACCCGCAAAGGCAAGTTCCTTGCCCAATTCGAGGCCCAATTCGATGCGCCGGCAGCGGAGACTTCGGATCGCTGGACAGGCCACATTGTTGAGCTCGACGGGCAATGGGCCAACGAGGCGGGCCAGTTGGCCAATCTTGAGCGGTTCTATGCGGAACTGGCCGAACGTGACTTTACGCCCGATCAAACTTCCTTCGTCGGGGTACTGCAGTCCTCGGCGCCGCCCGAGTCGACGATCGCCGGCAACCAGACCTGCCGTAAGTGCCACGAGGAAGACTTCAAGTTTTGGAAGGAGTCTCGGCACGCGCAAGCGTGGGACGTGTTGCGGGAAAAGAACGCCCATGTCGATCCGGACTGCCAACGTTGCCACAGCACGGGCTACGGGTTGCCGGGCGGATTTGTGTCGGTCGGCCGCAGCGCGGAATTGTTCGGCGTCGGCTGCGAGAGTTGTCACGGCCCGTCACAGGGCCACGTTGATAACCCGGAAGTTCGCACGGGCCGTTTCGCCGAAGCGGGCAGCTCCTGCACGGACTGTCACGACCATGAAAACAGCCCTAATTTCACCTACAAGCCGTACTGGGATCGGGTCGAGCACGGCAAATCACCCGCCCCAGCCTCAGATTCACGGACGTCGAGTTCAACGACCAGGGAGGATTCTCCATGAGGTTTTCCGGCACGATTATACTGGCCCTGTGGTTGTTCTCCGGCATGGGCCCGATATCCCAGTTGCCCGCGCAGGAGTCGGCAAGCGACGGACTGCCTTGGCTCGAAAGTTTGACCAAGGGTCGCCAAGAGGCGCTGGCTAAGCAAAGGCCGATCCTGGTACGCCTGGGAGCCGCTTGGTGTCCGAACTGTCGCAAGCTGGCCGAGGAGATCGCGAAGCCGGCCGTCCAAGCGGAACTGGGACGCTGGGTGTGCGTCTACCTCGACGTCGATCGGTCGCCGGAAGAGGCGGCCGAACTGATGCTCACCGCGGTTCCGGCGCTGAGAATTCGTACGGCCGGTGGGCAATCGATCGCGTCGCACGACGGCATGTTGGCGGCCGAGGAGCTACTTGACTGGCTCAACGAGCATTATGAAATCGCGTCGGCGCCGCCGGACGCCGTCCTGTTGGATTCGGGTGAGCCGGGTGTGCTGGCTGTCGTGCGTTTGGTTCGGCAATTCGAGGCGCGTGAACCGGCTGTGCGTGAGGCCGCCATCCGCCGGTTACTGCCCTATCCCCAGGTCAGTCGGGCTGCCGCGATCAAGGCGTTTCGCGAGGGCAAGCTGGCTGCCCGATTGGCTGCCTGGGAATTGCTGCACCAGTGGCAGGCACCGCTGGACGGCTTGGATCCCTGGCAACCGGAGAGTTTCACCGATGAGCGGTTGGCCGAACTGGAGGCCTGGGGTACTGCGGCTGTTGAGGAACATCCTTCCGAACCGAAAGATCTTTCCCAGCAGGAGCTTGTCACGGCCCGAGAGCAGATCGACCGGATGCTCCGGGCAACCCCGGCCGAAGCCGAGGCGATTCGCGAGCGGTTGGCCCGGCTGCGATCGACCCTCTTGCCCGAGGTTTACCAACAGTTGAAAGCGGCGGTTACCGACGATGATCGTGAGCGGCTGCTGGCGTTGCGATATCGGCTGGTCAGCAGCGACGCGTTGGTATTGGCCTGGCCGGGCGGATTGACCCGGTTGGCGGACAGCGATTCTCGGCAACGCGTTGAGGCGACCGAGGAGCTTGCCAAGCGGGCGACCGCTGCCGATCAGCAACTGCTGTTGGAGCTGTTCAGCGATCCCGACCCCTTGGTTCGCGAGATCAGCCTGCGTGGGTTGCAGCACATCGGCGACAAGGACTCGACCGCCGCGCTGGTCAAATTGCTGGACGATCCGGAGCCCAATGTTCGGGCCGCCGTGCTGAACCAGTTGGCCGAGTCGCCCTCGAAGGAGATGGTGCCGAAGGTTGCCGAGTATTTGAAGAAGGAAACGGACGCGGACCTGATCGTCCACGCCATCCGTTTCTTGAAAGCTGCCCGGGGGCCGAAGGCGATCAAGTGCCTGATGTCGCTGCTGGACCACGAGAGTTGGCAAGTCCGTGCCGAAGCGGCCGAGGCCATCGGCGGCGCCTCGCAAGGCATCTCGTATATCTCGGTACATGGCGTGGATCCGTTTGACAGAGTCGAAAGGGAGTCCACGCAACTAATGGCCGATGCCTATGTGGCGCTGATCGAGTTGCTCGACGACTCGGACGCGTTCGTCGTCAGCCGGGCCCTGGAAGGGCTTTCGAACGTCGACATGGTCGTGGCCGTCGAGCCGCTGGTCGAAGCGGCGAAGAAGCATCCCAACCTGGCCACCAACATCGTCAGCCTGCTGGCCGGTGGCAGGCAAATGCGTACCAAAGCATTACCCTACTTGCGCGTTTTTGCCAGGCATGAAGATCCGGCCATCCGTGCGGCAGCCATCAAGGGTCTGTGCCGTGGCGAGTCCGAGACGATCGACGAGGAACTTGTCGTCAGCCTGCAGGACACGGACGCTGAGGTACGTATCGCGGCGGCTTTCGCCCTATTTACCCGACTGGAGAACCAGCGAGAGACGACCGCCAGCGCGATCCAGCAGGGACGCCGCATCGTGCCGGGCAGCCTGGACACGCCGGACGATCCCGACGACCCCTTCGCGAGTTCCACAACCGTGACGTTCCCGCAGGTCCAGACCGTCAACCCATTGAAGGTGATCACGTCCGCGGCCGTACGACTTCTGTTCGGCAAGTCGGAGGACCAGGGCACGACCGCCGACGAGGCCGCGCCCGAACCCGTGGTCGTGCCGCCGACCGAGATGGAGTTCGACGTGGCTCTCGAACCGCAAGAGCCCTTGGTTGACGAACTCGATGCGTCGGACGTTGCCGAAGAAACGGAAGCGGACGATTCACCGACGGAGCATCCCTGGGATCGCTGGTTGGCGGCCTACTACGAAGGCAAGGAGCGTCCCGAGTGGGCCACGTTGGCGGTCGAGCCGCTTCAGAAGATGTTGCAGGCGGAATCGGCCGAAGAAGTGTCGGCTGCCGCCCAGGCGTTGGTGCCGTTGGGTAAGGTCCGCCTCGCGCTGCCGAAGTTGGTTGACTCGGCCAGCTCGAACCCCGAACTATTCCGCAACGCGACTCAAGTCCTGCCCTGGCTCGTCTGGGAAGATCGCTTGGGACTGTTCGAACAATTGCGGACGTTGGACCTCAGTAAGGAGACCTTTGGCGTCTTAGTTTCAGCGATGACCGAAATCCCCGACCGTCGAACGGCCGAGCCGTTTTGGAGACTTTTGGCCGAAGAAGAACTGACGCCGACCACGGCCGGCGCCCTGCAACAAGGTTTGCGTGCAGCCTATCTGGGCAATCGTTACTACTCCTCCTCAAACGTCAGCCCGTCGGATCTCCGAGATCTGACCGCTGCCGCGAGATCTCGCACGACGTCCGGCAGCGAACTGCAGCGTTTGACCGCTTTGACGTTGCTGGCGGGCGTTGCGAAGGAAGATGCGGCCGAGGTCAGCCAGCAGTTTGTCGACGATACCCAACTCAGCGACCCGATGCGCCGCGATGCGTTTAAGGTGCTGCTGTTGTCGCAGACCGGTCCAAGAGCCGCCACGCGAGCGGCCACGACGGCACTCGGCGGCGATGATGCGTCCACTCGCAAATTGGCCCTGGCTTTTCTGGTCGGCGATCGCTCGGGCTTCCATTATCTGCGTGATAGTCTGTACCTGCAGCTCGATTACAGCGATCTGTTTAGTTCTTCCCGCAGCAGCGGACAGCCGATCATTCCCGAGCCGCCGCTGGGACTTGAACTGGACGATGTCCAGCCCTGGATCGACGATTCCGATCCGCAAGTCGCCGCCTACGCGGGCTACTTGGCGGCGCTGTTCGAGGAAGCGGACGGACTTCGCCCCTTGCTGCGATACTGGCACGACAAAGAACAGGACGAGGCCCTGGACAAGCTCGTGTATCGGGCGATTGCCCTGCTGGACGATTCGACCCACCTCGGCGAGTTGAGGACCATCTACGGAAAGCTCGACCAACACAGCATGCCCGAATTCTATTGGACGATCCGCATCATGAGCGGCCCGGAGATTCTCAGATTTCGAAAGGAGATCCGCGATCAGGTTGGCGCGGAGCGACTTCGATGAACCACGTAGTACAACACGTTTGTTTGTTCTTCAGAAAAAGGAGGGATTGGTTATGTTGAGTCAGATTGCCAAGGTTGGGTATGCACTGTTGATTGTTGTGTGGCTGTTGCCGTCCGGTGCACGTGGGCAGGTCGGCATGCTCGGCAGTGCGTTGCTTGCCCAGTCGACCGCGACGCCGTCGATTGCAGGCGTCGGCAGCACGACGCTGAAGCGGTCCCCCACAGGCATCCAAATGCACGTCGAACTGCTAGCCAAAGGGAAAACGCTCAAAGAGGCATTGGGTAAGCTGAAGGACCGCCGCGAGGCCGCAATCGTCCAACTCGAAGCGCTCAAGGCCGACAAGGAGTCGATCGAAGTGAGCACCCCCAGCCTTTCGAACGCGCAGGAGGCACAGAAGAAGCAGTTCGAGATGATGGTCATGCAGCGGATGAGCACACGAGGTAAGAAGGTCCCTAAAGGCCTGCAAGCCCCCAAGTCGGTAACCGTCTCGGCCAAACTGACGGCCCAGTGGTCGCTCGATGCCGAAGGTCCGGAAGCGCTTCTCCTGGCTGTCGAATCGCTGAAGAAGGAGATCAAAGACGCCGACATCACCGGCCGCAAGGAAGCTGAAGAGCTTTCGGCGGAAGAAGAAGAGCTCGCCGAGGAATTGGAAGCTATGATGAGCAACTCGGGCGAGGGGAAAGTTCCCATCGGCGAGCCGCAATTCGTATACGTAGCTCACATCTCGGACGAAGAACGCAACGCAGCCATGGCGGAAGCCTTCACGAAGGCGAAAGAACAAGCCACCCAATTGGCCAAGGCGGCCGGCATCAAGCTCGGCCCCTTGGTCGGACTCTCCGGCCAGGGCGGCGGCAACAACAGTTTCGGCAATGATAGGATGTTCGGCGGAATGGGCTACAGACGGCAACAGTATATCCAGCAACTGATCGGCGCCGGCGGCATGTCGGGCATGACCGCCAAACCCAACGAAGCCATCTCTACCAACGCCGGGCCGATTACGTTCCAGTTCATCGTAACCGCCAGCTTCGATTTCGAATCGCCATAGCTGGGGGCAAAACGGACGGCACGTCATCAGAAAACGACACGACCATGTCGAGTGAAATCGCCGGGCAGGCCGATCGAGTTTCGAGCCCCTCGCTGGCGACCTGCTGTCGGAACTGGGGTACTCCCGGGCGTGCGAGCGGATCTCTGCGAAAAAGGGCTACCCATGCCCGACGCGCCGGGCGCAAAGCGCCAGATTGAATCGAACGTCGACGCCTCGGCTTTACTCGAGATTCTCTTCCTCTTCTTCGGCCTGCAGAGCCAGGATGCCGTCGTAAGCGTCGTCGTACGACTTGTAGGGTCCGGGATCCACGACAGCGCCGCCCTGTCGGATTGCGGCCTCCTCGGGCGTCTCCCACGACGGCAAATCAGCCACGGCCATGCCTGCATCGGTTTCGATGATCTCGTAATCCATCTGATCAGACCTCCCTCAAATCGAGGCGTCAGTTTCCGGTTCACGTCCCTTTGGATGGTAGAAGGCAGGCCGTTTCCGAAAACCCCCTGTCTGGTGGGCGGCTCGCGAGTAACGAAACGCGAGCAATCCGGACGCCTGATTCAGTCCAGCACGTTGATCAGGCAGTGGATCCCGCCATACAGCTCGCTTGCGCTGGTGGGAACTTGCACGACCGTATAGCCGAGCGACTCGAGGGTCTTGACGTTCTTTTCGATCAGAAGTCGGTCCTGCTCGAAAGGCTGATTGGAAAAGGCAGGCATCAAGAGCGTGCGACGGCCGGTTTCCCGGTCGGTATAGGGCACGGAATTGACGTAATGTTGATACTTCAACACGTTGCTGGGGGTGGTGTCGATGTCGACGACCGTATAACCCAACTCGGAAAGCGTGGCACGCAAAGTAGCGAGGAATTGCATTACGTGTCGAACATTGCTTGCCTGAGGATCTCGCAGCAGCGGGGGGCCGACAATTCGCGGTACGGCTACAATCCCGTCACCCAGCAGAAGCATGGCTTGGTCCAGATGGTACATGACGGCCGGCTGCGGGGCCTTTCCGCCGATCACTGCTACCCGGTCGACGTTGAGCTGTTTTCGATACTCTTCGGCGATCTCCCGAACCGAGGGCCTTTTCCCGTGAAATGCATACCATACGGTTCGGCTTGCGCGAATGGAATCGCTCCCACAGAACGCAATCCTTTGCCCTTGGAATTCGTCGATCAGAACATTACCGCCTTTGAACGCCAGCGATGATCTGTGGACTTTGATTGTGTCGGAAGCAAGCGAGCTAAGGTAGGTATTATCGGCCGCGACTTTTCTGTCGTTTCGATCCTTGCTCCCATAGAAACACTTGTGAACGCAAGGCGTGACGAGGATCGCTTTGCCTTGGGGTGTGGTTGCGGCCTTGAAGAGATCCTGAGCCCAAAACGTGCCGTATTGCCCCTCGAAACGGTAGTTGCCGGTCTGAGCTTCCACGAGTTGATCTTCGTCGGGCATGACCAGGTACAGGCTTGCACCGTTGCGCGATTGGGGATCGTAGGACACCAGACGAACGCGTTTGGCGTAAGGCCGGTTTCTCAGCGAATCACGGATTTCATCCAAATGATCCTCGGGCGCCAGCATCAGGATTTCGGTGTAGCTTGGCAGGTATGGTAGAATCTCGTGTTGATATTCCAGCCCTACGGAACCGTTGGCAATTGCTATCACCACCCGTTTCATCTGTCGCTTGTACTCGGGTACGAATCTTGCGACAACTGGAATCGCGTTGGTTTGCTGCGAGCCGTCATCCTCTTGCCGCATACCCGAACCCCGTATCGAATTGGACGACACGCCGGCCAGCAACAAACAGGCCATGACTCCCAACAGACCACCCAGGGCGAGGATGCGTTTGCGACGTGCCGGCCCGAAGGTCCGTTTGCGATCGACCACGCTCGAATGCGGTGGTGAGTTATTCTGGCGTGACGAGGAGGGTCTCTTGCTCATGGGGTAATTCTCGTTTGCCTCGACCGGTTTACAAAACCATCCGATGTGTAAGTATCGCCGCTTCAGAGCCGTTGTCGGTCCAGTATTTCTCCCTACACAATGCCCACAAAGCATAGGCATGCGAGGTTCCGGTTTCTTGCCTACGGTTTGCCTATTGCGGGTAGGCAAAAACGCCCGATTCTCACGCCAGTTCAGCAGGGGACCGGCAGAACTACCCCTCGCCAGGGTGGCATGCGAGCCATGTCGGCCCAACGAACACATATTGCAACACGTTGTGCGGCAACATGTTAGAGCGCCCTCGCCTGTATTATTCTGCCTTATTTCACATTGTGATGGCGGCAAGCGGCCGGCTACAGCCGCGGTCTTCCGTCCAACGATTAAACAAAGGGGCCTCTTCCTATGGCCAATTCTCGCAAGGCAACTCCGAAACGGCGGAATCAAACGGATGGCCACACAAACGAATCTGCTCGACTCGCCACAGGATGGCAAGACAACACTCTTCAGCCAGATTTCGAAACTCGAGGGAGAGAATCGCCGCTTGCGCAGTGCGGCCCGCGATCGAGTGGCAATTGAAGCGGCGTTGCGTGAACGGGTCAAGGAACTGAACTGCCTCTACGGCATTACGCAGTTGGTCGAGATGCACGGCAACAGTTTGGAGCCTCTTTTGCAGGGTATCGTTGACCTATTGCCGCCGTCTTGGCAATATCCCGACATCTGCTGCGCCAGATTGACTCTCGATCATGTCCAATACACAACAGACGTTTTTCGCGAATCCTCCTGGAAGCAAACGGCCGACGTCATCGTGGCCGGTGAAGTACACGGATTGGTGGAAGTTCATTATCTCAACGAGATGCGGGAGTTGGACGAGGGGCCTTTTCTGCGCGAGGAACGCGCCCTGATTGACGCACTTGCCGAACGGGTCGGCAAGATCGTAGAGCGAATTCGGGCCGAGCGGCAGCTTCATGAGGCCATGAAGCAATTGCAGGTCGAGCGAGCCGCATTGGAACAAGCCAACGCGGCCTTGCATGGTGTGCTGGCGCGGATCGAGGAGGAAAAAAAGAGTGTCAAGGACTCGATCATGGCCAATGTGGATAAGGTGCTGATGCCGGTGCTTCATGCCCTGGAAACCGAGCTGCCCCCACACCACAAGAAGTACGTTGCCTTATTGAAAGGGCATCTCGAAGAAATCACCTCGCCGTTCGCCGACAAGATCTCGAAGGCCTTTATGACACTGACGGCCATCGAAATCCAGATCTGCCAGATGATCCGCAACGGGATGACGAGCAAGGAAATTGCCCAATTGAGACACGTTGCGCCCGCAACCGTGGCCAGACAGCGAGAACGCATCCGCAAGAAACTTTGCATCGCGGGAACCGACACCAATCTGACCACGTACTTGAGTACGTTTCTCTAAGAGGACGCCTAAGCGGCGCCAACTTGCTACCGACCCACGTGAATCCGTACCGGCGCTTCGAACACTTGGCCACCGGCGAAATCGGTCTCGATGAGGATCTTCTCCCGGACCTCTTCCGCCGTTGCCCCGGCCGTGAAGCTCACGCGGATCAAGTAGAACGTCTCCGATTTCGGCACGACCGTGCACTTAAAACGCGGGTCGTCGCAGCCGACCTTGAGAATCTTGAAGGGCTTCTTGGCCTGCACGACGAGCCGTCGAGTGATCGTCTGCCCGGTTTCGACTTCGCCCGAAAGCGGTGACGGGCGGATGGTTACCGGCGGCGAGACCGTGGCTTCCACGGCGACCGGGATGCGTGCCGTGCGGGGATTCGCGTCGTTGGTGACCAAGAACACCTGATCGCGGATGTAGCCGAGCGGCGCTTTGTTGCTCAGCGTGACGGCAAGTTGATAGCTAACCTGCCCCGCCGCGGCCTGCACGGGGGTGACCTCGGCCTGCAAATGCGGGTTGGCACATTCGACTTTGACGATCTTCCAATCGGCTCGGCCCGCATAGTCGACGTTGACCCTTCGGCGATGCGCCGTACCCTGGGTAACCGAACCGAACCGCACCGAGCCGGGCTGAACGACGACGTCGCGTCGGATGTTCGTGTGGATATGCAACTGGACCTTCGCCCGGAAGGGCCTATCAAACTCCACCGTGACCGTGGCGTCCTTTCGCCCGAAATGGCCGCGCGTGTCCAGCGACACGATGATTTCGCCCTTCTCCCACGTTTTGAGAACCTGCTTCGAATACTCCAGCTTGGTGCAGCCGCAAGTGGAACCGACCGAAGCGATGTGGAGGTCTTCCTCGTAGATGTTTTCTACCACGAACCGATGCTCGGCCTCTGCGCCGCGGGCTACGGTGCCGAAGTCGTGGGTCGTGTGATCGAACATCTCCAGCGCCCACTGCTGGGCCATGCTCGGCGACGCGGCACAAGCGAGAAACAACGAAGCAAGAATCGACGCGGCTGTCCTCAAGGTTGAATACTCCCGGTTATCAAAGGCTTTTCCAAAAGGAGGTGACTAGACTCCGGCGACTGAAGCGGCGAACTTGGCTCCGTCGACGGCCGTTTTGCCGTAGAAATCGCAACCGGATTTCTCGGCCACCAATTCGCT
>SDBV01002514.1_pt1 | contig 27467 bp, 24 predicted proteins | sample 2277081 | NCBI WGS metagenome assembly SDBV01 (sample SAMN10402039, study PRJNA504765) | marine sediment metagenome | isolation source: marine sediment core GS10_PC15, 223 cmbsf | place: Arctic Ocean: Southern Knipovich Ridge | collected 2010 | reverse complement strand
TGATTGTTATTTCCGGTATGTTGCCTTGTTTTTGATACTTCAAACCATTCGCAATCAGATTCTGCAGAAGCTGGCGAACCTGCGCCGGGTCACAACTGGCTTGGTGCAATGGCTCCGGAACCACCAGGTTCGTCTTGGTTTCCTCAAGCTTCACTGATAATTCAAAGCTCTGCAACTCTTCCACTGCTTTATTCAAGTCAACGGTTTCAAACTCGACTCCCCTGGTCGTTACTCGTGAACAGGTCAATAGCGCTTCTATCATCTGCTGCATCCGCTCGGCGCCGTCTATCATAAAGTCAAGGTTCTCTCGGTCATCGTCTTCAATCTTATCTCCAATGCTTACAATAAGCAGGTGACCAAACGCGGATATCTTACGCAGGGGTTCGCGCAAATCGTGTGAAGCTACATAGGTGAATTCCTGAAGCTGTCGGTTCGACTGATTGAGTTTCCCTACCATCTCTTCGAGGTCGGCAGTACGAGCTGCAACCTTACCCTCGAGTTCTTTGTTGGCTTCAATCAGCGCGCCGTCACGCTTCTGAATCTCATCCAGCATCTCATTAAACGCATCTATTAACAAACCGATTTCATCATTTGTGGTCTTGATGCCTCTTGTCTGGTAGTCCTTGCCCACTGAAACAGCCTTGGCCAGTTCGGTCAGTTTGATGATAGGCCGGGAAATAACCGACTGAAGCATTGATGAAATAACATATGCTGCAAGCAGACTCACACCCATAATGATGAAAGTAATCTTAATAGTATTGGATAACATGACATGAAGTGGTTCAAGGTCACTACGAATGCAAACTGTACCTATAACATCACCATCCAGAATAATCCGCTTGAAAACCGTCAGATAGTCACTACTAAATTCATAACCCTCTTCTCGAATGATGTTCGGCAGAACACCCTTGTCGGTATCGTAACGATAATAAGCCGACATTAAATTACCCTGGCTGTTGTAAACTCCGCCAAATATAATCGAAGAACTTACCCACAGTGAACTCAACGTCTCCTTGGCATCATCAGAATCATCAAAGGCTACCGCGGCCTTGCATGTCTCAGCCATAGTCTCAGCCTGGGCAGACAGGTTCATGACCATGAGTTGCCGAAGTATTTTCCACTCACAGCCTATGAAGATACCACCTGCGAGAATCAGCGTAGCCACGCAGGTCAACATGATTATCAAGACCAGCTTATGCCTGATGGTCATGTTACGTGCCGTGGCTGCAAACAATTCGCTTAAGGTTCTTGTTCTCGCCAACTTATTGCCTGTTTCTGATTTCATTTTCTGTGGCCCTGCTATTATTCTTTTATGATACGCTTAGCCAGTTTTAAAAGTTTTGAACGCAGTTTCAGACCACTGCTCCGAATGGCCGGAAGGTTAACTTCAAATCGAATCTTCTGCTCATGCCTGATAAAGTTGATCATCCCATCTGCTTCAAGAAAACCTTTAAACATCCCGACAGTCAGAACTCCGCTGTCTTTAACGGTGTTTATTATCGCATTGACGTTCTTCTTCTCGCTTTTACAAATTAACAGTACATGACAGAGTTTGAGTATGTTTGGGTCTTCAATCTTTTCGTAAGACTTGAAAATCCTCACCTCTATCGGCCTGCCATTAATGCTTTTCTTCCTTATATCTTTAAAGGTCTTGCACTCCGGGTAGTCGCCAACGACATATATGGACATAGGTTCATTCGAATCCTGCATCCGGTATTGAGGCCACTCTGTGAATTTCATGAAGTTAAACAGAAATGCCGCTTTTATCTCGTGTTCCGGATATGGTTCGGAAGCGGCTATGCTCAGCGATACGCAGAACATTATCACCACCTCTGCAAGCAATGATATCCGAAATTGCCTCATGCTTATATCCGACCCATTCAAATCCAAATAGAATACTTGTATTTCGGCAAGACCCTGCCGGCGAATAACTTACATTGGGACAACTTAAACGTGTTCAGGGAAAAGATAGCGTCCGATAGTGTCGATTTAGTCATCCGACCTTTCCAAGTCAGCCTCGAAATATAATATGGGCCCCGGAATAATTTGTCTGCTTTATTGACGATTCTTCTTGCCTTGCCGGGCTGAAAAATCCAAAGTACTTGTGGGAAAAGAAGTTAAATAATGCATCAAGATTGTATTATATAATTCCGGCCTTGCCGTTGTGAATTCAGGTTTGTGTGAGAATTAGTAAAAAGACGCATTATGGATGACATGAAAACCGAGAGCAATATCGCGCACTATGAAAAAGGTTTTCGCGCAATACCCGATAATACTACCCCACAGCCAGTCTGAAGATAATAATAACCGGATATCTTAAGTCAGACGTAGCAGGAAAAACTCAGTACACAGCTATATGTTTAGCTTCATAATTAAACGTATCTGTACATGCTGCGCATCTGCGGGTGTTCTCATCCCTCCTAACGGCTTGCCGGGGCGTAGCCAATAGGGTGAAGACCGGAGCAGGAGGGATTCGAACCCCCGTTACCTTGCGGTAAAACGGTTTTCAAGACCGTCCTTTTTATATCCATAATATCTTGTACGGCCAGAGTTTAACAAACCGCTTTATCTGAAAGGTTGATATTGAGTTGCAAAAAACGCCGCTTGTTTAGCCCAGTAGGCTTAATATACTTTTTTTATTATATACCACTCTTTTATGTCACACTTTCGGTCCCATATATCAGGTCTTATTCACCACCGGCCAGATACACCACAATCAACAAAAAATGGTCCCACAGCCGTACAAGATAAGACATTCCATATAATGACATTCTGGACTCCCTGGGCTGTCCTCTGTTCAAAAAGTACCATATCTAATCAATATCCTGTATCAATTTCTTCAAAGATGACTCAGCAGTGTCCTCCTGTCTCCTGACAGTTCCTATCTTAAGAAGGAATCAACAAGAATATCCAGATAAAAGATATAAATGCTGTATTATCTGAAACCGATTCTATACTACAATACGGCTGAATGAGCAGTTAAATACTGCTATTTACTGTTATATGAGAAAGTTTAATAAGGTGTTCAGAAAATCAGACCAGTTTAAAAAAGGCAAAGATTCACGACGCAATACGAAAGGAAGGCCTAAAGGTTCTAGGAATAAATTTTCTATTGCTGAACTCACGAATGCAATTGCGTCGGTAGAAAACAGACCGGATAAGAAGAAACTTCTCGTGCGGTTTGTGGAACAAGCGTATAAGAACCCGACCGTTATGATTGCACTGATGAAAAAACTCTTACCAGACCTGAAAGCGGTTGAGACAACTGTTACTGGCTTTGAAAGCTCCATGTCCGATGAAATGGCAAAATCTATACGAGTAAAATTGCGTGCACGTCTTATTAACGCGGCATGATTTTCACCAAACCGTACTGTGAAAGAACAGCCACGGCTATCAAAGTGTAGCGGAGATGTCCTAGTAATAGCATTGCTATTGTCCTTTAGCAAACCTCAACATCCGGTGCGATAAGCGAAGATACGACTTCATCCGCTATTTTTTCTCTGCTGCTTTTGTCGGCGACAGTAAATACAAGTTTCTCATTAGTTATCTTAATGTCAAATTCACTGTTTGGAATTCCGCTGGGATGGTCAGCCAATGGGCGGTCCCAGTCCTGTAAACAATCTGATAGTTTCAGAAGGAACGCCAGTGGTGCTTGTTCACGAACCAATTTAGCAGATGAGAAGCAACGTCTCGGCAGATGGTGAACAAAAATAGCAGCGCAGGCAGGGATAACATCGTTATCGAAATAGGACTGATTCCAGGTTATGCCGGTGTAATCACGGATGTCCTTGTACTCGCGTTTAGGATTGTATTTGTGATACATTAGATCGATGATGTACAGCACGGATAATGAACTGATGATACCATGACAAACCTGCCCAGAATCGACCATATCATTATATTCCCTAGTTGCATCGATTTTCAATCCCCACTTGTCGAGGTGACTCTGGATCAAATTTAAGCTGCTTGTTGCGTTTGTCAATTTGTCAAGACCTACAGGAACTACTTTAAAAAACACATCTGGTGCTCCCACACCAAGGTCATGCTTGATTTCGTTGATCTTCTTGGTGAACGGATTGAGAATATTTCTTGCTACATACACAGGATATCCGATGTCGTGGAACAGCCCAGCGAGCTTCCAAGGAAAAGGTTCTACATGGCAGCACGATGGTTTAAGGAGATTCTCGTTGATGTGTATTCCAAGAAGAAAGCTGAGCATCGCGTGCACTACGTGATCTCTCAGCAACGGCTCCAATTCACGTGCCCCATACTCCACTCGCGCCAACTCAGCAACAGCCCCTCTGAGTTCCTGTTTACCATGAGCTGTCATAATCTTCTTGATGATTAAAATAGCTTCTTCTTGACGCTCACGGAAATCCTGATTGTCTGTCGTTAGGAATCTCTTGATCTCATCTTTGTCGCAACAGTAGCCCCCGTAGGCATCCAAAAGATCCTCAATGGCGTCAAATATAGTCCAATTGATACCCATACAACCCTCAATAATTATACAGTCTATATAAAACGCCAAACACAGACCGTTTCTTTCTATCTCGAAGTTGGAGTGAAGCGGAAATCCCGATTCCGTTTTATCTAGGTTCCCGTTGCTTCTTCAATATTTATCCGCCTTTTACCCGCCGTGGGCGGGGCGACGTGATTTATCCGCCTCTGGCGGATTTATCCAATCTCTTTTTTAAATGATTCCGCGTGCGCAAACAAGTTGCGCATTCTACTAAACTAGACGGCCTATAATTTCAGGATTAATTTTTCCCAATCAGGAAATTTCTTCTCTTTGATAATTTTAATTATCAATTCCGAGCAAAGTTTAAATCCCTCTTCGAATAATTTGGCCGATTGTGTATCTTGGCCATCAATTTTATACTTATTTTTTTTCAGTTTTCCAGAATGAACTGCACTGCTACGACAATTATAAATTGATTTTAACAAATCATAAGTATGCTTCCTTCCCCCCATTTCCTCTCCTAGAAACCAAGCCCCTCTTAATCGGAATGGTAAAGAAATTGGATCATTTTGGTTATAGTCATGTAATAAAAGTATTTCGAGAGCCATCCCAAGATCAATTGCCTTATCCTCCATGCTATTTCTTCTTTGTGCTGCGTTTAAACGTTTAACTGATAATAACAGATTTTTTTTGAGGTCATTATTTAAAGATAAATAACTTCTAACAATATCTTTAGCGAACACATAATCTTCTGAGTTATAGCTATAAATATTATAATGAGAAGGTAAACCAAAATCGCCCATTATGCCAGCTTCCAGCTTCAATGGAATTATTTCGTCCAATATAGTCCAATAGGTTGTGAGATAAGGAGAGCTGGGACCAATTAAAGTCAATATATCACAGATATCACTTAGCTGAATATCTACTTCAATCAACTTCCTAGGACGTTTATCTTGATGATAGCTTTTTGGTGACGCGTTTGTTTTCCTTAAAATTGCAGCTTTAGAGCAATATTTATCATAAGGAAATTTGTACGAAGATGGCGAGAAATTATCTTTTTGCCAGCAATCAGGAATCTTATCGAAGGGCACTAATTTAGTGTCATCTGTAAGATCAATTTCTTCTTCAACTTCAATCCCAGAAACCAGCTGGATCTCACATAATGGATTCCCATCTAGCTCAATATATTTATTAAGATCGTCTGAAGTTTTCTTTACTCCGTATCTATGAGTACGATACAAAAGACTCTTTATAAATCGTCCTAACTCAACTCGTTGTGAATAAGAACCGCAATTAAATAACTTTCCATCGAAAATTGAAAGTTCGGGGATTTCCTTTATTGTTTCTAATAGTTTGTCTTCAATTTCTTTTTTAACATTAATATAATCAACCAGATAAGTTTCTTTTAAAGAGGGGTGAATATCTTGTGGAATTTTACCAAGAGTTATTCCAGATGATTTTGCTTCTTCGAGCAACGTTGATAGTTTCGTCGTATCCATAACAAATCAAATAAAGCTTTTCATTTTGGCTTCGCAACTCGTTTGTGTCTGGTTTTTCAATAGTTCTACGCAGCGGGCTAAGTATCCTTTTTTCATATGCAACAAATATTATCCAATTTTCCCACCCAACTGCAAGCCAAAAACTAGTTCTTTAACTGACATGAAAGCCAAGAACAATACGACACAATCCATCAAATCAATCAAAATCAGAATTAAAGCTGTCTAATGAGAATATTAAACGAAGATAAGTAGCGTGGATAGGAATATGGTGCATCATAAATAGATTGCTCTTAACTAATAATTGATTGCATAAGTACTGGTAGTTACAGGACTTATAATTATTAGAGAAGGAATGAGTAAATTTTTGTTTATCCGGAATAGTTTGTAGGTATAATTGAAAATGAAAGAAAGCTTAGCCCTGTATGCTATTGTAATTCAGTCGTGATTAACCTGAATTGAGCAAGATATTAGGCCAAGGTAATCAGAAAGATTATCTTGGTCTTTTTTATTTTACAACGGATAACCGATGGACAAAATTCAAAAATATGAAGTGAGTAAACGGTTAGGAACTGGTTATCCACCTGATTGTTTGCTCACTTCTTTTTTGAAAAAGGATAACCAAAATGAAAGTTAAAACTAAAAGCAGAAAAACATGGTTAGACCAATACAAACAAGTTTGCCGTCGGTATCTCGAAATAAAAGATGACGAGTATCTTGACCTTATTTTTGGCACGATATTTGCTAATCGACTTGATTCTATTCCAGTTTGGGTTCATTTAATCGGAGCACCGAGTTCGGGTAAAACTGTGATAGTCAATTCCTTGCACGGAGCGGAGATTTATAGCACATCTACAATTACTGGTCAAACCCTTATTTCAGGCAAAATAAAAACAGAAAAAGAGAACGACCCTTCTATGCTACCAGAACTAAACGGTAAAACATGGATAATCAAAGATTTTACTGTTTTCTTAAGCCAAGACTACAGAACCGTGCACCAAATAATGGGGGATTTGCGAGACGCGTATGATGGTACTGCTGCCAAAACATTCGGAACAGGCGAAAAGAGAAGCTATAAATCCAAGTTTGGTCTTATCAGCTGTGTCACATCTGTGATTGACCAGCATGATAAATTGCTGGCTCCGTTAGGAGAACGATTTCTGAAATATCGTTTACCCTTTGTGAAAACTGAGGAGGAAAAATCAAGAACACGTAAGGCAATTTTGAATAAATCTACTAGAAAACAAACCGAACAGTTACAAGATGCGGCTCGACAAGTACTGGCAATGAAAAGAAAAGCTGCGATGATACCTGAACAGTTAGTGGAGAAAATCATTGCTTTAGCCCAGTTCGGAGCTAAATTACGAACAGTCGTGGTACGAGAATCTTATCGTCCAGACTTTATAAAATCCAAACCCGAACCAGAATTAGCACCACGGTTGGGTAAGCAACTTGCTACTCTTGCACAAGGTTTAGCTATGGTACGTGAAAAAAGGTGGGTCACCAATGCAGAAGTAGATGTATTGCAAAAAATTGTTATAGGCGGAATAGATTCAATGCGATATTTTGTGCTGGCTGCTTTGATTAAATTAAACAGCACAGAGGACGTAGCAGATTACGCATCTATCGCCAAGATAACGCGTATAGGTAAAAAACAAGTTGAACGGTTGCTGGCAGATTTGTATATTCTCAAAATTGTAAACAAAAAGAAAAGGCAAATCGGTCGTATACGTCAATATCAGTGGGAACTCAAATCTCAATACAAAGAGTTGCTTAACACCGGCTACCTAAAAACAAACACACACAGGAAAGTCTATCACAGACGTAAAAAAACACAGATAGGGTAAAAATTACACGAAAGTACTTAAAAGTGCGTACTGGTAGTATATAATACGACAAAAGTACTTAAAAGTGTAAGAGATAGATGTAAAAATATGTATATATGAGGTCACACATTTAAGTACTTTTGATAATCTATCAGATTTCTGTAATTTTATAGTTGAAAATCCGATCAGTTTTTGAAAAGTTTTTGAAAGCAGCGAGAACCATACATAATTTTTACGCTTCAGCACCATCAACCATAAAGAATCAACGGTGCCGAGCATATGTTAGAGAGCAGACTAAAATATTGAGAACTTGCCTCTTTTCGGTTGTTGAAAACCGATGGCTCGGGTAAAAATAAAAAATAAAAATATTTTTTTTCTTATGATTTTCGGCGATTTCTTCTAGTCCCCAGGAATAGCAAATCACGTGCCAATTCAGATGGGCAGTTCCAGGCTTCCCTTGAGCTTAAAAAATTTCTTGAAGTACCCACTTTCAATGGTTCAAATATGAGTTACTCAAATAGCATATTTTGTAAAATTTTGAAAGTAGCTAGAACCATACATAATTTTTACACCTACGGGCAAAGGAGAGCAACGTATGAAAAAGATGCAGAAAAAGAACCGAACCTGCGAAATCTGCAAACTTACAAAGCGGTACTGGAACTTCGTTTGGCGTGCCGGTGAACACACCAATGTATGTTATTCCTGTCGAGATGAACAATGGCGAAATCACGATGTAGAGTGGTTGCCGGCAGCAGATAAGAAAATCTACGAGAAGTTTAGACAAAAACACCCTCGTATACAATGCTCGAATAATTTACGAAATGTTTCAGTTGACAATTTCTCTGTTGAAGACATACTGGAATTAGCCAAAGAGAAAAACTGGAGTTTTTTATTAGCCACGAAACAGTTACAGGTCGTTTGTAGGAGCTGTTGGCGTTCAAGGCGTGTGCTAATACCGGAGCCGAAGTGGGAGTAAGTTACTTTTTGAGTCCGTTATGCCATTAAAGCTGGTCCCATTCTTGTATGTTTTGCAGCCAGCCATATCGGTTTTAATCGGTTTAGGATGAGGTTCACCGAATTGGTATTGGAATCAATATCTAATGAGAAAACAGTTTAATAGACCGTTTTTGCTGTTGCGTAAGCCCGTGTAGGCAAGCTGGTTAGCGAATCATCTCTGGAGCTGGTTGCACCTGGGTTGCATACCATTACTGTTTTTGTGGGTAGAGAGCGGCTTACGGGGTTTTTGTTTGACGAAAACCTTAATATGGTTTATTAAGGATGATTGCTCCTTGTTTTTAGTATTAACGTTCTTATCATAACTGAGCAGTAATAATTTGAATTAGCCTTCTTTGATACTATAAGATACCACATACATAAGGTTGGCATATGAACATATCTCGCGCAATCGATTTGGCAGTGCAGAGAGGCGAAACGATTATTTCGGAAATTGAACGGAAACAGAAGCTAAGAATTTATGCAGAAGGCTTGAAGGCTAAAATAGGACATGTGGAGTTCGCCTTAAACATGGCCTCCGAAGTTGTTCAGAAAACTGAGTTAGTCAGCGTGTCTGAAAGTGTGGAGACTATATCGAAAGTTTCAGACGAACTCTATTTTTACACCGATGCGTTTTGGGCGTTTCTTTATTCCTGTCTGGACGTTTTGGGGCAAGTCGTGAATCAATCGATGAACCTTAGTATCGCTAACGAGCAAAAAGTTGATTTCAAGAGCATTGAGAAGGAACTCTGTGGTAACAAATACAGAAGCATACCAATTCAGCGAAAGTTCACTAACTGCTTGCATTTGAATGAATTTGTGGAACTCGATAAGTACAGAAACTGTTCAACACACAGGCGGAGGGTGTATATTGAGCGCGTACCGGAGGGATTAGGTACACCAGAGTATTCAGATATAACTGCAATAACCAGGTCTGTTGCGGTGTATAGAATACCGTATTTCTTATGCGATGACCCGTATACTTTAAGTCCAACAATCAATAAAAGGAGGAGAATCCCAGATTATATGCGTGCAACAAAAATAAAGATTTTTACACATGTTCAGAATATAGTAAGAGCAAGAGATTTCGTGAGATAAAGGAGTATAAACTTATGGCAAAAAAGAAAAAGAAGGTTGCAAAGGTTTCAAATGTACGAGCTACAAGGGGAGTTAGTGTTTCGCCAGGGTATCCTTCGGGCGCGGAACCAAAGATTGAAATGGTTGCAGCTACAAATGAACGGCTATTAGGGGCTTATTGTAATTCTGCGATAATCCACCACACAAAATTTGAGTTTATTTTTGACTTCATATGGGCACTCGATGACTATCGCGTCTTAGCATCCAGAGTGCTAACAAGTCCGCAGCATGCAAAGCTGATATTCAACGCGTTGGGAAATAATATATCAAAATATGAAAAACTGCATGGTGAAATAGACATGAGTGGAAGCAAAAAGTAGCCCAAAACTTGTAGCTACCTTTTTTGAATTTACTCACATCAAAATGACTAACAGACAACGGTGTACTCAACCGTTTCCATTAGAACCGTAATTTCTTACCGTACAAACATTTACATGTTTATTAGTTTGACCCGGTTGCATATACGTTGCAATTAGTGGTAAGTCTAATCCAAACAATCAACTATTTTTCTGTTAGCACCCGGTTGATAATCCAGTCGAAAAATCAGCCTCTATACGCAACCAGTTCGTTAAACAGTCGAAAATCAATTGATAATGCGATGATTTCGCCGGTTGAGTACACCGTTAAAATATCGTTGACTTCGGAGGAAAGCTCTATAATATACATCGAAGAAGTATCAACTTGTATTTTCTGATAAGCCGACAATTTTGAAAAGGGGCTGAATGGTGTGGATTGGGCTTTCAATAATAGTTGTCTCTGTTTTCTTTATGGTATTTTTTCGGAAAAACATTAGGACATTAATCGATAGGATAAAAGAAGTTAGCCGGAACGGAATCCGAACAAGCGAGACGCCTTTGCAAGAATCGGTGGATACGACTGTCAGCTCTACAGAAGAACTTATGAAAGCACTTGATAGTCCAGTCCTTCGAGAACAAGAAGATTTGATAAATAAAACGTTAAGAGATTTGGATGTCAAACAAGGACAAGAGAAGGAAAAACTTCTAATACGTTATCTTGCTGCCTCTCATTTGGCTCTTATTTTTAAACAAATTGATTTCGCAATATGGGGAAGCCAAATTTACATTCTCGAACATCTAAATGAACAACGACAGGGTGTGTCGAAAGAAGATATAAAGACACCCTACTACGATGATGCTGTAAAGAAATGGCCTAACTTCTTTGCAAACTATTCGTATGATGCCTATATTGACTTTCTGAAGAACAGCAATCTTGTTCTTGAAGAAAACGGATATTTGCTCATTACTATCCTTGGCGTAGAATTTCTCCAATACTTAATAAGAACAGGAAGCAGTCGTGCACGTTTCCGGTATGGGTAATCCAAGTTTTCGTACCAAATGCGCAACTCAGACGCAACCGGATTTGGGAAGATTTCAACAACCCGGTTAGTCGTGGTAACTTACACAACAATAAAAACGGTTGGTTAAGACCGTCTCAAAGTTTCCTTCTCAACATCACCGCACCGAGGCCGAGCAGCTATAAAAAAGGCCTTGTTTGATTTCAAATATTTTGATTGGACATAAATAATTTCTCTTGTTTTTAGTTTGGAGTGCATTGTACATAATTGCATTTATTTACAAAATCAGTTGATTTTTCCGCCGGGGCTGTTTACTTTGTGAGAGTATTGGCCAGCTTTATTCAACCCGTCGGAAAAAGAAGAACTCGAATATCGCGTTATCGAGGTAAATAAAGCAGGCGAAGGACAAACCAGCAATATGGTGATGGCGGTTTTGTAAAGAATGAAATCTCGATAAATGGAGTTAACGTGGACATATCAATTGCATCTACAGTAAGTATAAGAGAATCTGGTCTTGATGAGTATTGGCTTCAAGATCAAATATACGAAAACCCATCCTGCCTTGGACTTGGTGATTTAGAATCAGTTGCAAAAGAAAAACAACAGTCTTCTGGTGGAAGGCTTGATATCCTGCTAAAAAATCCAGAAGATGACTCTATGTATGAAGTCGAGGTCATGCTTGGCGAAACAGATGAGAGCCATATTGTCAGAACGATAGAATATTGGGATAACGAAAAAAGGAAATGGCCACAACGCCAACATTATGCTGTTTTAGTAGCTGAATGTATAACGCGAAGATTTTTTAATGTCATACATCTTTTTAGTCACTCAATACCGATTATTGCAATTCAGGTAAACCTTATAGTCTCGAACAATCAAAAATCGCTTCATTTCTCAAAAATCCTCGATACCTATGAAGAACCGGATGATGGAATAATTGAAGAAGTGCATGATGAAGTGTACTGGAGGAAAAAATCTACTTGGACAGTTGACGCAGCAAATGAACTACTTGCTTCTGTTGGTGAAGTATTTGAATCGCCATCATTAAGGTATGTAAAGGGCTACATAGCTATCAATGTGGCAGGCAATAACTATTTCTGGTTCTATCAGCGGCGCGCCAACAAATCACTTCTTGAATTTCGTATATCAGACGCTCATGCAGAAGAAGCATCAAAACTATTAGATGAACAAAGTATTTCTTTCGTTCAAAAGCAAAATTGCATCAGATTTACAGTTGACAAAGACTTCATAAAAAAACATGCAGATTTGTTAAGGCAAATTGCAGAATTTGTTAAAGGAACATGGAAGAGGTAGTTTTACATCATGATATTGTACGCTTACATCGTGTTGTTGTAAGTTTACAACATGGCATTGTAAACGGGCAAAAAGATGTGTAAGTTGTTTCTAATGGTAAGTGTGTTGCATACAACCAGCAAAACCAAACACCTATCACCGGTATGATAATCAAAACAAAAATTCGCCATAGCCGTTTCCAAAAATCTGGTTCGTGTTCGCACATCGGTTCTATAATTATCAATCCAACTGGTTTATCGTTTCTCTATTCGCTCCAGGTTGACAATGACCATATAAATCAACTGTGGTTGCGATTGTCGAATGTCCCAATTGTTCTTTAACATAATGTAGTGGTGCACCAGCTTGTAACAACAACGAAGCGTATGTATGCCTCATATCGTGTAACCGGATTTTTGGTAAGTCAGCTTTTGCTAATAAGTGGTAAAAAACTCCATGCCTGAAAACATTTTGATTTAAAGGTTCACCACATTTACCAGGAAAAATCAGATATATCTTTTTGGGCTTATGCGATTTGCATACCAAGTCAACATCCCGCTTTTGAAAACGTTCCAGCAGTATTTTGTAAAGACCGTTACTCATATCTATATGCCGAACTTTGTGTGATTTTGGTGTGTCCCAATTATCATGAGAAAAACTTCTACGAACTGTTATCTGCTTTGTATCGAAATTGATACAATCCCAACTCAATGCAAGCAATTCGCCGAGCCTCATGCCAGTTCGGAACCCAGTGAGCAAAAACTCACAATGTTCGGGCTTATATAGTTGAACTGTTTCAAGGAATTTTGTTACTTGTTCCCTGTTTAGAAATTGGACATGAGTTTTTGGCATACCATTTCGGAATATTTTGCCCAAATTATGTGCTGGATTTCTAAGTATAAGTTCTCTTTCAACGGCTTCAGCGAAAACTGCACTTATGCAAATTCTTACGTTATTGACCACCAAACCAGATGCTTGCTTGTCGAGCAGCAATTTCTTAACATCCTGTCTGGTAATTGAGTCAAGTCGCCTGTTCTGCCACACAGGGAGTAAGTACAGCTTAATCAGCCTTTGATAGCTTAACCAAGAGTTATATTTCAGCCGGTGTTTAGCTGCACTGATGAAATCTTCCACAAACCCGTCAAAAAGCAAATTCTTTTCAGCTTGCTTTCGGCCATTGCTGAAATCGACCTGTCCCAGAACTAATTTTTTGCGGTATTCAGTCGCTACTTTCATTGCTGTCCTGCGGTCTTTTCCTATTTTGCGTGAAGTGCGTTGGCCTTTGTAGCAAATCCATACATACCAATTGCCGGTAGCCTTTTTCTTATGAATTGTTACGCCCATTTTCAAATCCTTTCGAGTTTTCAATAGACACCACATTTAGACTAAAGACATCCCAATATTTTCATATATAGGTCTGTTGATAATAATTCGTAAATCGTAAAACTCAAAAAATGGGCACTTTTCTGGTTGCATTCAGGTTGCATTTTTCAGTACGTCTGATTTGGAGGAAAACTTGTGGGATGAGATGAACTGAAATTATACTTTAGTATAATCTCTTTAAATACAAGAGCTTGTGACAACCGTGTCACAAAAAACGGAGCAGGAGGGATTCGAACCCCCGTTACCTTGCGGTAAAACGGTTTTCAAGACCGTCGCGATCAACCACTCTGCCACTGCTCCAGAAAACCCGTCACCAGATTCTCGTATCTCGTTTCGTGCCAACGAGTTCAAATCTGTGCACAAGTTTAGCTTATTGTACATTTTTCCGCCCTGCCTTCAAGCCCAAACCAGCCCGGTCTATACTCAGCGTTAAAACCTCAATATCGAGGGTTTCCAGCATAAAACGGCTGGGACGCGAAAAAATAGTGATTTTCCTTGAATTATATGGTTGACATTGCATAGTATGCATTGCATAATATGCATTATAAACTAATATCTGTTTAAAACACCTTTGTTTACTGGATTACAACAAACAGGAGACGGTTATGAGATTCGAAAGTCAGTTACTAAAGGGTATCGCGCCGACAGTAGTACTGGAGATTTTATCTCGCGGTGAAATGTACGGCTACCAACTGAGCGAGACAATAGAAAATCGCACCGAGAAAGTATTAACGCTCGGTAAGGGTACGCTGTATCCACTGCTGTATAACCTCGAAGCCAAAAAGTTAATAAAAGGCAGATGGCAGCAGGCTAAAAACGGCAGGAAACGCAGATACTACTCGATTACCGGCAAGGGCAAGAGCCAGCTTGCCAAGCAGAAGCAGCAGCTAAGTGACCTTCGCAAAGGTCTTGACCTTGTCTTTGGCCCGGCCATAAGCCCTGCCTGATTTGATTAACCACAGATGGACACAGATTAACACTGATTAAAATAAATCTGTGTAAATTCAGTGGAATCCGTGGCTAAGAACATGGAGGCGCATATTATGAATAAGCGGAACAAGGATAATGATTTCGGGAACCTGCCGCAATCGACGCAGGATTTTATAAAACTGGTTATTAAAAAGATGCGGTACCGCAAAAAGGTGCGCCTTGACGTCCAGGCCGAGCTAGCCGCTCATTTCGAGGATGAGCTGCGCGATTGCGCAGAGTCGCAGCAGCAACAGGAAAAAGCAAAACAACTGATTGAACAGTTCGGTGACGCAAAACTGCTTGGTATCCTGCTTCGCCGGGCAAAAAAACGCTGCCGGCCTTTATGGCAAAAAGCCCTCATACGTACTTTTCAGGTTCTTCTGGTTTTAGCGGTGTACTTTTTCATCTGTCTTACTCCGCTTGTTGTTGGTAAGCCTGAAATAAATACAGACTATGTACAATGGCTGAATGATATTGTCCAAGCCAGTCATGATAAGGAAGACAATGCCAAGCCTTTATACGATAAAGCGGCAGAATATTGTGTCAGGGAACCTGAATCGCTTTTCAATGTTTCCAGGCACTGGCCTGGTGATCTGAACGAAAACGAATTAAGTGATTTTAAGCAATGGCTAAGCAAAAACCAAAAAGCCGTCGAATTATTCCGTAAAGCAGCGGAAAAACCTTACTTTTGGTTTGATTATAAAGCTGAGCAAGCACCTGATAAAAACGAACCCATTCCCGAAACTCACAGAATTGTAACACCCGTGCTACTTGGAGAAAACTTTTTTCCATCTTTATTAGAGGACCTCGCTAAATATCGAAGGCTCATTTATATTGCAAGAGCTTATATATTCCTTGAGGCATATAACGGGGATATCAGACAAGCATTTGATGATAATCTCACGCTTCTTAAATTCGGCCAAAGTATGGAGGGCAAAGGCCTTTTGGTAGAGCAACTGGTTGGCATTGCTATAGAAGGATTAGCTCATACTACACTTACCACTATATTGGCCCACGTCGATGTGCCGGTCGATTTACTTGAATCAACCCAGAACCAAATTGAGTTGGTACTAAAAGAAAATAAACCGGTACTCGACTTCGAGGCTGAAAAGGCCTTCTGGTATGACAATATCCAGCGAAGCTTCACAGATAAAGGAAATGGAAGTGGTAGAGCTTTGCTAAAAGCTCTTCCACTAGTAGCTACCGACTGGCAGGATACGCTGCGTATGTTTTTTACTTTTGACTTACCCGGCAGGAAAGAAGTCGTCAGGGATGTTGACTGGTTTTTTGAACAATCATCACTTCTTTTGGTAATGCCTCCGAGCCGGTCACCTGATGAAAGTCTTTTAACGCAAAAGCAGAAAGATGAACTTCCTTTAATGATGAAAACACTTTCGCCAGGATTTGAGCGGGTTTCACAACAGTGCTGGAGGCTGCGAACGGGCAGGAGAGGTTTGCTGGCCACTTTGGCAGTCTTAAGACACTACAAAGACAATGAAAACTATCCGGACAACTTAGAGCAATTGATTTCCGCCGGCTATCTTCAGCAAGTCCCAATAGACCCATACACCGGCGAACCCCTGCTTTACAGGAAAGTCGATAACGGATTTGTGCTTTACAGCGTCGGCCCAAACTGTAAAGACGACGGCGGACAAATTTCCTACACTGAATCGGGCAGGGTTAAACAATGGCAAGAGGAGAGCGATTTTATACTCTGGCCGGTGCAAAAATAGAGCCAAGCAGGCCTGATTTTCGGTTACATGGAAATGACTGCGTCTTGTGGAAGGGAGGGGCTTTAGGATGAGTATCTTTTGTTATTAAGTGCGGCTCTCTGGGCCTTGCGAATCCGTCTGCGGTTCTTTTCCGACGGTTTTTCGTAATATGTCATCCGCTTCATATCCCTGATGAGACCTTCCTTTTCACAAAGCTTCTTAAAGCGTCTAATCATCTGCTGGACTGATTCACCTGCTCGAGACTTTATCTTCAGCATTTACAAACTTTCCTTCCAAGAAACAATCATATCCTGATTTATGCTCTATAAACTGCTATCGTCGAAATAGCTGCAAACCTTTATGATAAGGGAGCCATACCATCTTTGCAAGCCAAAAAATATCGGAACTTATGGCTTTTTCGGCTCTCGGCCCGACTAAAAGCACACCTTTATTCGGTTAATCGCCGGGTTAAACCATTTTCTGAGCCGGTTGAGCCCGAACGCTAAATATGGTATAATACGTTTTTAGAAGCTTGTTTATGGAGGTTTTGCGTAGTTGGAAAAGCTTCGCGAGACTCTTAGAGTCAGGAAAGAACGCGCTATATTAGTTGCGGCTATCCTCAAAGGCCGTGACGGTGGGGATGATATGGTCGAACTTACCGCCCTTGCCACCAGCGCCGGCGCTGCAATTGTCGACCGCTTTCAGCAAAAAATACGTTCAATCCATCCGGGAAGGTACATCGGAAAAGGCAAAGCCGAGCAGCTTGCCAATCGCGTCAGGCGATTCAAGGCAGATGTGGTCATATTTGATAACGACCTTACGCCGGCACAGATACGTGAGCTTGAGAAGATTATAAAGATAAAGGTCCTGGACCGCAGCGAACTAATCCTTGATATTTTCGCGACACGTGCCAAGACAAGACAGGCAAAGCTACAGGTCTCACTCGCCCAACTCGAATACACTTACCCTCGGCTGACTCGCATGTGGTCCCACCTCGATACTGTAGCCGGCGCAGCCGGAGGCACCACGGCAGGAGCGGTCGGTGGTATCGGCACCAGAGGCACCGGTGAACAGCAGCTCGAAATAGACAGACGACTGGTTAATAAGCGAATCACAGAGTTGAAACGAGAACTCCAGAAAATCGACAAGCGGAGAATTCGAGAAATTGACGCCCGGAAAGGCCAGTTCAAAATATGCCTGGTCGGCTACACTAACGCGGGCAAGAGCACTCTTTTGAATACTCTCACCGACGCGGGCGTACTTGTCGAAGACCGGCTCTTTGCGACACTGGACACTCGAACGAGAAAATGGAGAGTTGCCGGCGGCTGCGAAGTATTGCTCAGTGATACGGTTGGTTTCGTAAAGAACCTGCCCCATCAGTTAGTAGCATCATTTAAGGCAACTCTTGAAGAAGCTGTAAATGCCGACCTGCTGATTCACGTGGTTGATATTTCGAATCCTGAGGCTTTGAAGCAAATTGAATCAGTTAATATAGTCCTCGATGAGATAGGCTGCGGCAAAAAAAATATCCTTGTTGTGCTGAACAAAGTGGATGTGGTCAAAGATATCAGCCAGCTTGAATTGGCTCAGACATTACATCTCGACGCAGTTTGCATTTCGGCCAGAACAGCTCTGGGACTGGATAAACTCAGTGAGGCAGTACAGGACAGATACAAAGGGCCCGAACTGCTGTTGCGAATACAGAGCAGCCAGGCTAACGGCAAGGTACAGAGCTTCCTGCGTGCTCACGGACGAATCGTTAGCGAACAGTACACTGACAGTACCGTCACAATCGAAGCAAAACTCGGCCGAAATCAATTGCCGGAACTGAAAAGGCTTGGCGCCACCGAGCTTGAAATTGTCAGCGGCTGAGAAACTCGCATACATCCTCTGTTGCAAATGGCCTGAACCGCTGGTAGAATCCGCTGCATGCCAAAAAGCATTTCCATAATTGGTGACGGTGCTATGGGAACGGTACTGGCAATGATGCTCTGTGAAAAGGGCCTGGGCGTCCGCATATGGGGTTATGATTCTCAGCAACTTGGGGAAACAGCGGCGGCTCAAGAAAACACAAAGTTCCTGCCCGGCTATAAGTTGCCGAAATCACTGGTATTTGAAAGTGATGATAAGCAAATACTCAACGAGGTCTGGTTTGTTGTCTCGGCCGTGCCGTGTCAGTTTATGCGCAGCGTATGGCAAAGACTCAAACCCTATTTCGACACCGAAGTCCCGATTGTCACGGTGGCTAAGGGTATTGAAAATGATACGCTGATGCGACCCGACGAGATTCTTGCCGATGTTTTGGGAGATGACATAAAAGTTGCGGTGCTGTCAGGACCGACAATTGCCGATGAGCTGGCTCAGCGACTACCTGCCACGGCTGCTGCAGCTTCTTGTGATGAGAATCTCGCAATAAAAGTTCAGCACACCTTCAATATGCCTTACTTTCGCGTCTATACCAATACCGATATTATTGGTGTTGAGCTGGCGGGTGCTTTGAAAAACGTCATTGCTATTGCGGCGGGCATTATCGACGGTGTCAAAGGAGGCGATAATGCTAAGGCTGCCCTGCTCAGCAGAGGTCTTGCCGAGATAACACGTCTTGGTGCGGCTATGGGAGCCAGGCCGGAGACTTTTGCAGGTCTTACAGGTCTCGGCGACCTGGTTACCACATGTATCTCACCAAAGGGACGCAACCGTTCATTTGGCGAGCGAATAGGCCAGGGCATGACTACACAACAGGCCTTGGCTAAAACCAATTCGGTTGTTGAAGGCGTAGCTACCTGTAAAAGTGTTTGTGCCCTGGCCCAAAAACACGGCGTCGAAATGCCAATCGTATCGGCTGTTTATGAAATCCTCTTCGAAGGTAAATCCGTCCAACAGGCTATTTCCGATTTGATGCAGCGTGAACTCAAAGCGGAATAATCGTAATCAGTTCCTTCTTAAGTACTCATTTCATACACCTACTGCCCGATAAACAGCAAGCCTGCCTAAAAAATCTTTGAGCCTCTATTCCTGTTGCGCTTTTGGTGGGGCATTACCTGCCCAATCCAGTCTCATATTATCGGTATCAACCCAACGAACCGATGGCTTAGCTGTGATTGGGATGATTTTTTCAATATGCAAAAGCGGCTGTGCCCTTTTTGTTTTCTATATTTTACGTAGAACCGTATCTGCCCATCGAGGCAGCAGTTCAGCTATGGCGGATTTGGCGTCGCCTTAGCCGAGGAACCGGTACTCAGACTTAACAGCCTGGCCTGTACATTGAGGTGTAATTTATGTTTGGTATTTTGAGAAGGCAAATTTGCCCTATTGGGATTAACGTCGAAGACGACCGAATCGAATTGGCCCAGCTTGAAAACAACGGCAAGGGGCTGACACTTCTTGCCGGCGTCATTCGTAACAGGCCTGCTGACACTACTGTCGGCAGTAGTAAGTGGCAACGCTGGGTTTTGGAGGTAGTGAGTGATCTGACCGGCACCGGTGACTTCAAAGGAAAAGAAGTCATCGCTTCTGTTCCTCCCCGCGAACTTTTCATCGACCATCTTAAAATGCCAAAGGTCCAGAAAAACAAAATTGAACAGGCGCTTATTCAGAAAATAAAGCAGAGACTGCCTTTCCCGTCCGAGCAGGCAATGCTCAAATACATACCCACTGAAGAAGACAATGTCCTTGTAATGATAATGGACCGGGAGAAGATTGACAGGCACCTGGCAGTATACGAAAAGACCGGCCTGAATATAACGTCAATCGGTATCTGGCCAATGGCCATAGCCAGGACTTATACCAGGTTCTTCGGAAGGAGAAGAACCGACCGCGACACAGTGGTTCTCATTCTCGACATGGCGCCCAAACACTGCAACATACTTATATGCCGCCATCAAAATCCTCTTTTTGCAAAAACTATCACTATGGGAATGGAAGACCTGAACAATGATGAGGCCCTCAAGAAATTCATGCTTGAGTTGGATACTTGTCGTCGTCACTTTAGCTCACTTTACAAAAAACCAAAAATAGAAAAAACAATTTTTCTTGCCGGAGAGCTAAACGGCGTAGAAACCCAAAATGTTTATGCCGCTATAGCCAGGCAACTGGAACTTCCCACCCAGATGGGCAATTGCATGGCGGCCGTTCAAATCTCTAATAATGGCGGCTTCATTGAAAGAAGAGGCTGCAATTCCAGTTGGGCTTCCGCGTTCGGACTGAGTCTGTCTGCATTGAATTAGGAGATATGCACAATGCTTAATATAAACTTTGTTCCAGATGATTACATTCAGGACAACGAGTCGCGAAGAACGAATCTTATGTACCTGATTCTGTTTGCAATGGTAATGGCCGGACTTGCAGGGGCCTTTGCCACAATAAAGATTCGTCAGCACGCAATAGCTGCAAAAGAAAAACTGCTCAATGAGCGAATGGCCAAGGCTGAAGATTCAATAGTCCAGTTCGAGCAACTTCAGGAAAAACGTAAGGAGATGATGAAGACCGCTTTAACGACCGCAAGTCTCTTTGAACCGGTACAGAGGAGCGTCATACTGGCGTCCATTACCAACAACCTTCCACCCGGCACTTCGCTGCTTAAGCTTGAAGTAAAACAGGAAGAGCCCAAGAAAACAACAACTCATAGACGGACAAAAGCAAGTAAGAACACCAAGTTTCAACAGGCCAAAAATGAAAATAACGCTCAGGAAGAAATCTCTCCGGAAAAACTGCTTGAAACCAAAATCAGTATTGAGGGCATGGCTCCGAGCGATTTGCAGGTAGCTGCTTTCATAGAAAATCTTGGCAGCTCGGCGCTGTTCGAAAACGTCGCATTGGTCGAGTCAAGGGAAGAAAAAAATATCGATGAGTCCAAGTACAGGAAGTTTAAGCTTACCGCAATGCTTAAAAAGGAAGTTCATCTGACAACAAGCGACATCGAATACATTCGTGAGAAATGCAAAAAGTCAGTATACAAACTCTGAGCGAAACCATGGAAAATTTGAAACCAGCGAACTTATAATCTTAAAACAAGGAATAAAAAATGACAAGTAATTTGCGAAAACTAATCTTCTTCATAGTAGTCCTGGGCGTAGCATTAGTTGCATATCAGTACATGATAAAGCCTGCCAACGAAAACCTGGCCCAGACAAAGAAGAGTCTGAGGCAAAATCTTGATAAGCTTCGCGAATTCGAAAAGGCAACAGCCGCCGCAAAAGACCTTTCAGAGCAATTGGAGCAGTTGCAGGAAGCAATCAAGTTTTTTGAAAGCAAACTGCCGCCTACGAGTGAAATACATAAAGTGCTGAAGAACGTTACAGTCATCGCTCAGAAACAGGGTCTGCGGCCAAAAACAATCAAGACACTCAAAAAGAAAGATAACAGCGGCTATATCGAACAGCCACTGGAAATGCAATTAGTCGGCAATTTTAACTCGTTTTATTCGTTTATGCTTGAACTCGAGAAATTGCCTCGAATCATGAAGATACGTAAACTCACGCTGGACAAGGCCAGACAACCGGAAGGTCAGATTATGGCCACCATGGTGGTGAGTATATTCTTTCAAAACCAGAACATATAGCTGTATGTTCAGCTTGGACCCAGGTATCCAAACAAATAGTTAACTATATGGAGTTTGATTATGTTGTCCTTTTTAAAAGAATCAGGTCAGCTTCCTTCACAGACAAATGATACTGCTTCGACCGGCAATCCTGGCGCTCAGGGCAGGACGCCGCCGACTCCCAATGACAACAATAATGAATACTTCACCGTTGCTGATAGGCAGGGACAGTTACGTAAGAGCACATATTTGTTGGGGGCTTTGTTCATTGCGGGCGTGCTTTGTCTTTTCTTCATGATTAAGAAGAGTTCGCCCTCCACTGCTTCTGCTGCACAGCCTGCTTCAGATAAAATCGAGCAGACGCAAATCGAAGCAGCAATTGCTAAGATAACCGGCGTTCGCTCACAAATGTTCAGCAACCTCGAGAAAATCGTCAAAAAATTCTTTGAGTTCGCGGACTTCGAGCAGGTCAATGTAGATGAGCTTTCTAAAAACCCTTTCCTAAAAGACAACTCTCTGGCAAAAATTCGAGCTGACAGCAAACAGGCCCAGCCGGTTGTGGTACAGAGTGAATTTGAGCTTCTTACAATTATGGCCACTGAAAAGGGTTACTGCTGCATGATAAACGACAAGCTCCTCTATCAGGGCGATACGATTAACGGGTTGCGGGTAGATAAAATAACCGACCGCTCCGTCGCCCTTGCTAATCAGAATACGCAGATAGTATTGAAACTCGCCGAATCGTATTAATAAAAACTTGATATGTGCCGGCACTAAACGCTGAGACTTATTCAGCCGGCCTTGCGGAAAGAGATTTCGGAATGAAACTTAACTGTCAAGACCATATTTCTTTATCGGGCCTGGCGCTTCAACGCCTGCAAACCTTCAGGGCTCCGATATGCCCCTGCGAATTACCGATAATCTTTTGCACCCTTATATTAAATGAATGATGCGTTTAGCTTAGCAGGTCTTATTACTTATACTTTATTTGAGTCCGTACATAGAAACTAACATGAACGGTGAATGTGGAGATAGAAGACTATGATGGATATAAAAGAAATACTTGCAAACGCTATCGAAAAAGGGGCAAGCGACGTTCATATTAACGTTGGAATGTGTCCCATCGTGCGAAAAAACACCGAGTTGAGCACTCTCGACTTCCCTGTAGTAACCAGCATGGATGCCGGCGAAATGGTCTTGTCTATGATCGGCCCTCAGAGATTTCAGAAATTCGAGGAGAACAGGGACCTGGATTTTTCCACCATGATAGACGACGGCAGCCGATTTCGTGTGAATGCTCACTATCAGCGCGACACTATCGGCATTTCGTTCAGGGTAATCCCCAACCATGTCCCTTCTTTAGACGAACTGCATCTTCCTGACATCACCAAGGACCTTACCGACTTACCGCGAGGTGTCGTCCTGGTGACAGGTCATACCGGTTCCGGTAAGAGCACTTCTTTAGCAGCCATGATAGGCGTGATTAATTCCAAGTACAAGAAACGTATTATCACTCTTGAAGACCCGGTGGAATACGCACTTGAAAATGATTTGAGTATGATTGAGCAGCGGGAAATCGGCTTTGACTGTCCCAGCTTCGCTTCCGGTCTGAGACATGTTCTCAGGCAGGACCCGGATGTGATTATGGTCGGTGAAATGCGAGACTTCGAAACTACCAGTGCGACAATCACCGCTGCCGAAACGGGCCACCTCGTATTCAGCACCCTGCACACAGTTAACGCCCCGCAGACAATCGAACGTATTATCGATATCTATCCATCCACACAACAGACTCAGATTCGTACCATGCTCGCCAACACGCTTCAGGCTGTAATTTCGCAAACACTGTTCAGGCGAATAGATGAACCCGGCATGGTTCCCTGCACAGAGATTCTGCTTTGCACCAGCGCGGTCAGAAACTGCATCAGGGAAAACAGAATCTATGAGATTCCCAATATTATAGAGACCAGCAGAAGGCTCGGAATGCAGAGCATGGACCACAGCATTGCCCAAATGTACTCGAAAGGCTATATCGACAGAGAAGAAGCTATCCTGCGTTCTACAAATCCTGGCAAGATGGAGAAGGTGCTCGCTTCAGTGAAAAAACCGGAACTTGTAGGGGTAGCAGAGCCTGTATAAAAGCGTGCAGCGGCGATATTGTTCGCAGCACTGAGGAACTAAAAAGATGTTTGAGACAACTTCAGATACAAACAAGTCGGCCACCGCAGTCGCTGAAAAACCAACGGGACAGCCACAACGTATCGGCTTTGCATCTGCCCCCAGGGTCGAGGACTCAACGAAAAACATCATTAAAAAGATTAAGAACTTTCGCGTCGAGTTTGGCCCAGGCCGAAAAGACATCATGCATTTCACCAATCAATTGGCGGTTATGATTCGGGCCGGCATCAGTCTGCAGGATGCGCTTGAAGCGATAGGCGAACAGAACCAGAATCGAAAGTTCCGAGCGGTCATTCTTGACCTGAGGAATCAAATCGAAGCAGGACAAAGCTTTTCACAGGCTCTGGCGTCATATGCTGATGTATTCGGCAGCCTCTATATAAACATGGTTGCAGCCGCCGAAATCTCCGGCTCACTCAGTAACATGCTTCAGAAACTGGCCGAATATCTTGGCGAAGAAGCCGAGACACGTTCGCAGATAAAAAGTGCTATGGTATATCCTGTCATCATCGCCGTCATGGCGGTCTCGGTCACCTTTTTTCTGCTATGTTTTGTATTGCCAAGATTCGCAACTATATTCGCCGGCAAAGAACATCTGCTGCCGACGCCCACTAAGATACTCATGGCCAGCAGCACATTCGTAAGAGGAAACTGGTACTTAATACTGCCGGTTCTGATGACGGTCTTTGGCGGTATATTCTACGTCACGCATCACACGGCCGCAGGCCGACTTTGGTGGGACAAGACAAAATTAGTCCTTCCTATCATTAAAAGGCTATGCCGCAGTCTTTATATCACGCGAAGTCTGCACACAATGGGAGTTTTAACCAAGGCTGGAGTCCCTATCCTCAACACAATATCAATCACCGCGCAGATTTCCGGCAACATACTGTTTAAGAACATGTGGCTGGGCGTGTATGAGGAAGTCAGACAGGGAAAGAAAATAGCATCCAGCCTGAACAGGTATGACCTGATGCCGCCCAATGTGGTGCAGATGATTCGAAGCGGTGAGGATTCCGGAACTATGTCCGATGTCCTCAGAGATGTTGCCGAGTTCTATGCAAGGGAACTTAGGACAGTCATAAAAACCGTCACGTCGATGATAGAACCTATAATGATTATTCTGATGGGTGTAATGGTTGGTTTTATCGCTATGAGTATTATCCTGCCAATCTTCAAGATGTCTTCGGTCGTAGCGGGAAGATAGGCCGAATTTTAACACAGGCAGGAGGGTAGTATATGTGTAAATACAATAAAAAAGGCTTCACGCTGCTCGAATGCCTGTTTGCGGTTATATTAGTAGGAATAGCAGTAGCCGCACTGGTCGCCGCCAACGGTTCATTAACCCGCGTAAACGCCGCCGGAGTAGAACTTTCCACCGCTGAATTTCTCATCGAACAAATCAAGGAACTGACCGACATGCTACCAGCGACTGACCCGGATTTCAGCGGCTGGACATTCGGCACGGGGGAAGCTTCGCTGGCGCTTTACGATGATGTGGATGACTTTGATAATAAAGCATTCAATCAACCGATTACTTCTGATAGACAACCTCTCAGCGAATTTTCAGCCTATACACAGGAAGTAACCGTCGTGAACGTTAGCGAATCCAATTTCGAGCAGGTAGTATCCGACAACAGCACTGCCTTTCTCAGGGTCACCGTCAGCATAACATTTAACGGCAATGAACTGAGTTCGGCAAGCTGGATCAGGACGAGGTATTAAAGGTTATATGCAATGTCACCAAAAGCAAAACACAATTCGCCTAACGGCTTTACCTTAATCGAGCTTCTTATCTCATTGGCAATAATGGGTATGCTGCTCACTGCTCTTGCGGCGGCCCTCAATGCCTCGATTATCAACTACAGGGAAAATGAGAAAATTTTTCGCGGGATAAACTCAGCTCGACAGGCACTCGTAAGGATGACAAGCCAGATTCGAACAGCTGGGTGGCAAGTTGGTGAGAATTTATTAGCTGTGGATCCAGATGACCCCAATAATAAATGCAATTTGTATACCAACTTAGGTGAGGACATCACCTATGAGTTTCGCGACTCCAGTTATGCTGAGTATCCCAACACGCTGCTTCTCATCACCAACAGCAACGGCAATAAATACATTCTCTGTGATAATGTCACCGCTGCATCGTTTGTCAAGGGACCCCTCGCCGAGGACGGTATTAACGCAAAGAGCGTTCGAATATCTCTTACAATCTCAGACGGCAGCATGGAACAGAAGCTATCCGCAGCGGCCGTTGTTCGAAGAGTCCTTGAATACTAACAGCCTGGCGATACAAAAGCCGCCGAGTTCCTGTCTCAAACCCCAAAGTGCGTCTGTAACCCATCCTTACGCCTTCATACTATTGCGTGTGACGCCACCTGAATTCTTCGTGTCAGACAAAAGCCCTTGATTTTGCCTCTTGCTTTCTATATCTTATGTCGTCCTGGAAACAGGGCGGTTAGCTCAGTTGGCTAGAGCGCCTGCTCGACACGCAGGAGGTCACTGGTTCAAGTCCAGTACCGCCCATTAAAAAAGCCTTGTTTTAAGATTAGAAACAAGGATTTTTTACTATCAACCGCCCTGCTCACCTCTGATTTTACCCATTTGGCGTAACTTTGGCGTAATTGTTGAGTGTGTTCTGAGTGTGTTACCAGTGTGTTACGAGTCTGCTGCCAGTTGCATTTTGAGTGATTGGCTACCTCAGTTCAAGCAGGATGTCTGCCCTCTGTAGGTATCTTGGCAAATTCAACACGAGTGTTGACCGATTTAAAAAGGTCTGGCACTTGGACCGGACCTTTTTTACCACGTTCCTGAGAGTGTCTCGGGTTAATTTTGGCTTCGGCTGTCTACCTTGGCTTAAGCAGGCTGTCTACGCTGTGCAGGTAGTGCTGTATTTTGTTGCAGGATGGTCGAGGATGGCAGAAGTCGATTGTAGATGAGGAAAGGGCTGAGATTAGAAATAATGGGCCGTAAAATAGTAAATTCGTCGATTATACTCTCACTTTAACTGGTACAGTTTTTGGGGAGCATGCCAGGCACGGCAGGCCGTCATAAGATCCGGCGGTTATGTCGAAAACAATGACGGCAGAGAGTTTTTTGTAATCCCGGTTCAGATGCCCATCCCCAGCATATTCATGCAAAGCTATAGGCCGGGTCCGATCGCTAACAGT
>SDBV01002513.1_pt1 | contig 27486 bp, 26 predicted proteins | sample 2277081 | NCBI WGS metagenome assembly SDBV01 (sample SAMN10402039, study PRJNA504765) | marine sediment metagenome | isolation source: marine sediment core GS10_PC15, 223 cmbsf | place: Arctic Ocean: Southern Knipovich Ridge | collected 2010 | reverse complement strand
TCGCTCACCTTCACCTCGCCCCGAAACCCCTCCAGCACGACCCGTACCTTCTCCTCGGGGGTGAACTTGCGCCGGGTGACCCTTCTCACCCGGCGGACGAACTGCTTGGTCTCCTCGCTGCTGGCCTCAGCTTTGATCTGTGCTGGCGTACCATCTTGCGGCACTGCTCGCTCCTTTCCTCTGGACGGTAACCTACCGCCCCTGGGGGAGCGAGAGCAAACCAGCTGGTGTCCATTAAGAACTGCTTACACAGATTCCGAAAGTTGCTGACGGGGAACAGTCGAACCCCCAGCCACCCCACTTGAGAATAAGTGTGATTATTGTTAGCGGGCCAGCGCCACCCCTGAATCCCCTGCCCTACATGTCGTCCGTCAAGATGATCTGACCTCCGCGACAATCCAGTCCAGCACCGACAAGAGCTGTTTCAAAGCGCCCTCGTCTTGGAAGGTGGACAGTAGAATGCCCGGGTAGAGGTTCACTGATTCGTCCGGGAGGGCAACCCCGGGAATCTCGTTCAAACGCCGGAGAAGCTCCATCCGCCTGCCCTCATCGTCGAACGGTGGCCTTGATTTCATTGCTCCAAATTGAGTCTGTGCACGTCCGTATGTCCATACTGAGATTCCCACCCAGTGAGTGGTGCCGCTGTGATCGAGCATCGGAAAGAATGAGCCGTACTGTTGACCTTTCCCCCACCATATCCGAAGGTCGTTCGCCTGCGCCCATTCGAATATCCGCCTCGCAACTCGAACATCATCCGCGCTCGCTTTGGACGCAAGCTCCTCGAAGAATCTGGGCTCGTCCCAGGGTCTTCTTTCGGGACGCTTCTTCTGCTGGGCTTCCGCCGTCAGGCCAACGACCCTGGGTACAAGGGTCTTCATCTCCTGGCCGACGAACTGCTTGATCTCGACCGCCAGGACCTCGGCCGGCTCCATCTGTGAGTTCAGGAACTCGACCACACGGCGAAGTTCGGACGGAATTTCGTCGGCCACGAATACCATGCGAACTCTGCCCGCCTGCAGGTTGGTCTTGGTCTTCTGCCAGAACTCCTCCTGATCAGAGTCCGCTCCCACAAATTCGGCAATGACCTGCTCGGGATCATCATCCTTGTCCTTACACGTTGCCTCAAACTGAGCACGAATCTTGTCGATCGGCCAGTACACCACTGCGTTCGCGGCGTAGTCGAGCATCTGGCCGACAACCTCCCTTCGGATACGGGTGTCACTGCTTCGCTTGACCTCCACCAGTGTGGGTATTGCATCCTGGTCGAGGAAGAGGTGGTCAAGCGACCACTGTGCCCCGCCACCCTCGTGTGAAGGCACGCCAGCCTCGCGGGAAACCAAGAGCCAGCGCCGTGGCGAGGCAGTGTCTATCTGATCTCCGGCCATCAGACTGGGATAGTCGGCGAGGAGTCGCTGAAGCAGGTCTTCTGAGTCATATGCCTCCTCGGCCATCGCGACGAGCTCACCGCCTTCTTGCAGGAGATAGATGTTCCCGGTCATTGCACCTCAATCCTCACGCTTCCATCAATCCGCTTCCTGCCACCTCACCTCGTGTAGCCGCACCGGCTCGTCGAGGCCGGCTGCTCTATGCTCCTTTGACTCCTAGGACTAAGCCCAGGCGGCCAATGCTTTCGTTCGCCGCTCGCAGAGTGTCGAGGCGTTCAATCCTTCGCCATCAGCTTCTGGAGGCGCCGCGTTTCGTGGAGCTTCACGCCGTGCTCGATGAGCACCTTCTCGACCACCGGAAGCATGTCAGTGAACGAATTGAAGGGTCGAGGGTTCATGGGCTTGATGCCGTGCGTGTCATTCGCCGATAATAGCACTACCCCGCTAGCCCACGCGTGCTTGGGCCTCACTCTGTTCGTGCCTTCTGCGAGGCCGTTCGTCCAGAACCTTACTCGTACCTCAATCATCTTCTTACCTTGTCGGGCCACCCTTGTCTCGATGCGTTCCGGCATTTGCTGCCTCCCTTCGGGTCAGACGGCGACTGTGGGCGTTGCCGCGATTGTGCGCCTGGGCGGGGTGGGTGTCAATGGGATGTGGCGCACCACGCGACCCGAACCGCCCCCTCGTGCCCCAGCCACCACCGACCGCCCGCCTGGACAATGGCGTACAATATTGCCCCATGGAGCCGCAGATTCGCTCGCCGCGTCGCGTCCACGGTGTCGATTTCAGCGGGGCGCAGGACGCTGGGAAGCTAATCTGGGTCGCATCATGCGTAATCGATGGTGATTCGCTCCGAGTCGAAGACTGTCGCCCAGCTGCTGAGCTTCCAGGGTCAGGCAGAGACCTAGGCAGAGCCCTCACGGCGCTTCGGGACTTCATCGCGGAAAGCAGAGACTGCGTGTTTGGGCTCGACTTCCCCTTCGGTTTGCCACGGAGCCTAATCCAAAACGAAGACTGGGAGTGCTTCATCAGGTCTTTCCACAACAGGCATCCTAGCGCCGACGAGTTCAAGCGTGCCTGCTTCGAGGCGGGGGGTCGGAAAGAGCTGAAGCGGGAAACAGACAGGGAAAGCCGGACGCCCTTCTCCCCGTACAATCTCCGCCTCTACAAACAGACCTACTTCGGTATTCGCGACGTGCTAACCCCTCTCGTCCTAAGCGGGCAAGTAAGTGTGCTCCCAATGCAGCGCCCCGAAAGCGGCAAGGCTTGGGTGCTGGAGATTTGTCCTGCATCAACGCTAGAGCGACAGCAACTGACGCTGTCCTTCAAGGGGAGCAAACCAGGCAGGTACGAATCGCGATTGCGCATCCTGCAGGCAATCGAGTCAACCACTCCGCTCTCCATCGGTGACAGCACTAGGCTGAGAGTGTTGGAAGACCGAGGGGGAGACGCGCTCGACAGCATCATCGCGGCGTGTGCTGTCTTCGCTGCCCTTCCGAATCTGGCCCACCTGGGCCATGCGAAGCCTGACTACGCCCTAGAGGGGTACGTCTACGTGTAATCGGCCTTCCCAAGCGCCCCCGCGATTGTGCCGCTGGGCTGGTCGGGTGTCAACGACGCTAGTCCGGCTGTTGTTCGGACTAAACGCCCTAGGCTAGCGCTTTGACAGCTCTCGCGATGAGAGTGTGTGTGAACGAATGCCCGGCCCAGCTCGACACGCAGATGTTCCGCTCCGCGGTTGGGAAATAACGGGACGCGAAGAGGATACTTGAACGAACGTATTCTGATGCTTCGTTCGTGTAATGGAGCCGCAGGTTGCGCCTCCGGGTGGGGTCGCCGAACCTGCCTACGAAGTTCGCGCAGAGAGCGCGTATCGCGGGGGGGCGGCTGCCGTCCAGAAGGAGACGCATTGCCTCGTCCACTGTGTCTGTTGACACGCTCTCCGCAGAGAGAAGCGCACCAAGGCACCACATGGCCTGCCAATCGTAAGGCAGGCGCCTGAACTGTACAGTATTTTCGAACTTTGATGCTAAGTCAGGAATCTCCTGCATCAGGCTCGCGAGGTAGGAGCAGTAGATTTGAGCCATGTGAGGTCGCCGTGATATCCCGACCAGTGCCTCGTCGACTGCAGCCGGCGATTTCGCGGCCGCGAGCACCGGCAGGCAGAACTTGTCGATTTGCTCTTGCTGCGTGGCCGTTGCATCTTTTCGGCTCTCGTACAGAGCCTCTGTAGCCAGCAGCTCGACTTCTTCTTCCTTGGAGCTATCCCCGTCATCAGCGAGTTCCCATGTCGACTGAAATCCATACCAACTTGTGTCAAGGTCCCAGGGGTTGTCGATTATCTCCTTTCGCGCCTCCTCAAATCGGCGGTCAAGTTCGGTTTCCTCTTCGACCAGCTCATCAGGATTAGGTATCCCGGTCTTGCATTCGTTGAAGTGCAGACCCTCAAGCCTCATATAAGCACAAAGGTCGACCAGCACACGACGAGCCGCGTCCAAGTCTGAAGTGAAGACGTAAATGTCATCTACGTAACGCACGGAAGGAAGGCCTGCTATGGCGAGTTTAGCGTCGAGGCTGCTGAGGTAAAAGTTGCCTAGGAAGTCGGAAGGGAACACTCCCTGAATAACGCCGTGTGAGTCCTTTTGCGTCCACGCAAGTAGCATCTTCTCCAACAAGTTCACCGTACCGGCATCACAAGCTGATGCATTTAGGAGGTTGATGAGATTGTGCTGGTACAGCCGCTCATAGTAGTTTGCCACGTCGGTTCTTATCACAGCCTTACACGAATCATCGGCGGCAAGCTTCCTCAGGGTGTCTTTCATGCGCACGCGTCCGGCGTGGGACTCTTCGAACATCTTGAACTCGGGGTCTTCCTTAAGCAGGGCGTAACTGAATACTCGCCCTCGGTCTAGCTGGAGTTCGGCGATGGGCGCGATGGCATCTACTAGGGCTTGATATACGACCCTGTCCACCGGTGGGAGTATGGCTCCGGGCCTCGTCAACCTCGATGGTTTTGGCACCTCCACAACGATGGGAAGGTTCGGCTCAAGTTGACCGCTCTGGAGCCTGGTGCGCACGTATTCCCACAATTCGTCCGGCGCGTGTGAGTACGCCGCCGAGTAGTGCGGGGACAGGACGAAGTCGGTCAGTACATCTGTCCGAATCCGGCCTAACGCCAGCTCGGGGTTGAGCAAATTTAGTGAGTCGTCAGCGATGCCGAACACGACTTCCTCTTCGCGGGTAACTCACCGGTACGCTAATCTGAAGCGCTCGCGTCGGTAGTATCGTGTGAACCATCGTACATGGACGCCCCGCGACGTGCGCCCATTATACGGCCTTGCGCATTTCATCGGCGGCTTCCTTGGAAGCCCAGCGGGCGAAAACAGGGGCAGCAATCAGCCAGGGGACGACCTGCACACCCCTCACCTTGCAGAACCATACGCCGGCACCCGCCGCCGCGATTGTGCGCCTGGGCCGGGGCGGGTGTCAACGGGGCCTAGCCCGCTTCCCGCCACCTCAGCTCGTATAGCCGGACAGGGTCCTCGAAGCCACGCAACTCGGTCTCGCCGATGTCGAGTTCACCGTCTTTCAGTTCGCCTGGAAGCGGTGTCGACCCCATTCGCGGGGATGCACCCCTTTCGGCCCGGGTACTAACTCTAATCGACGTCCTCTTCTGCCAAGGCTGAGATAGGATTGACTCCCCAATCTCCCTCCTCGCTCGGCGTGAATGCAGCGGTTTCCTTGATAACCCGTGCCGTGATCTGTTTCGTTTCGATCTGATTCGTAAAGGCTTCATACTGTACAACAAACGTCACGTCGCTTGTAACGTCGCTCACGGCTCCCACACCCATCACCCCGAAGCCAAGGAGGATCTTGAAGTCGTACCACGCTTCCAACACTCCGGCCGGGTCCGGCTCATCGTTGAGCCACGTCTTCTGGGCTAGTTCAGCCATTCTCGACCAGTCCTGATTCTTCCACGCCAAGACGTATTCGGCGACGACGCGTTCAGCGGAACCCTGTGGAAACTCGGATGGCTGCTGGAAGCTATAAGAAGGTACCTCGACGAAGAATTCAAGGTCGTCGAACCTCGCAGCCAGCCTTAAAGTGTTGAAGCCGATTATGCTCTCGGCAACTAGGTCTCCTGTGAGGTTCTTTCCATCTGCTCCGACCAGCCGAATGACCTGATCAGATTGACCACGGGGGGTGAACAGCAGCGACACCTCGTAAGGGCCCCCGATGAACTCATCTCTCTGAGGCACACTGAGCGTTATCGTAAACGCACCTTCGGACACGGTCACGCCGCCGTCAACTCCAATGTACAAGTCATCCGGCGACCTACCCCAGACATCAAACGTCACGCTGATAGTCGCCCCATCTGGTAGGTCAGTCCTGCCGGATATCGTGACTTGATCCTCATTGCCAGCGACCTCAGCAATCTCTAAGATCGAATACGGTCCTTGACTTTCAGTCGATGAACTGTCTGAGCCGGATGGCGTGACCTCGGCAGGCGTTGGAGTAGTATCGGCTACCTGCGAATCTGATCCGTCATTGTCTCCCCCACCAGCGACGCTAACAACGATTCCAACTACGACGAAGGCGACAAACCCGATTATCGGACCCTTCCACCACCAGGAGAGTCCCCAGAATCTCTGCCAGCCGCGCTGCAATTCTCCGAGAGGCGTGCCCCCTTCAGCCATAGTTCAGTACCCCCTTCGCTATGCCGCCCGCTCCTCCGACGCCGCAATTGTGCGCCTGGGCTGGGCGGCTGTCAACGGAGGGTGTCGGCCTGTGGTGCAGCAGGGTAAGCGCGACTGAATGGAGGTCAGATTGCCAGATTGCCAACCCCTTATATATAGATACTTGGCAGCCTGACTCCTCTAGTTTCCTAGTTTCTGTGTTACCCGTTTCCTAGCACACCCCCTGGTTCATACCATCCCAGTAACCAAGGCCCAGCGCGTCAAAGAGCGTGCCAACATCCGTAAGGACTACGTTGGCACACTATCGTGACGCAGGCGGGCAGGAAGCGAAGGGACATTGTCGGTGTGCTTACGCACATATAAACCAGTGGGGCGGGCGATGTCGAAGTCCTGGAATCGGCACCGCTGAAATATCGTGGGACCCCGATACGCATGGGCAAGCCGCGAATTGTCACGATGAAAAGGCCGCCCCCCCCCGGCACCGCCGTCGCGGGCGATAAGTAGCGGGGGAGTTGCCCCGTAATTGCAGCCTCAGTACGATGGGAGTATGCCTCTACATCACTACCTGCCCGCTACTTACCTAGCCGCATTTTCTGCCGACAACGGCTTCCCGCGCAGAGACAGGAAGCTCGCCATTGCGGACAAGGTGACGGGACGAATCTATCGGAAATCGGCCGCGCATGTGGGCGCGATAAAGAATTTTTACACCGTGGCTGGAACGGATGACCCCGAGATGATCGACCGCATCTGGGGTGACTATGAGGCGCAGCTGGCCAGAGCCATAGGTCAGCTCATCGATAGACACGTCGATGCCAAGACATGGGCCCGGGTCTTGGTTCCGTTCGTGGCCTGCATGCTCGTACGGGGCCCCGACTTCAATGAACGCTTCGAGGGCAGGCTCGGGCCTCTAAAGGAGATGGCGGGCCCGGACAACACCAACCAGGCGCGGATGATAGAGCTACAGCGGCTACTAGCACCTATCACCGCAGCGAAATGGATGGTCCTCACGGTACAAGGACCCGAGCGCCTAATTACCAACGACCTTGGCTTCGCCGGCTTTCGCGATGGCGAGACAGGTGAGTCAGGCTTGGCGGTTCCTATTGATCTCAAGCGGGTGCTAGTACTAGTTCCGCGAAAGCGAGGGGCCGTGCTTGCTCTCAGAGATGGCAAGTGGGCTCCCATTATCGAGTACAGGACACTATCTGCCGGCAATCACGTGGAGTTGAATCACGTGTCGGCGGAATGGGCGCATCGGTTTTTCTTTGGATCGGACGAATCTACGGTATCCGCATACCGCAAGCCGCTCGACGAGGACCGGGGCCCGGTTCCAGAACCATTCCAGTTGGGATTTATATCCGGTCCCCTGGCAAGGGCGAACGAATTTTCATGGCACCGGCTTGTCAGCTACCTGGAGAAGCCGCCGGAGGACCAGGCCTGTCTCACCTCTGCCGAGATGGATTGGGAGGCGGTCGCGGCCGGCTGGAAGCCTATGGTGATAATTCCCTTGTTGTCCCCTGTATCTCTGGTGACCTCGGCGGTTCGGCGCGAGGGCGACTTGGTCATCGTGGACTTCACCAATGGAGAGAAATCCCGCGGAGTCCTACAGGAGGCTGAACGGATCACACGTGCAGGCCTCTCTTACACAGATAGCGGCGACTTCGAAAAGGCCGAGCAATGCTACAGAAGCGCCCTGGTCATGGTCGAAGAAATCGGCAGCCGCTTAGCCGAGGCCGACTTACTAGGCCTTCTCGGCAATATGTACGGCCTGCGCGGCTACTTCGACCAGGCCGAGGATCACTTCCAGAAGGCCTTCGTGATCTACCGTGACATCGATATGCGCTTGGGCCAAGCCAACCAGCTCGCTAACCTGGGCAACATACACTTCCACCGCGGTGATACAGACAAGGCCGAGGAATTCCACAAGAAGGCCCTGCCACTCTATGAGGAGGCCGACGACCGTCTAGCGCTGGCGCATCAATTGCTCAACCTGGGCAACGTCTACCGTCGCCGTGGCGACATTACTGAGTCCGCGGAACTCCGGAGGAGAGCGCTCACCCTCTATCGCGAACTTGGCGACCGAGCCGGAGAGGCCGATGCACTCACCAGCTTGGCTAACATCTACGCAGATGGTGATGACTTGGATGAGGCCGAGCAACTCTACAATCAGGCGCTCGCCATCAACCGCGAGACTGGCAATCGACTAGGCCAGGCCAACGTGCTCGGCAACCTCGGCCATCTGGTCATGCGGAAGGGCAGTATGGACAACGCTCGCGACCTGCTACGGAAGGCAGGTGAAATGTACAATTCGATGGGCGTAGTTGGAGAAGGGCCAGAGGCCGTTGCGCAAGCTCTGGAAGAACTTCAGCACGGCCCCAATGTGACCTAAGCGGAACAGCCGGCGGTGCGAAAGTAACGGGTCGACTGGACCGCTGTTAAGAGGAGATGCAAGGCGCCGAGTTCCTGATGTTTAGCTAACGCGAGCGTGCTAAAATCCCGCTGGGCGCCCCGCAATGACCGCCAAGGAATTACCTGAAGACACATCAGACCCGCAGTTCGAGCACGCCCGTCGGGTTCTGCAAGCGATGGCCTGGGCCGACGCTGCCAGCCTCTTTGAGCGGTACGTAGCCGAAAACCCAGAGATTGCCCCAGCCTGGGGCAATCTCTCCTTCGCATACCGCGGACTCGGTGAGGCCGCCCGACAGCTAGCCGCCGCGCGGCGAGCGTACGAGCTGGCCCCCAAGGCTGAGTCGTCGCTCCTCGCGCTCGGAGATGCGTTTCTCTGGTCGGGACTGTACGCGGAGGCGCTAACCTGCGCTCAGCGAGCACAGAAGCTGTTCCCAAAGAACACTTTGTTCATGGAGATTGCTGCCAGGGCGCACGACGGTCTGCGTCAGCCTGAGAAGGCGATTGCGGCTGCGCGGAAGGCGATTCGCCACACCACGTTCTTCAACATCATCATGCACGGGCTCATCGCTGATAACCTCAGGAACTTAGGTAAGCTGGACGCAGCCATCAAGCAGTTCGACCGGATCATCCACGACGAATCGCCCATTCCAGGCATCGTGGGCGATGACCCGAAGCAGGCAGCACTGATAGGCAAGGCCACCACCTTGATGCTGAAGGCGCTTCGAGAGAGGACGGACTCCGCCTGGCAAGACGCGCGCACGGCTGGTCAGGCAGCCCTCGAAAGGAACCCGCGGGACGGCCGCGCCCTAGTGGTTGTGGGCGTCGCTCACCGTCACCTGGCGGAGTTTGAGCTCTCCCTGGACTACCTAGAACGCGCTACCGAGGCTGTTGTGACCGATTCGTACGTTCGTCTTCAGCGGGGTATGACTCTCTACGAGCTCGGCAGACTCAAGGAATCCCTAGCTGACCTCGACTTTGCTGTTGCAAACACTACCGACGACTTTGTTCGCAGCGAAGCCCTTATGTACCGCCCGCTTTTGCTCCTTGGCATGAACCTTCTCGGCGAGACACTGCAAGCTTGCGACGAGGCCATAGCAGCGGGCATCGACAACGCAGTGGTTAGGAACACAAGGGGCCTCGTCTACCTGCTGCGTGATAACGACTTGGGGGCGGCCAAGAGCGAGCTGGAGAAGGCGCGCCAGCACGACCCCGATGATCCGGTCGTTCTGACCAACCTGGGCTGGGTAGCACTGCAACAGGACAAATTCGAGGCGGCGGACGAGTTGCTTGATCTAGCGGTCGAGATCGCCGAGCGGCACGCCCTTTGGGGTTCGTGGAAGGTCTGGGTCACGAAGTACCTCTCGCTGGTTATGCAGCACAGGGAGGAGCAAATCAAAGATCACGTGGACCGGATGCGCGCCGCTCTCAAGCCGTTCCCAAACATCGTTGAACGCGTCCTGGACGAGATGGACAAGGTGACCCTTCAGCACGACCTCGCCCTGGCGACATCGCGGATTCAGGAGCTTGAGGCCAGCAGAGCCTACGCTTCGCCTGGCGGGGTTTCTCTGGAGTCCTTCGGGCGGCGCCTCTCATCCGTTGAAGAGTTTCTGGCCAAGGAAGGCGTTGAGGAGGAGGTCAACCAGTGGTGGCGGCGTGCGCGCAGGGCGCTTCCAGGGAGAGTGATGGGATTCGTCATCGGAATAGCCGCTTCCCTTGTCGCCGGTGTCATCTTGCTGCTGGTCTTTGGTGGTCTGTAAGAGGTGGGCCAGGACGAGTTTCTAACGACGCAAGGAGACGCCGGACTGTTGGCGGGCAGTTGGCTAGTCGCACACTTGCGTGGGCACTGTATAATGTCGGGCGCCAGGCGGACAGGGAGCGCCTAGCACCCCGGATAGTGCGGTATTAGGCGACCCGGCGGTCACCCCCTAGACCAGGCATCGCAGCCGAAGAGGCGCAGGCGAGCGCGACCAGCCACTTGCCTGTTCTCAGATCTCCTGTTATATTGCTGTCACATCCTGAAAGCTAGCTTCGCACCATGAAGACGCTGACAGTCGCCACTCTCAACCTCAGGGGCGGCCAAGCCCGCTGGAGCGAGCGAGCGCCCCTGCTGATGGAGCAACTGGTCGAGCTCAGGCCGGACATCATCGGCTTTCAGGAGGTGGACGTCCTGCTGGACCAGGGGAACTGGCTCTGCCAGCGGTTCAACAACCGCTCCTGGGGGCGTGGCCGCGCTGTGCGCGAGTACAGCATCCATCACGTGTCCAACCCCCGTGACAGGGTATCGATGGAGGCGCTGGCCATCATGACCCACCTGCCGCTGCTGGAGCACGAGGGGTTCGATTACCTGATACGCAACCGGATGGCCCATCGCCTGCGCCTCGATCTGGGCGACGGGCTGCGGCTGGACTTCTACAACACCCACCTTTACCACGAGCAGGATCCTGCGGGCAACAAGGTACGGGAGGAGCAGGTGCGCAAGCTTCTTCCCTGGATTGGCCAGCGCAGCCGGGCCGTGCCTCATGTCGTTGTGGGCGACTTCAACGCCTTTCCCATGACTGGAGTCATCAAAAGGGTGAAGAAGCGCCTCAACTCGGCACACGAACTCGTATATGGAGACGAGCCGCCCGACACCATCTGGACACCCCTGAGGACGGCTGAAGTAGGCTGGCGCCCGTCTATCGGCATGGTCGTGGACTATCTCTTCGTTTCCCGCGCCGTTCAGGTGACAGGCGCCTGGACGGTGTTCGACCGCAGCCACCCCGAGGACCACACCCTGAGCGCCTCCGACCACTACGGCCTGGCAGCGACTGTGGCCATCGGCTGATCAGGCTCCGCTTGCTGCCCGCCGCCGCGCTTGTGCGCCTGGGCTGGGCAGGTGTCAACGGGGCGTATAATCAGGGGCAAGGCAGGTGAGTGCCATGCTAAGGCAGCTTCTCATCCTGGCGGCTGGCATTCTGCTAGCGATCGCATTGGTGGCCATAGCGTTCATCCTCGTGGCGTCGACAGCGGATTAACCATAGTCCTCCCGCCACAGCCAGGGCGCGGGCAGGGCGACACGCGGGCAAATGCTTGGTCGCATGGTTCTCTAAGGTCGCATCGACCGAGCGCATATCGGCACCTCGGCGCTCGATCTGGGTTACGGGGCGCCGAACCAGACCGCTGAGGTTGGGCACCGGTCGGTGATGACCGTCGGAATCTGGTCTGGTCGGGCACCCTCGTCGACGCTGATGCCGCCACCGCCGATGAGGAGCTGTGGGCTTTCGCCCGCTTTCACCGCCGCGATGGTGCCCCTGGGCTAGGCGGCTGTCAACGGGTCACCCCCTCTACTCGGTTGATAGTGGTACACTGCGGCCCGACACATCGATGGAGGGATATGGCCGATGAGAAGGGCATCACCGTCCTAGAGGCTGCTCGGCTCTCCCGCTTGTCGCGGAGCCATCTGCGTAATCTCCTGCGGATGGGAGTCATCCGTGGAAAGTTCTCCAGTCCGAACTCGTCCTCCAGCACATTAAAGATGCCCTATCGGAAGCCCGGTACACATGATGGATAGGACAGACATGATTCCCGCGATTCCATCCGAGACGAGGCGCGTTATAATACGTGCATATTCCCGCAGGAGCAGGAGAATGCCCTGCAGGTTGCTAGCGGTTCTCGGCGTTCTTTGCTTGCTCGCCTTCGCATGCGGCGGCGGGGAAGAAGTGCAGCCCACGCCCACACCATCGCCCGCCGTCATCCGACCCTCCCCGACGCCTCAGCCGACGCCAACGGCGCCCACCGGGCCTAGAGTCATCGATACCATCAGGGTCGGCCCCGGGCTCACCTTTGGGCTTCGAGACCTCGCCGTTAACACCAGCACGAACCGTATCTACGTAGTGGCCGGTGAACAGATGGCCGTCATTGACGGCGACACCAACCAAGTCGCCACCGTTATTGCCCTTGAAGGCGTAGCAAAAAGCATAGCTGTTAACTCCGAGACGAACCGAATCTACCTGAGCGCTGAATCGGGACAGATATGGGTCATTGACGGTGGGACCAACGAGATAGTTGCCACTATCCCAGGGGTGTTCGGGGCTTACCCAGGAGTGTCCGGGAGGCTTGCCGTAAATCCAGCTACCAACCGGATCTACGTGGCCGACATAGTGGGCCAAAGGCTGGTTGTCATAGACGGCGACTCCGATACCGAGGTCGGTAGCGTAGCCGTCGAAGTTAGGGGCGACCCGGCCGTAAACTCCGTCACTAATCGCATCTATGTGGTCGGGAGCGACTCCGGTAAGGTCACTGTGATAGACGGCGAAACGGACCAGTTAGAGGCGGTTATCGAGATTGGGCCAAGGCTAAGCGGCATCACTGTCAATCCTAAGACTAATCGGATATACGTATCGCAACGTGGCGACGAGGCGGCCGATGCCGGCAGGTTGATTGCGGTCGACGGTGATTCACACGAAATCTTGTCGACGGTAGCTGCAGGCACAGACGGTGTCGAGCCGCCGGGCGTAAACCCTACCACAAACCGGATTTACGTTTCCTCCTCGGGATCGGGATATGGGGGTGCCTTTAGGGTTCGCCTAACGGCGGTCGATGGCGATACCAGCGCCGTCGTCACTACGCTCAGTGGGCTCGGGAGTGTCGCCATCAACCCCGCTACCAACCGGATTTACTCCCTCGTTGCATTTGACAATAGCGTGGCGGTCCTTGACGGTGCCAGCAACTCTATCTTGACGAACATTAAACTGGGATTGGGCCTGTCCAGTATCGCTATAAATCCTGAGACTAATAACCTGTACGTGGGTACCAGAGGGGATCAAGGCAGGGTCCAATCCCACTCGGTCATGGTTGTCGACCTAGCTAGTCGCACCATAATCCGCTCGATTCCGGTAATGGCCTCGATCCCTGAGGAATATACCGAAGTGTATGGAGACCCGTATCCCATTTTCGCCAGCCCTGTGAATGGCTTGACCGTCGATGCCAGCGAAAATCGGGTTTACGTCAGTACCGGGAGAGTCCTTCTCAATCCGCACGAATTGTGGTTCGGCACCGCCGGGCTTCTCGTCCTTGACGGCACTGAAAATACGACAATCGCTTCACTTGACCGAAATGAAGAACTGGTCGCCGCCGCCATTAACACGGAAACGAGCCGGATGTACGTCAGCTCTCTTCTATTTGGTGGCCCGTTAGCCGAGTTTCCGGAGCCTCCCCCAGGCGTGTTGGTGACGGGGCCAGGCGAAGCCACGGGCCTACTCTTAGTCATCGACACGAACGATTATTCCGCCGTTGAAACCATACCTTTCGACAGCCAACCAGTGACTGCGAGCCCGAAGGGCGGGATCGCTGCCCTCGGAGCAATCGCAGTAAACCCGAAAACTAATCTCATCTACGTGGCGAACCCTCAGGGTAGTGTTTCCGTTATCGACGGTACCACTAACAGCGTGTCCAACACCCTGGACATCGCGGCCTGCTCGTTAGCCGTGAATCCGGATACCAACCGCATCTTCGTTGGCATATGCGATAGCGATTTCGGCGCTGACCCGGACAAGGTGATGGTCATCGATGGCGCCACAGATGCCGTCCTTGCCAGTATCACGGTCGGTAACCATCCCTCCGCCATCGCGGTTAACGTCAATACGAACCGCGTCTATGTCGCTAACCGAGGTAGCGACAGCGTCTCGGTCATCGACGGCCACACCAACACGGTGATCGCCACGCTGGACGTGGGCGTTCAGCCGGTGGACATCGCCGTCGACCCTACCACTAACCGCATCTACGTGGCGAACAGCGAGAGCGATACTATCACCGTCATTGAGGACGCCGGAGGCCAGCCCCGATGATGCGCCCAACTGTCGGCATATTCGTTGCAACCGCCCTTCTCATGCTTGCTCTCGCATGCGGCGGCACGGAGGACGCCCAGCCGACACCGACGCCGACGCCATCGCCTGCCGTCGTCCTGCCCTCCCCGACGCCCGAGCCGACGCCAACGGCCACGCCTACGCCCACACCTGAGCCCGCCGTCGAGACGCTCGCCTTCGTCCGCGACGGCGATATCTGGCTGATCGACGCTGATGGCAGCCGGGAGCGTCGACTGGGCTTGAGGGGCGTCCTCTCCTTTTCCTGGGTCTCCCCGAATGAAATCGACGTCGTAGCCCGAGAGGAAAGGCCCAGACATCTCCTTGTGGACTTAGAGGGCCAGGTACGGGAGCTGTATTTCCCAGGGGACTTCGATGTGTCCGGCGGCCTGTCAAGCGTCCACGCCCGCGGTTCCTGGTCCCGGGACGGAAGCCTTTTTGCGGTGGCCGTCGGTGAAGAACTCGTCGTGTACGATAGGAGCGGCGCGCAGGTGGTGCGTATGGAGGTGATTCCGCCGCCAGTCACACACGATCCCACGGGGTTCAAAACATTCTGCGACGAGCCTTCAGGGAAAACCCCGGGATCCACCCGGCTCCTCGGCTCGCCCGTGTTCACACCCGACGGCCAGGACGTCCTTGTAGCTGTCTTTTGTGGAGCCGCCAGGCTATCGGACGGTAGCCTCTCCTTCCCGCGCAACACGTACTCGCGACTCTACCGGGTATCGTTAGACACGGGAGCAGTACAAGTCCTCGTCCTGTCGACGAACCTGCGTTCAGATTCCCGCCCGGGGCTTTCACCCGATGGCTCCCGCATCGCTCTGCCTGGCTCAGGCTATCTCAGCCTTTGCAGCTATACGTTCGACCTGTCGGTGGCTGACGCACGAGGTGCCGACCTCGCAGATTTGGCCTTCCCGGAACTAGAAGAGGTATTCCAGCAGGCGGATTTCACTGAACTTGGTGGCGGGATAGTAGGCGGAATCGTCGGCTACGATTGGTCACCCGCCAGCGATGCCGTCGTCGTTAATGTCGATGTGTCCGTCTGCAAAGACTTCACTCCTCAATCCGCCCTGGCCAGCCTCTACATCCTGAAACTGGACGGTTCGCCCCCAGAGAAGCTGGTGGAAGGGCCTGCCCAGTCGCCCGCCTGGTCACCATCCGGTCGTTTTATCGCCTATATCGGTCAAGGCTTCTTCGGCGGGTCTTCGGAGGGACCCGTCATTCGTCTCCTCGATCTCACCACTCGCCAGGTCGTCGATCTCGTCCAGGGCTCTCAGCCCGTCTGGCAGCCGCAGCCGTAGGAGGTCTGACATGCGCTACGCCATTCTGCTCGGCCCCGTGCTCGGCCTTCTCGCCCTCGCTGCCTGCGGCGGCGGTGGGGAAGAAGTGGAGCCCACGCCCACCCCATCGCCCGCCGTCGCCCAGCCTTCCCCAACGCCAACGCCGACGACCACGCCCAGCCCGACACCCGAACCTACAGCTACGCCTGCTCCTCTCAGGATCTTGTTCACGTCCGACCGCGAGCCCATGGGGAAATACCTCATGGACGCTGACGGCTCAAACGTCGTGCGCATAGGCAGCATGCTCGGCGGGCTGGAAGTGGACATCTGGTCACCGGATGGGTCCAAGGTGGCGTTCGTTAAGTGTCTGGAAGCGCCCAGCAACGACTCCGAGCTGCACGTTGCGAACGCGGATGGGTCGGGCGAGGTCAACGTGTCCAATCATCCAAGCCCGGATATCGAAAGATGCGGCACTGATGCGTGCTGCGGCGGCTTCGACTGGTCGCCGGACGGTACCCGCCTGGTCTTCTATTCGTTTCGAGACCCCGGTGGCCTGTACGTTGTGATCGCCGACGGCTCCGGCCTAGCCTTCCTTGCAGACGGCTTTCAGCCTAGCTGGTCGCCCGACGGAGAATCGATAGCCTTCATGGGGCGGTCAGACTTAGCGAGCTTGGAGGACGATCTAGAGGTAATCAAGGCCGACGGCAGTGATCGGAGGGTACTGGCCCGCATACCTTGCCTCTGGTCCGGATTCGGCGGTTCTTGTGGGTGGTCTTTTTTTCGTAGGATTAGTTGGTCTCCTGACGGGGCATATATCGTCTTCGCGGCGACCCCGTCTTCGGCTAACCCGGAGCCGCCGGACTTCAACTTCAACTCGGAGGTCTACACTCTCCGCAATGACGGCACCGGTCTGACAAAGATCACCTATTCTCCCAGTGGTGGTTCAGGCCACCCCAGGTGGGTGGACTGTTCTCGTCCCACCGCCGGCTGCCAGGCTCGGGTGACCAATGTCGGCCCAGAGCGGCTGAACGTGCGAAAGGCGCCCGTAGGGACGGGCGTAGAGGGCTTCGCCTCCGTCGTTGGCAAGCTAAGGGAGGGCGACGTTGTATGTTTCATCGGCCCGCCGCGCTACAGTGACGGCTTCAAGTGGTGGCCCTTACACGCTGTCGATGGCACCGAGGGCTGGGCAGCCGCCTTCGACCCCGGCGAAGTCAACAGGCCTTGGCTGACAGCCACAGGGGAGACGTGCGAGGGAGAGCCGGCTGGATAGCGACTATCTCTACTCGCCCGCGCCAGCGCAAGCGCTCAGGACGAATTACGACGTGCCCGCCGCCGCTGCCCCAGGGCTTCATCACATGCTCCTCGTCGGCTGTCCATTCGCCCTGGAGATAGATGAACCCCTCCGCGTGCAGGCCGGGGTCTGTGTAGACGGAGCTCTGACCGCGGGTGTAGCCCCGCTGGGGTTGCCGATTTGCCCACGCTGGTGGCCAAGGTAGATCTCCGGCGTCACCCGGTAGCAGACGGCGCCCGGCGAATCGTCCTCTCGCACAGGGGGCATCGGCTCCGGCAGCTCCGCCTCCGGCCGCAGCACCATCAGCCTCACCCTGAGAAGGGCAGTGCTGCGAGCACCTGCTCTGCGAAGCTCAGGCCATCCCCTCAAGCGTTCGTGCGTTCTCCTCTTCCCGTTCCGCGGCTTGCAAAAGGGCTTCTCTACTAGCCACATCCGTCTCGTTCGCCGCGAGGACACGATACAGTGCGGCTCCGCTGCGTTCGAGGGCTGCGAGCAACGCCTTCTGCTCGTCGCTCGACTTGCCCTCGAATAGAGCCGCCATCACCATTTCCGGGGGCTGCTGGACTGGCTTGTCGTTCATCGGGCTCCTCCTACCGCCGCCGCGATTGTGCGTCTCGGCGGGGAGGGTGTCAACGAGGGCGGGCGCCGCGACCGACCCGCTGCCGGGGAGTTCAGCGTAAACTACTGCCGGCTGTACACTCCCATCGTCTCTGTCGATGCCAGGATGTGTCCCTCCATAGCGCGGAGCAGCTCTTCCTTGCTCGCGCCCGCGGCCAGTTCGAGCTCAGCGTCCAGCGAGTAGAGCTTGAAGAAGTAGCGATGAGTGCCGCCGGGCGGGCAGGGGCCTCCGTAGTCAGGCCGTCCCCAGCTATTCTGGCCGTGCCGGCCACCGTCAGGGAGGTCAGCATCGGATGGTACGGCCTCCGGCAGGCTCAGCGTCGACCCCGGTAGGTTGTAAAGCACCCAGTGGACCCAGGTGCCCACCGGTGCGTCGGGATCATCGCAGATGAGGGCGAAACTCCGAGTGCCTTCAGGCGGGTCTTCCCACTGCAGCGGTGGGGATATGTCCTGGTCGTCGCAGGTGTATTTCATCGGGATCGGATCACCATTGGCGAAGGCGGTGCTGGTCAGCTCAAAAGCCATCGCCAAACCTCCTCTCTGGACTTCTTCGCCCGCCGCCGCGGTTGTGCGCCTGGGCGCGGCGGATGTCAACGGGGGTGTCGTGATTGGTGCGCTATAATGTCCCCGCTCAGCACAGCGCAGATGCTGGCAATTCACACTTTGGCAGTTCAGGAGGTAGCAAGGTGTATTGGTTAGGAGTGGCTTCCATACTGTGGAGATCTGTCACAATGTGGCTGGAGTGGGTCATCGGGCTGTTTCTGTACGCGATGGCACGCCTTAGCTAACGTAGAGGTCCTTGCGGCCCCGCCCGAGTGGCGTGCGATGGCTGCTTGATGCGTCTGTGACCCGCCCGCCGCGATTGTGCGCCTGGGCGGGGCGGCTGTCAACGGGCGGGACGGCCACCGGAACCGCTCACTTCGGTTTCCGTACCCGGATTCGCTTCGTCCCGGACATGCTCTTAACGGTTCCACCAATTCCGGCTTGGCGCATTGCCCCACGCGCCTTCGCCATATCCCGCTGCGGGACCTGCAGCACCTTCTGCGGAGCTCCACTCCTCTTCAAGCGTCGAGCCGCAGTCGAGAGGCTCCCTGTGTCGCCACTGCGCTCGACCTCGGTCGCCCGACCACCTCCTTTCGTTCTGGCATCTAGTCGACCACCTCCGCGAAGCGGTGCCTCGGTCTTTCCACCACGGCCCGCTGCCTTTCTCTTGGCCGCCCTGTGTGCTTTCGTCTCGGCCATTGCTGTTAGCCTCCTTTCTGGCATAACGATATTGCTCACCGCCTGCCGCCGCGATTGTGCGCCTCGGCTGGGCGGCTGTCAACGGAGCGCACCCCTCGACTCGAACCGACCAACCCCGTGGCCCAGCCACCACCGCTCCCCCGTTGCCTTCACCTTGCGGCCCTCAGCCACCGCCTCCGCCAGTGCTCTATGGCAGCACGGGCAGACGGGCAGCACCTCGCATCGCCAGGAGGCAGCGCGACTTGGGTCGCCGTTTGAGGACGGTCAGCGCGAAGTTGACGGCGGGTGCGCGGCCGCAGAAGGTGCAGAGCGCCACAAGGGGCATTCTAGTCTGCGACAGCCCGAAGTCTAATGGGTGTATGGCCCCACAAAGCGCTCGTTATCTTGTGTACGATAATTACCCTTTACGTACTCATTCACGACCCCAGCGGCCTGCCGCGTCGAGGTCACTCTGGCAGGGCGGGTGTCAATGCATTATCGACGAAGAGCGCAGCACCGACCCGCCTCTCCCTCACAGTCGAGTCCCAGACTCGGCCCGCGCGTTTGCGCAGAAAGCGCATTAAGCGCAAGAAGCCTAGTCGCGATGGCCTAATGCGCTTATTACGCAGAACCTGGAGATTCTCCCTCTAAAGGATGGCACGAAAAGACGCGCCGAGGGGTAGTAGCGAACCGTTAAGAAGAGTCTTTCACCCGCAGCCGGTGCCAGTGGTTCCTGACGCGGACCGCAGGTTGGGCCTGGCGCCATGTTGGACGGCTCATACCGTCTCGGAAGGGGCCTCTTCCTCCGGTTCCGGCTCGGCCAGCTTGGGCGTCAACTGGCGAAGCTTGCGCAGGTCAGCGTACCACTCGTCAAGGTTGTCGACGATAAACTGTGGGGCGACGGAGGGGCCACTGGCTTCCTCTAGGGCCGACCGCAGAACGACGAGCATTAGCGGTAGATACAAATTCCACCAGTGGTTTCTCTCGCTCCTCCTGGTCGGGTCTATCTCGGCCTCCGCTGTCGCCACGTACGCCCTCCCGCGGATATCGCGGATGTCGAAGAGGGCTGCGTCCATGACCTCTTCCTTGCCGGATGGGACTATGTCCCGCTGCCAGCGCTGGGCGGTACGGACGCTGACGTCGAGGGTCTCCGCGATTGCTGCATTCGACATGCCGGCGTTGGCAAGTTCCCAGACCCGCTCTTTGAGCCCGTGACGGTCTCGCTGGCTGCGGCCTTTAGGCGGCCCGCGCTTACCCATGATGCTCTATCCCGCCACAGTGGCGGCATCTGTACTTGATCTCCGGCCCGCGCAGCCCCAGCGGGTCCGAAATCTCAAGCTTGTCGAACTCGTGCGGACACCACAGTGACAGTGCCTTCTGTCTCGTCCGCCAGCCGCCGAAGATCGCCTGCCCGTCACCCACCACCACGGCCGCCGGCCCTCGTCTCGGGCTGGCGCTAACCATCCTCCGATAGTCATCGATCTGCCGCGGGTCTTCCGGGTTGGGAGGCTGTATAATGTATTTCCCGTCCGGCTCGCGCCTCAATCCCGCCGCCTTCGTTGCTCGCCAGACGGTACTGCGCGAGGCGCCGACCTCTTCCATCACGCCCTTCACCCCAAAGATGTTTAGGGTCGCGGCCAACTCCTCCGCATCCCAGTCCCAAAGCTCGTCGTAGCACTGCTCCCGCTTCTTCTTCGGCGCCCTGGCCTTCGGCAGCTCGAACTCCTCGTGGTGCGCCCACCACCAGGCCACGTCCTTGCGGACCTGGGCGACGGAGATCCTGTGCTTCGTGGCTATCGCGGGGGTCGAGAGCTCGGTGTCGTGGAAGTCGTCAAAGACCGACCGCGCTCTTTTTGCTATCTCTTCTTTTCTTCTTCGCGGCATCCTCTAATTCCTTCGACAGCTTCTTCTCCTTGCGGCTGTCCCACGAGACCGCATCCATGTTGAACGACCGCAGCTTCTTCTTCAGGATGAGGGTGAGGCGGGCATCGAAACGCAGGGCGGGTGCCCAGGCCTTTATCGCCTCCGGTAGTACGGCGCCGGGTCGCGGTCTCATTCCCCCCCGCCTGTGGATGGTTCCTAGGGCGGCCCTTAGCGTGAGCAGGTCTCGCCGGGGGTCTCCGCTCCCCCTCGCCAACCACTGGTTAATCCGGTTGTGGATGGTCTGCCTGGAGACGTCGTGAACCTCGGCAGTTTCGGTCACGCTCTGTAACCTGATGTAGTCTGTGAACGCCTCGCGTATACGGCGTTCCCTCTGTTGCCGGTAGTAATGTCTAGCCATATCGAAAGGGTGTCAAAAAGGCGCTACTATACGGCGTTTCAACAGACTGTAGCTACGAACGCTGGCGTCAACTTTGACGATATAATGTCGTCGCTCCTCTTAGTATCTACTCTCATGGCCTCTGGTTTCCTTCCTCGGCTATCAGCTACGAACCTCATGTTGCGAACCTATCCCTATCTATACATAGTATACAGTATTAGCCAGCTTCCATCAACCTGATGGGTCTCCAAAGACGAGGTATTAGGGCATCCGTTTGGCAAGCAGAGGGACCAGGTTTGCCTAGCTCGATGAGAGCTACGTGTCGCGGCTGCTCTCCGGAGAGAGGGACAATCCGAGCCGCGATGCCCTGCTCCTTCTGACTTGTTGGGGCCCGGGGCTAGCGGTAGAGGAGACGGACGAAGTGCTGGTGGCGGCGGACTACAAGCCGCTCATCCTTCCGAGTAGTCGTTAGTACCGCTCGGTAGGCTGGCCGGTCCCGCGCCTACCTTCACTGTCCTTACGGGTGACGCTATAGGATAACCATAGTGGCGCTATTGGCGCTCTATGGGACTGCAGGCCGATAATCGAACGCTATTTGAGGCTACCGAGTGTAATCGGGATTACAGCCGGTCGTTTGATGCGGCATGGCGTTTACGCCTTAGAAGCCGACGGCTTGTTGTCTCGCCGAGCGTCAATCAGGACGATGTTCCGGTGACCCCTCAAACCGAGCTCCCCCAGAATCGCATCAACCCGCTCAAACTCTTCGATGGTGAAATAGACGATCACCTTTAGGCCGCCTTGGGCATCGCTAGCCTTCTGGTACAGCTCGGTTTGCTTCTGTAGGTTTTGTTTCAGGTGCGTGTTGGTGGCCAGCTTAAACTCAATGATTGTCTTGTCTAAGCCTCGAGAGATTTTGAAATCGGCCGGTCCCCGTCCGTCGTCAACCTCACGGCTGACATCCGAGGGCGTTGCAAACCAAGTCAACCTGAAGAGAATGTGCAGGTCCGATTCACGTCTCACGGGATCTCCGTTGATATAGAAAATCCTAAACCCGCCCTTGTTCTCGATCACGTCTTTTAAGAAGCCGACACGAGACCGAGCCTCCGCGAGTGTATTCCCTGGAATCGAGTAGAAAGCCGACTTAGAGAATAGATCGGCGACGAACTCGCGCACTTGCCGTACATAGAGCTGCTGGCTCTGATCAACCTTCCGTTTGCTGATGGGCGTTGCGAGCTCCCCGGTGTTCTCCTTGTACCGGATGTAGTATTCGATGAACTCTGGAAATCTTAGGACTGCGCTTTGCACGGCATACCGGCGTTCGGTCTTGCTCGGCTTCTCCGGGAGGGTCTTCCGCAAGTAGTTGTTGAGCTGCGCCCTCAACTCGGCGTTAGGCAAAGCGTCAACGATTTCGTCGAACCCCCCGATCATGTCGGATCGGTTTATCCACGTGTCATCCTTGGTAAGCAGGTTCTTCGGAGTCAGGATCACGTAGTCCCCGTCCAACCAGGGCAAGTCGTAAGAACCTCGCTCCCAGGACTCAGTGCCATAGTTGAAGCGGACTCGAGGCACGGCAACTCGCTTCCTCAATTTAGGGGCGATGTGGGAGGTGGCGAATGCTTGGGTGTACTCGAGCAGATACTCTTTAGTGAGGGCGGTTGTGAAGTCACTGATCGAGTCGCGTCCAACGCCTTCTCGAATGAGACACAGCTTCTCTAGGTGACTGCCTTTCGTAACCTTCTCAGAGCCGAACTCTGAGAATACGGAGTGCAGGTTCTTGTGGAGATCCCGGGCGAATTCGGGGCCCAGCCCTCGGCCTTGGTTGCCGACCCGCGAGAATCCAAGCCATGTTTGCTTGACTTCCCTAAAGGTGTACCAGGCGGCAATCAGTCCTGGGTCCTGGCCGCCAGCGGCTGCCTTATCCCTAAGAAACCGCAGATATCGGATAATGCGGTCATGGAGCTGCTGATACTTTGCATCCTCGCTGTTGAAAAGAAGGAATGGGTCGATGAATAAGGGGAGGTCGTTGATGAGCGAAATGTTGAATGCTCCGGCAGCATCAAGCTCTGCTGGAGTGATCTGAAAATAGTCGGTGAAATGAATCTTCAACGGCAGTTGAGCAGCCAATCAGGTCGCCTCACAGGTCGACGGTCTACTAGCGCTAGGCAGGCCTTCTGCTCGGTCGGTTAGACGGGTTGAAGCCCCGTTGCTATAGTAACTCAGAAGAGCGTGGCTCTGCAGCATTTGTCTGAGCAGCTACAGGGCGCCTGGCGATGAGCTCGCGCGCCGTCGCTGTAGCCGGTCCATTGGGCTGAACGTTCGCGTCTTCTCCTGGACGTCGCTGTTAAGCAGATGCAGGTAGCGGATCAGGTTGGAGCGAGGAAGGACATCCCGGATCTCAGCCGCGGCACCGCCGAAGAGCTCTATCTCGCCCTGCGGTTCGGCCTGGTGCGCGAATTCGCCAGACGGGCGGAACCGCTGCCGGTAATCATGGACGACATCCTGGTCAACTTTGATCCCAAGAGGGCGAAGGAAGCTTGCGAGGCTCTGGCCGAGCTGTCCAAGGACCAGCAGGTACTGCTGTTCACGTGCCATCCCGAAACGGTGGACTTGGTGAGGTCCGCGGCAGAGGACTGCAAGGTTATCGAGCTGTCTTCCCAGACCGCATAGACCAGGCTGGGCATCGCTACCGTGGAGAAGTGGAGCCGGGGTAGGAGGTCCCCAGCCCCACAAACGGGCTCAGCGTGTTGGTCCCGGTTTGCGGCGTGATCGTACTGAGCAGCGCTGGCCGGCCGTCCGCCGATCGTCTACCCACGCATCGAACCGCTCCCACTAGCGGTCCGCGGCCGGTGCGAACAGCAGCGCCAGCAGCCCAGCTGCGAGGGGGAGAGCATAGGGGAGGACGTCAGTCATCGCGGGCTTCTTCGCTTACATCTGCGGTGGCTGCCTCCCCCTCAGCGGTTTCACGCGGTGCTGGCTTGAGTTGCGGCGCTGGCGGTGTCCACGGCCTCATGTCCTGAACGACCTCACGATAGAAGCGATCCAACAAGACCGACATGTCGGTAATAAAGCTTCCGTGCCCTGACTTTCGCTTAGTGCCAACCACACCGGATAGGGTGAGCATGAAAGACCGAGGAATTCGATCACTCCCAATGAGAAGTCGCTTCGGATTCTCTACCGCCGCCGTGAGAAGTTCTGAGGATGTTGACCTTGTTCGGAAGAACGCCACGTCAATACGTAGCTCCGGCGGTGCGTTCCGCAACTGTCGCAGCAGCCAATTCAGTCGCGTCGATGGCCGGCCTAGCTCAGGGGCCGTCACCTCCGTACACACGGATGCGGTCATCGCCCTGAGGTTGGCCCTGATAGAGATTGGACCCACCGTATTCGGAATGTTTATGCCTGCCGAAAGAGCCCCTGTGCTCGCCAGATCACGTGAGACCGAGGCGACGCGACCATCCGGATCAGCGGCCTCCTTTCTGCTGAGCAGGGGGCGAACCTCCTGGCCCAATCGACCTCCTAGGCCAAGACAGAGGTACTGAATGAGCTGATCCCATCGCGTCGCTATATCGTCAATCCCATCGTCGGACAAGCGGATGGTCTGCTCCTTCACGGCTCGCCGAACCTTGACCCAATTCGGCCCCATGTCTTCGAATGCTAGGGCACCCGAACCCTCGTACTCCAGGTAGCGTATCAATTCGCCCAGAATCCATGCCTGATCCGGATCACTAACGCCTTGATGCTCCTTGACCATGTGGGCTATCGTTAGGATTCGCGTCCAAGATAGATGGAAAAGCGGCACCCGCCCGAACCTTCTCCCATCGACCCTGACCGGATGCTGACTAGCGGCGGGCACGATCTGGTTACTGATGGTTAGCAGCCCGTCGAAGTGATTCTCGCGGACGGCCTCAAGGTAAGCCTCAACCTGATCCTGCCCGAGTTCGCTTGATCCCGTCTTAACCTCTACAAGAAGCGTCCAGGTTTTCTTCCCGCGGCGCACGCGGACGAGGCCGTCGACCCGCACCCGGCGGCCATTCTCAAGGTCGAACGGCACTTCGCAGAAGGTCGAGACAACTCCAGCCGGTGCTCCAAGACGACCCAGGGTTGCCCTGCCGAACTCTTTAACTGCGCCGAGTACAGCTAAGAGTGCGGAGGTAGCTCTACTCTCCTTCTCTTCGTTTCCACCAAGACCGGAGATGGGGATGAGGCGTGCGCTAAGCCAAGTCTCTTCGCTCATTCGAACTTTCACTCCCTGCTACGAGCAGTTGGTAGGCGGCGCCCGCGGCTACGGCCCTGCCGGAGACAGCATCCCACCCGATCCAGTGAGCCTTCCATCCGCGACCAGATGCAAGACCGCCTTATCCAGGCGCGTCAAGACATTTTCGCCGGTCCTCTGATATCCAAACTGGCGTGATGTTTCGACGATCAGTACCCTTTGCTCACCGCCAAATATTGCCTTGGCTACCCGAAGTAATCCCGACTCGAGTTCCCGATCGGAGATGTGGTCGATCTTGCGAGGTGTTTCCCCTTCTATCGGACGTCTCGCACTGACTGCTACCTCTGAGTTTCCACCGATCAAGAACTTGCCCCGTGTGGGAGCACGTGCTCCATGCGCCCTCGGCAGCCATCCAACCTTGCCGCTCTTTATCGACTCCCGGATTGCACGCATAACCCTGTCCCTTATGACATTACCTGCACGCCTACGCCCATACCGAACTCGGATTTTCTCAACGACCAGGTCAGTATGCACTGGCATCTCGCGCTCAACAATCCGGACTATCAGGCGCTCAAGTGTGGGGTGCACCTCATACTGGAGTTCAGGCCCGACTGGGATATCCTCCAAATCTGCCGCAGAGTACTCGTCAAATAGTAATGGCCGCTCCTCGGTCGCGAGTTGGGAGGGACCGTCCGCTGGGGGTAGCTGCTCCTCACCGACGACGGGCATCACTGTCTCCTGACGGGATCTCGGCGGGTCGCTGGCCTCAGTCGGTATCTCTACCGGAGCGGTCGGAGTCACATGAATCGACGCGCCGGCTCGTGCGGTAGCGATCGCGTTTTCTATCGCCTCGAGTTCTGCACCCGGGTTGCGAACCCACGACGTGGACCAGACACGATGAATCGTCCAACCTAGACCCTCAAGCACAGATTGCCGGAGCCAATCTCGGTCGCGGGCAGCAGGTGAGTTGTGATACATCGCGCCGTCACATTCTATTCCCAGGTTGTAAGCCGATCCATCCTCGGAGAGTATCGCAAGATCGATCCGGTATCCGAACACGCCGACCTGCCGATCTACGCGGTATCCTCGGCTGACTAGCGCTTGGAGAACCGCCTGCTCAAACGGCGATTCCGTTTCCGCAGCCGAATCCGCCGTCACCTCGCTCTCGAACGCACGGACCGGATCTGCGACGTACTCTAGATAGCGCCGCAAGAGCCGGGCGCCTATCTGTTCAGAGCGGATATCGGTTGGGCGCAGTGAATGCACCACCATCATGCTCTTCCGGGCACGTGTCACGGCGACATTCAGGCGCCTTTCGCCGCCCTCTCGGTTGATAGGGCCGAACCGGTTTGGCACCTGTCCAGAACCGACCGTTGGACCGTAACTGATGCTCAGGATCATGTGGTCGCGTTCGTCGCCCTGCACGTTCTCAAGATTCTTGACGAAGAAGGGCTCCGCGTGATCTTCCCCGAACCGTTTGTCCAGATCGCGCTCCATCAGGCGCCGGGAGTCGATCAGGTCTCGGATACAGTCCGCTTGCGGGCGGTTCAGCGTGACAACGCCAATGCTTTCCTCGCCCGGGCAGGTACGCATGAGATGGAAGACTTCGTCCACGGTTCTCTCGGCTTCGCCACGATTGATCCTTCCGGCTTGCGGATCGTACCTGGCCTCGGGTAGATATACGTCACGAATCCCAGACCCCGACGCCGCAGGCTCGGGGGACGGGAAAACGAGTAGTTGATCGTCGTAGAAATAGTGGTTGGAGAAACGTATCAGGCTATCGTGCTGACTGCGGTAATGCATTCTCAGGTACTCTTGCGCGACGTTCCTACCCACCATGCCAACCATCGCATTCAGTATGCTTTCGCGGCCTTCAAGGGCATCCGTCGTGTCATCTTCATCGTCGTCTGTGTCCTCACCATCGTCCTCTCGAAGTGACCTCCGGAAGAAGTTCGTTGGTGGCAGCTGATGCTCATCGCCGACGATAATAACTTGCTTTCCCCGAGCGATGGCCGGGACGGCGTCTTCGGGAAATACCTGTGAAGCTTCGTCAAAGATCACCGCGTCGAACTCGATTCTTTGCCCGGCCAGCTCGTCTCGCGACAGGAATTTACTCACTGCGAGTGGGCTCATCATAAAGGCTGGCTTCAGCGTCTGAAGGAGTTGGGGAATGGCTCTGAACAACTTACGCACCGGGAACTGGCGCCGTCTCTTCGACAGCTCACCGCGCAGAGTTCCGAGTTGACCGGCGCGCAGACCTGTGGTCTCCCGACTCGGATAC
>SDBV01002512.1_pt1 | contig 27489 bp, 23 predicted proteins | sample 2277081 | NCBI WGS metagenome assembly SDBV01 (sample SAMN10402039, study PRJNA504765) | marine sediment metagenome | isolation source: marine sediment core GS10_PC15, 223 cmbsf | place: Arctic Ocean: Southern Knipovich Ridge | collected 2010 | reverse complement strand
ATGCACGCCGTTGATGATGGAATTGGGTTGGACTTCAGAAAGCAAAAGAGTTTTTGAATTTTGAAAATTCCCAAAAACACTCTGCAAACAAATGACCAGTAGAAAAAGTTTCCTTAGCATTAGTTCGTGGATTGTAAATCAACACTTGAAGGCTTGCAAGGAAAAAACCATCAAGCAAACGTAAAAACTGATGTTACGCACTACCTTCCGTTCATAAGAGGACTACAAGGAACAATCTCCTGCGTAGTGCTCCTCGTTCAACTCTCATGGAGTTGAACTTCTGAACTCTACTTGTATCTTGTCCCTTTCGCTCCTCCTCCAAACAAAATTTACTGCGTAACATCAATTAAAAATATTTTTTAGTATATGATGAAAAAATATGGAAATAGGATTTGTGCTGGTGACTTTAGGAGTGGGGCTTTTATGGGTAGGCTCAGAAGTTCTTGTACACTACGCCCAACTCCTCTCAGACCATTTTAAAATATCACACTCAGTCATTGGTTTGAGTTTCATTGCACTTGGAACGAGCATGCCAGAGCTTTTTACCAATGTAATTGCAAGAATGCGCGATGCTTCTGGCGCCATTACTTTAGGTTCTGTTTTGGGCTCAAACACAGCCAACATCGCTTTTGTGCTAGCAACAGCCACTTTGATCCAACCCTTCTCGGTTCCCAAATACTTAAAAAAATTTCATTTGCCACTCGTACTTATCATCACTCTTTTATTTGGACTCACTTTATTACAAACGCAAATGTCTAGAATCGATGGTGTGTGTTTGCTTGCTGTTGGAATTTTAGCGCTTATCTATTTACTCAAAAAAACTCCCGCAAGAAAAGAAGAAGCCCTCAGGCGCTCCAAAGTTTGGCTCGATATTTTGATCATTTGTGTTTCGATGGCAATGATCCTTTATGGTGCGCATCTTTTTTTAGATGGAGCTTTAAAAATTGCGACATTTTTTAACATCCCAGACCGTATCATCTCTTTGACCATGATTGCCATTGGCACCTCACTTCCAGAATGGGCCACTGCGATTATCTCAAGCATACGCAAAAAATACACCCTTGCGCTCGCACTTGTTTTGGGCTCGAATATTATGAACTTATTTATCATCACAGGCATTTCTGCGCTCATTCGCCCTTTTCCTATTGACAAATCCTTTTTGATGATCGATTTTCCCGTGATGGCTGGTTTTACTTTTCTGCTCTACCTATTTTCTAAAAAAGCGCAATTCACACGCCCCGTTGGTGCCATTTTCTTTGCGCTCTACATTGCCTATCTCGCCTTTCTTGTGGGATAATACCAATTGTAAAAATTAAATTTGCGAAGGAGATTCAGAATTTTCAAGCAGAATGAAGTCAAGGGTGCTGTTTAAGCAGCACCTATGAGATTGTAGTTAACCTTCACGGGTTAACAAAATCGAAAACGATATTCTGACTGAAAAGGTGAAGATCAATTTGTAGAGTTAATTTTTACAATTGGTATAATACTATCCTTACACAGCAACTAACTTCTTGGGTAGACTCGTTGGAGCTGGAGTCTTAATTCATTGAGCGCTTTAGGTTTTTTGTTCTTGAAATGGGACTCTGATAACAATAAATGCTTCCATGCTTTTTCAAACGCGTGGGTTTCAAAAAAGACTACACCTAAATAGTAGTGCACAACAGGATCTTTGGGATGAAAGATTAAATATTTTTCAAGATAGGGAACTGCTTTTAACTCTTGGCCTAATTGAAGTGTGGCAACGGCTAAATGAAAATATCCGGAGGCAAAACGCGGGTTTTTTTGTACAATTTTTTTAAGTTCCTTTTGTTTTTTTAATACAGACTCAAAAGAGGAATCAATGGAATCAAAAATAGCCTCTATTGCTTCTTTTGTGCATGTTCTATTCAATACATCATCAATAAGCGTGCTTTGATAAATGACATGGTCTAAAGGATGGCTTTTTGCAAATTCTAAGTGTGCTTTTGCTTTTGTAAATTGGTTGGTTAAAAAATATTGAATACCTAAAAACTCGTGCAATTGGCCATCATTTGGTAAAAATAAAAGCGCTTTTTCATATCGATCGATCGCAGTTGTATACTCTTTTTTGTGCCAAAAAATGCTCGCTTCATTAATCAAGACCATTCCTAAGACCTCTTTGATATTACGCTCTTGCAAAGCGCAAGTATTGACACCAAGATAGTGTTCGTTGGGAATATGGATCCCTCTGGCAGTTGTTTCAATATTAAGTAGAGTTTGATCATCGCGATAACGCAAATAGATATGTCCTGGTGGTGTGATGATTTCTAAAGGCAGATCCAAATGTTGCGCTAGGCATAAATACAGAGCGCTCACGCCCAAACAGACCCCTAAACGCGAATCCAAAACTGCAGGTAAAAAGGTATATGTATCGATATTTTTCGCAAACAGAGATTCTGGAGGAAACTTGATACCAATATCATAGAATAAAAATTGATTGATCGCTTTTATTTTATCCATAGGAGTGGGATTTTTTGGCAAGTAGGCTTGGATTTGCAGAGTCATTAAATCAATCAAGGTTTCATATGTAGATTGAGGCTGAGAAGAATCGATCAACAACAATCCCCGACTCAAATCCACCTCATCGACAGCAAGCTTTTTTAACTCTTCAAAAGAAGAGACTGTATTTCCCTTTAATTGTTTATTTGGAAATTGATCTGTCAAAATTTTTAGCTTTTCTACGACGACAGAATCGATAAAAGAACTGTCTGCTTCTACATTAGCATTAAATAGTGTCGAAAATTGAAAAGCAATTGTAGGGTCAAATAAAAAGCCGGGTAGTTGTATTTTAATGAGCTCATTTAGATGCTCTTTAATTTTTCCAGCTTCTTCTGAGTTTGGAAAAAGGGATAAAAAAGCAAACTGTTTTGAGAGCGATTCTTTTTCGATGGATGAATAGAGCGTTTTGATTTTTCCACTAGATGAAAAACTAAAAAGCAACACACATACAAAGGCTACTTTTATCAGGGGTTTTTTAAAATTCGACATAGTGTCTGGTTAAGCTGTTCATGTTTGGAGACAGTTTCTAACGGTTGATTCATGCGCAATGTCCAATTATTTTTTATGATCATTCCTGGTAAATTAATGCGTCTATCTTCTAAAGGTTCGATGGTGAATTCTTCAATTAATGATAAGTATTCATCGAACATATTGATATGAAAAGCGCTACTTGTACTGTGTGCAAATGTCAAAGTTTGTTCTTGTTGCAAACGCGTCATCTTACCATCATAATCCCAATGCATAAAATGCGCAAATCGTTTACTGATTTGAGGATATCTTTTGTACCATGCAGCAAGTGGCTCCATATCATGTGTACCCACCGTTGTCATAGATACAGGATGGTAATTTTGAGCATCTTTAAAAAAATGGGGATATCTCCAATGGTATTGACTATGTAACACCGACGTGCCACAAATGCCTAAACTTTTGATACACTCTTGAATCTTTTTAGGTACAGTGCCTAAATCTTCTGCAATAGGAAGCATTGTGGTATTTAAAAGCATCATACGAAAGACCTTAGATCCATGTTCTAACCACTTTTTTTTATCTTCGGGTTCAAAATTTCCGAATCCTGGAGTTTTTCCCTTGTGTACTGCCCAAATACGAAAAAAACCTACCGCATGATCCACACGATAAATATTAAAAATGTTTTGCGCGACTTTTAACCGTTCTTTCCACCATGCATAATCATTTTCTTCCATGCGTTTCCAATTAAATAGAGGAAAGCCCCAATTTTGCCCTTCACGATTAAAACGATCAGGTGGACAGCCTGCAAACTTTTCTCTAAAAAAGCTGTCTTGCTGTGTCCACACATCGACAGAATCTTTATTCACCAAAATAGGGATATCACCTTTGATAAATACCTTCTTTTCATTGGCATATTTTTTAACCCTTTCCATTTGTGAAAAACACAAATATTGCAAAAAGATCTCATATTTCAATTCTTTTTCAAATTTCTTGGCCCATTCTTCTAGTTTAGCATTCGTAGGATCTTGGTACGTTTTTGGCCAATTGTGCCAAGGTTTTTGATCAAAATGGTTTTTTAAAATACGAAACAATGCATAGTCTCTAACCCATGCATGTTTTTTAAAGAAATTATAGTAATCTTCTTTATGTCTTTTAAAAATATCGGGACACGAAAAATAGGTGTACAAATATTCTAGTTTTTTTGCTCTTACATCGTGATAATTGGCACGCTTTAATTTTTCAAACTCCTCTAATTCTGCATACAATTTTCTCAATTTAGGTGTGTCGTGACATTTTTCCAACACATGCAGGGAAATGTAAACAGGATTGAGAGCAAGAGATGAAATGGCAGAATAGGGGCTTTTTTCCGTTCCTGTATCATTGATGGGCAAGAGTTGAATCACATCCATGCTAAGTTTAGCACACCAATCAATGAGTGGAAGTAAATCTAAAAACTCACCAATTCCTAAACTGGTTTTTGTGCGCAAAGAAAATAAAGGAATACAAAATCCATGATGGGGATCAAATCCAATGCCTTCCCATTGTGCAATAGCATGTGTATTCTTGATCTTGTCATACAGTATCTGGTTTTTCATATCCCTTTTCAATGGCTTGTTTCCATTTTAATGCATTGGCAATAAAGCTTTCTAAAAAATCGGCAAGATACACGCCCGTTAGATCTGGTAAAAATTTGATCGCATAAAAAACAAGCTGCTGATTTCTAGAAGAAAATGCAAAATATCCAAAATGCGCTTCTTCTGATCCATTGGCAATCAACATTTGCTTGAACACACGCTCTCTAAAAGGACCTTGAAAAATTTGGCCTAATTTGCATCCAATTTGCAACACGTGATCGCGTTCATTGGGCTCTAAAAAAATATCCAACTCTCCGTTGATATTCATCACGCAATGAAAATTCTCATCCACATGCAAGGGCACTGCTGTAAGGGCACCTAAATCTTGAATCACGTTTTGAAATTGATCGATCATGATTCTTCTTCTTCCTCCACTTCTTCAAGCACATCTTCTAATTCTTCTAGAGCATCAATAATAGAAGAAAATATATCCATTTTGTGTTGGTCAGAACGGTATAATCTTGGCGAAACTAACTTGACCGCATCACGAAATTGTAAAAACACAATAGTTTGCGCTAAAATTTCATCTTCTAGCCCCAGGTCCATTGCCAAGCGTATCACTTTTTCAGAATTAGGGTACCTTTCCTTAATAAAACGCATAAACACCTTGGCTAATGTTTCAAATCCAAGCAAACTGTTCCAAGGAAGTTTGTATCGGATAAATGCCTTTTGTAATAGGCGCAAACGCGATTTAAAAAATAGATAGACACCTAGAATTGCTTGCAAAACACGTGACTCGGAAAATAGACGAATGAGCTCTGCACGGTCTATTGAAGGACCCTTTGCATTCAAATCCGCCCCAATAGAATGGAGTAAAAAACCCACCACAAATTTGAGTTGTTGGAACATATATTGTTCACTTAATTCTTCAAAAAGTTGATGCGGAGTTCTTGGATTTCCTGTGATGTCTCGATATAAATTACGCAGAAATGTAGGAGAACCGATTCCCATCTCAGCATACTTTTGCGCTTCTTTGATCACATTACGTCCAGCAACAACCTCTCTTTTGAGTTGTGTATTGAGCCTTTCTTTGGCAGTAAAGACAGAACGTTTTAATTTTACCGCTTCATCCTTGTCTAGAGCTTTCATTAAAAAATCGAGCACTTCATCTTGCAAGGAAGGATCATCAAAAAAACGTGAGACTTTTTCCATGATCTGGTCTGGAGTATCCTCGGGGCCTAGCAAATCTAACAATTCTAAAAGCACATCTGAATCCAACTCTTTGTTGCGCTTTTGAAAATGCTCTGCAACATCGCTCACATTTTTGACCCTAAGAACTTTTTTCCTTTCTGTTTTGATAGCTCCTTCAGATCCCCCTTCATCCTCTGTAGACGAACCTGACCGTTTGATGCGTTTATCGAGCGTACGAAAACGTTTTTGAATCACAGGCAAAGAAAACACTTCTTCTGCCATCCACTGTTTAGCTTCTTCTGCTGTCACTTTTTGAGAGACAAGATAAGCTTTAAGCTTTTGAGCTGCTATCTTTTGCTGACCTTTAGCACCAGAAGCTTTGCCTACGCCAGAAGAAGGATCGATATGAAATTCTGCCATAATCCGGATCTTATAGGTATCTACTATTTTTTACAAAAATGAAACGATTTTCGACTGGTGTTGGGGATAAAATCCTATTTAGAGAAAGAGCTACAAAGGTGAGATTCGAGTAGTGCGACGATGTCCAATTCAATTGCGAGTTGGATGTGGATGAGGAGCAATACGAAGAAGATAGCCCTTTGCAGCCCTTCTATAGATAGGATTTTATCCCTAATATCAGTTTTAGGTAAGTTGAACCTTTCCGAGAGGTTGGATGCGTATTTCTGGGATAATTTCTTGAACAGAAAGCACCGAAATTGTGGGAAATTCCGATTCGATTAGTTTTCTCACAAAACGCCTAACGTCCATAGCCGTTAAGATGACCGGAGGTTGCGCGCCTGGAGGAGGTGGTTTGATCACTTTGCGCATACTATTTAAAATGAGTTGTACAGAATCTCCATCTAGCGCTAAATAGGATCCTGCACTCGTCTGTTTGATGGCTCCTCGAACCATATCTTCAATTTCAGGATCTAGCACATAGACCGAAATAAAAGAGGTTCCTTGTGAATATTTGTTTGAAATATAACGTTTTAAAGAAGAACGAACATATTCTGTTAAAAGCACGGTATCCTTTTCACTCTGCGCCCATTCTGCTAAAGCTTCCATAATCGTTCTTAAGTCTTTAATAGAAATCTGCTCTTGCACAAGCCTTTTGAAAATCTCTGTCAATTTTTGCAAAGGAACCAAACGTGTCACTTCTTTGATCACATCGGGGAATGAACGTTCTACAAATTCAATAATGCCACGCACTTCTTGAATGCCAATAAATTCTGAGCTGTAATTTCTAAAGAAGTAAGAAAGATGCAAAATCACCACATTAAGCGGTTGCCAATAACGCAATTTAGCATCATCCATCACGCTTAAATAACGCACATCAATCCAAAGGGATGGCAAATTAAGCGCATTTATCTGCGTTGTATAAGGAATATTATATTCTTGTAAAACTTCTTCTGGTTCTGCAGAAAGGATATGATCTGGCACAATTTTCCCTCTTACAATGGGCACTTCATTGAGCAAAATCATGTATTCGTCTTCTTTAAGTGTCAGTGAATCTGTTCTCACATGCACTCCTGGAAAACGCACTCCTAAATCTTGGTAAAGTGCATTGCGCATTTTAGGAATCATCTCTTCGACAAAATTTTGTCCTCCACGATCTTTTCTGATCAATTCAGACACCATTTTGCCCGCTTCTAACATCACAGGAACCGTCAAGGCGTAATCTTCTCCTGTAGAAAGGTACGTTGTACTCTTTCCATCTTCCGATGTAGCTACTTCGATCGACCCTGCTTTTTCCACCCCTTGCTGTCGTTTTTGCTCTCGGTAGAAATAAATTCCTATAGAAAACAAGATGGTAGACATAATTGCAAAGGGCCACAATGGAAAATGAGGAACAAGTCCAATGAGAAGAGTAAATCCTGCTCCCAAAAGAATTCCTTTTGGAAAGGCGACAATTTGTTTAAAGATATCACTACCAAGATTAGCCTCTTTTTCCTCAGAAGCAACACGAGTGGTCACAATACCGGCAGTTAAAGCAATGATAAGAGCTGGAATTTGAGATACCAGTCCATCACCCACAGACAAGATCGTATAAGTGTGTGCCGCTTGCAGAGGAGTCATTCCATGCATGGTAATTCCAATAATCAAACCACCTACGATGTTGATCAAAGCGATCACAATACCTGCAATGGCATCTCCTTTGACAAACTTCATCGCACCGTCCATCGCTCCATAGAGTTGGCTTTCTTTTTGAAGCACCAGGCGCGCATTTCTTGCCTGTTGCGAGTCAATGGTACCTGCTCTTAAATCTGCATCGATACTCATCTGCTTTCCTGGCATCGCATCCAATACAAAACGCGCTGCCACCTCAGCGACCCTTTCAGCACCTTTCACGATCACAATAAATTGCACGATCGTGATAATTAAGAAAATGACACCACCGACAACATAGTTCCCTCCCACAACATATAGTCCAAATGCTTCGATCACTTCTCCTGCGTAGGCATTTAAAAGAATCTGTTTTGAGGAAGAGATATTCACACCCAATCGATACAACGTGGTAATCAACAAAAGGGAGGGGAAAATCGACAAATCCGTGGCTTTTCGAATAAAAAGGGAGACAAAAATCAACGATACTGAAATGGCAAAGTTGATCGAAATTAAAAAATCGATCACGTCTGGTGGCATTGGAATGACAAACATCGCGATGATCGCGATAATAAAGAATGCAAGCACCAAATCTGATGAGTGCGTCACAAATTTAAGTGCGCGTTGCGATCCTAATTTTCCTAAAAACTTCATCTATTCCTTACCTTTAACTAATGTTACGCAGTAAATACAACCCATGGAAAGGCTGCAAGGAATGATTGACTGCGTATTTCTTCTTGTCCAACATTTATAGAGTTGCACTTCGGCGTAATACTTGACTCTCATGCTCTTCGCTCTTCCCCTAAAGTGGATTTACTGCGTAATCTTAGTTTCTAGTTCTTCTATCCAATGCAAAATTTCTGCCACAGCTTCAAATGCATCCTCTGGAATATAATCACTAATTTGTCCATACTCAAATAATTGGTGTGCTAGATCTACATTTCGCATAATTGGCACATTGTATGCAAGTGCTTCTTTAATAATCGCATCTGCTATGATGCCTTGCCCCATAGTTAGAATGACTGGTGCTGAATGCACATTTTCATCATACGCAACAGCCACTGCAATATGTACAGGATTTGTGACAATGGCTTTTGCACGCCTGGCCACTTTGGGGCCTTCTTGATAAGCAATTTCTTGAGAAAGTTGGCGTCTTCTTCCTTTAATTTCTGGATTTCCTTCCGTATCTTTCATTTCTTGTTTGACTTCAAACTTTTCCATTTTCATTTCTTTCGCAAAGTTGCGTTTTTGAAAAGCCAAATCTAAAACCGCTATAGCTAAAAAGAAAATTCCTACTTGAATCACCACTTTGACTAAAAATCCTGAAAATATTTTTGCTGTTACTGCTACAGGCAAACCCACAGTTGCTAACACCTCTTTAAGATCTGCACGAATAATGAAGTAAATAATAATCACAGCACCCGTAATTTTTAGAACCGATTTAATAAGCTCAAACAATGTTTTTAGCTTGAATTTATTTTTGATATTATCCACAGGGTTGAGTCGTTTTAAATCAAATTTTACCGCCTCTCCAGAAAAGACGGGGCCTACAATCAAAAAAGTCACAATCATCCCTGAACATGCTGTCACAATCATAATGGGAAAAGAAGAGACTAAAATCGTTGTCAATACATCATTCAAAATACTTGGCAAAGTTTGTATCACATTTAAGTCAGGCGTAATGCGAGAAAAGGTGCGAATGATAAAACCTGCTAATTGATCATATAGGTAACCTGAAGCGACCAAGGTTCCACCTATGGCAATCACGAACGTAAAAGCTGATGGAAAATCTTGAGATTTTGCTACCTGCCCTTTTTTACGCGCATCCCTTAACTTTTTCGGCGTTGCCTTTTCTGTTTTTTCTGCCATAAACGACCCTGTCTTTCTAAAGATTAAGCGAAGCTGATTCTTTTTTCAAGTATTACCCTGCAAAAAGAGTGCAAAAAAAAGAAAAAATATAATACCATCTTCTAAAACCAGGAGTTTGATATGACAAGATTTCTTTCAAAATACCTTTTTTTTCTTTTACCTTTTTATTTATTCGCCGCATCGCAAGATCGTGATGTGTCAAATTTTACAAGCATTAGCGTTGAGTCTAATGTAGTCTTATGGATTGAAGAGGCCTCCCAAGAATCTCTCAAATTAGAAGGCACTGATAATGCTTTAGCTAACATAGAAACTACTGTCGATAACAAAGTGCTTACAATTCGTCCAAAATCCAATACCCAGAGTGCAGAAAAAGTCCAAGCCTATGTCACCGTCAAAGATCTTGAAAATCTCAACATCTCAGGAAATGTGACAACGACAACACAAAACCAGATCAAAAGTTCTACATTCAACTTTCATGCAAGTGGAAACTCTGTGACAAATTTAGATCTTGATGTCACAACGCTTAATATTTCTCTAGCTGGTCAATCAAAATTAAAACTCACAGGCAGAGCAAAAACACAAACCATTAATGCGGCGGGATCTTCCGACATTGATGCCCAAACATTTCAAACAGATAACACCACGCTTAACGCCAGTGGTTCTGCTCAAATCGATGTCAATGCAACAAAAACACTTGATGTGACAGCGTCCGGAAATGCCGTGATTGGATATACAGGAAATCCTCAGGTAAAAAAGCACCTTTCTGGAAATGCAAAAGTAGCACCTTTAAAAACAACGGGTAAAAGTTAAATTTACTTGAGGTACTGGTAGATTCGATGGAAAAATCCTTGCCATTTGGTGCTTGTTGTGTTAGATTTTTTAGAAACTTTTGGAGGTAAAATATGAATTTAACACAAGTTTCAACAATTGACGCAAATTTTCCTTGCGACATCTTTTTTAAACAAGATACAGTGCCCTCTCTAGCAATTGAAGCTGGCAAAGATACAGAACAGGTAGTTTCAGAAATTGCCGGTCATACATTAAAATTACGCCTTAACGAGGAATCTTCAGAACGCATTAAAGTTTTTATTACATTGCAAAACCTCGAAGAATTGCATTTAGAAAATACCAATTTTGTGACGGTTTCCAAACTGAATGCAAAAGACCTCAAAATCCACTTAATAGGCACTGTGATTTTATATATGAATGTCGATGCAAAAGTTCTGCATTTTGAAGGAAAAGGTGATATAGCCGCTTCATTTGAAGGTCGCATTGATGAGCAGATCGTTCAACTTGCAGGTCCATCTTTTAAATACCTTGCCAAAGAAGCACTATCCACAAAAGTGACTTTGGATGGAGGAGATAAAGATATGGCGAGTGCAGAAAATAAAAGAACCATTACATTAAATACTGATGAAGCCCACATCACACGTTGCGGTTCAAAGACAACAATTTTCTTTGATCATAAGCCTACTGTTTTAGATAATAATTCTTTAGCTGAGTTAAGTTTCGGTTCTGAAGAAAGCGCTTAATTGACTTTAGTGTCCAACTTGGGTAGACTTTTTTCATTAGCTGGTGTTAGATACAAATCTTTTTTAGAGGCGAAGTGAAGGGAATAAAATACAAGAACGTTTGACAAGAGCAACTTCAGAAAGTTGTGTGAGGAAAAATGCGCAGTAGTTTATTCTCTGCAACGAGTCTATAGAGAAAGAGTTGTGCCTAACATCAGGTACGGAGGTGGCATAGCCAAGTGGTAAGGCAGGGGCCTGCAAAGCCCCCATCCTCAGTTCGAATCTGAGTGCCACCTTAAGCATTATGTTATACATCATCGCGACACCCATTGGAAATTTAGAAGATATCACACTGCGCGCAAAGCGCATCTTTGAAAAATGTGACTATCTTCTTTGCGAAGACACACGCCGCAGTCAAAAACTGCTCAATCATTTAAACATCAAAAAAAAACTTTTTAGTTTTCACAAATTTTCTGAAAGCAAAAAGCAGCAAAAGATCCTTGAAGATTTAAAAAAAGGCTCTGAAATTGGTCTCATTTCAGATGCTGGCACACCCCTTATTTGCGATCCTGGAGTAAAACTTGTAGCCAGCTGCCAAAAAGAAGGGATTGAAGTTGTAACCATTCCGGGTCCTTCGAGTTTGACAGCCGCTTTGAGCCTCTCAGGTCTTGAGTTTGAAAAATTTCAATTTCTTGGTTTTTTACCTAAAAAAGCAAATGAATTAAAAGAAAAACTATTAGATGCACTCACCTATAATGGCGTATCTATTTTCTATGAATCTCCCAACAGAATACAAAAAACACTCCAAAATATCGATCAACTAGCCCCACAAAGACACCTTGTGCTCGCCAAGGAATTGACAAAAAAATTTGAAACGGTGTTTTCTGGATGTGCAAAAGAAATATTAAATACTCTTAAAGATATCAAGGGAGAGTTTGTGTTAATGATCGCACAAGAACAAAACGCTGCATGGGAAAAAATAGATTTAAAAAAATTAGTCAAATGGCTTCAAGATTCTTTTGATGTCGATGAAAAAGAAGCAATTAAAATGACAGCCGTTTTAAGACACACATCCAAAAGAAATGTGTATAATACCCTCTTGAAAAATTTAGACTAATTGTGTAAAATGACTAGAATTAAAGGAGTGTACTTTCTATGAAAAATCCTAAAAAAACTAATCGCCATGTACAAAAAAAAGTGCTTCGAGGCGAGCGTAACAAACCTGAAGAAAAAGGTCCTTCTCATATCAAAGGGGTGGAGTTTGAAGTCACCGAGCCTAAAGTAGAAAAATTTGAAAGAACGACCGTAAAACGCGAAAAACCCAAGACGCACTAGTAACCTGAGTTTTGGGTTTAGTTTATTTAGTATCATGAGGAGATTGCTCTTAAATTCTTGGGATTTTTACCGCAGGGAATGGTCAAAAGGCCATTTCTCAGGTAAAAAGCGTGAGAAGAAAGAGTTATCTCCCTGAGAATGAATGAAATAAACCCAAAACTCAGGTTAGTAAATGTCTTTATTGAAAAATACCCATATGCGTATTGCACATATTAGTGATTTGCATTTTGCAAAAGTCACCTTTTCGCCAACGCAATTTCTTTCCAAGCGTTTTTTAGGTAATTTATATCTTTTATTTAAACGCGGACGGGAATTTAAGGCGCATCGCTTGACGAATTTTGCCAAATATTTAAAAGAGCAACACGTGGATTTTGTCATCATTACGGGTGATTTTTCTCAAACAGCGCGCGATATTGAATTTGAAATGGCTTTTGATTTTTTAGATGAACTCAAAGCAGAAAATTTGCCCACATTTTGCATTCCTGGAAATCATGATGCCTATACAAAAAAAGCCTATCTATCAAAGCGTTTTTACGATTTTTTTGATCATGATTTTGATCAGAAATTTCCCTTCACTCTTAAAATGGATGGGTTTGAAATCCATCCTTTGGGAAAACACTATTTTTGGGTAGGCATTGATTGTGCTAAGCACACTCCTCTGCATGCCTCTTATGGAATTTTTGATGAAAAACTCGAAACTAAGCTCAAAAAAGGGCTTTCTCTGATCCCTAAAGAAAAACATATTATTTTTTGTAACCATTTTCCTTTTCGTCAATCAAGCGCAAAAAGGAGTCATTCTCTATTGCGCGCGCATGCTCTAGAATCTCTACTCAAACAATACCCTAATATCCAACTCTATCTGCATGGACATGAACATAAACACGCTATTTTAGATTTGCGCGAAGAAAATCTGCCAATTTGTATCGATAGTGGCAGTGCTTCTCACCAAATGAAAGGATCGTTTAATTTACTGGATTTATCTAAAAATCATATGACAGTGCACAGTCTAAAAGCCAACCACTTTCTTCCTCCCAATATCCATTGGGAAAAGTTTTCAGAAACCCAGTTTGAGCTTTAACATCTTTATTGAAGTATTTGCTCTAAGCAAACTGACACTACGCAGTAAGTAAAAAATTTGTCAAAAAAGCAAAAAGGCGATACCGTTCATATATGAAAGTCCAGCAAAATGCAAAACTCCAACACAATTGGATGCAGCCTTTTCTCGTAATGTTTAAGGCTTTAAAGCGATCTATTTTTTGCATTTTGCCGGAGCCTTTCATGTTTCTTTTGCTTCTTTTGTGTTGTTCTTTTCTTTTTGCTAATGAAGACGAGCAAAAACCTCCTCCACCTTATGATCCAAGATTGACCCTTTCTGCATTTTATGAAAATCACCAAAAAAACTTTTTTGAGGGCGATCTTTTAATTCCCCTCATCCAATCCAACCACTTTATCCTCTTTGGAAATGTGCGCGGATTAAATCGCAAAAAAAAGGAATTTGAATGGAATGTGGGCCTCGGAACCAGATTCCTGTTTTCCAACAATACGGGACTTTTTGGTATTTATACTTTTTTCGATCGTAAACGCACAACTGAAAATAATTTTTTTAACCAGTTCTCTTTTGGCTTAGAGCTGCGTCGACAGCGCTTTGTTGTCACTTCCAATGTCTATCTTCCCTTTGGAAAAAAATCCAAACGTGCAGTTATTTTTGATAGGTCCATGCTCATCGATGCTCACCTGCCCACCTTTCATCACATTATTTTTGTCGAGGGAAGAGAAATTGCCCTATTTGGACTGGATTTTGAATCTGGATTTAGACTATTAAAACCTCTTTTTTTCTACGTCGGAGGGTTTTATTTTAATGCCACGCATACACCCACGCTTGTGGGGCCCAAAGTACGTGCGGAACTCATCTATGAAACCAAACAAAACAGCTTTATTCCCCTATCTAAGTTGATCTTAGAGGGTGCTGTTTCCTACGATCACGTGAGAAACACCAAACTCTATTTAGGTTTGCGTTTTTCTTTTGATCTTGGAGACACGCGTCAAAACAAAAAACGTAAAGGCTTACAAAAATGGATGACAAGCACCGTGCGTAGAGATTATGACATTGTGATCGAAGGAAATACAAAACAGACTTTCGAACTTCTCAAAAGAGGCCAAACACCCATCCTTGTCAAATTGGCAAATACCCTTTCCGAATTGGATCAAGGCTTGAGCCTAGCAGATGTTGTTGCTGTACAAAAAGATATTAGTTTGGATGCACAAAAAAATCTAAAGCCTTTTCAAACGCTCACATCTAAAGATTTTATCTTTGGCGAGCATCAATCCATTATCCTTGGGCCTGGCAACAAAACTTTGAGCACCAATACGCAAGAAATGTTTACGCTTACCCAAAATAATACACTAAGAGATCTCAATCTAACTGTGCAAAATGGCGATTATCTTTTTAAATCCAATCAAAACATCCATCTTCTTGAACTTAATTCCATTCATTCAAATGGAAAAATCGAACTTTTGTTAAATGATGGATCGAACAGTTCTAGTTTAATGATGAAAAACTCCCACTTTGAACTCATATCCTCAGGCACTCATATTCTTTTAGATCTCGCTGTTTCAAATAACAGTCAACTTTCTACCCTTTTTGAAAATAACACATATATTCTTGATACAGATCAAGGAACACATATTGCACACACTATGCAAAATAGTGGACAGATCAACATCCATTCGATGACAGCCAATACATTTCAATGTAAAAAAGGCACACAAAATATCGCTATTCAAAATACCATTATGTCTACAACTAACAATGGCCTAGCCACATTTCGAATCAACGCAATCACCCAAAACCAATTTGATTTCTTTGGAAACGGAGACCATACAGCAATTTTAACCAAAACGGATCACGCAACTGTAGATGGATCCTTTAGCGCAACATTTGATATCCACTCGATCACAAATAACCACATCCATTTTCATAATACATCTTTTGGAAATGCCTTGAGCTTTACCAATATGACAACACATCTTGTTAATCAAAATCTCCATTGTCAAAACCTCACAAACAACCAAGTCATTTTTGAAAACACACATCCAAATGCCGTGTCTATTTTCGTCAAAAATAGCAGCACAAAGAACCAAAAAATTACGCTTGGTAAAGAAGGTGGAGTGTATTTCAACGAAACGCATTTTTTAAGTGATGCACAAAAAACAGGAGCCATTACGCTTACAAATCACCTTGATGCTTCTATAGAAATCTTTGTGAATTTCAATCAAAAATCTCTTTCCAAAGCCAACTTCAATGCAGGTGTATTGATCTTTGGTCCCAACATCCACATTACACCTTAAATAACTGATGTTTATGCATCAGTTACGACGTTACGTACTATCTTCTACTTATAGGAAAAGGCCTCTGCATAATGCCGAAAATGGGTAAATTTTATCTAAAAATGTTAAAGTTCTACGAGAGAAGTGTTTTCCAAGTTTTGTCGAAAAACAGCATTATGCAAAGATCTCATATCACTAAGACCGTCGAAGATTTATGTTCTACAAAAGTATCCTTTAGACAAGCAAATCCTGAAGTAGCCAAAAGAATATCAGAGGCATTTGGGAAAAAAGAAATTATGGAAATTCAAAAGGGGGTTTCATATGGAGCAAATGAAGTAAGGGATGGTGTGAATCTTTCTTCACATATTAAACAAAAAAATATCGTTTCAGCATCAGAATTGCAAAATCTAAAAAATTTTGAAGCTTACATAAAACTTGCAGAGAATTTTCCAATAACAAAAATGAAATTTAAGTTTCTCAAATTGTAATGTAAAAAATTAAGTCTTTTACCTTTTGAAAATAGTTTTTCCAATACTTATTATTCCAATAATACCAACAGAAAAAATTAACAGTTTCTCTTCAGTGCTCAAACCTTTTTTTAACTTACTTGCACCCCAATCTATTAGTCCATTCAATTCATTTATTCCATCTTGTTCATAGAACATAATACTTTGAAAAGTTTCGGATAAATCTTTTGAAGTATGACATTTAACCTTTTCATCTATTTCTTTTATTTGGTTTAATTGATCTAAACTAATTTCATCATTATTGTAAAAATATACATGTACAAAATCGCAAATGCGTGTAAGCATTTTTGTGTATGTAATTTCATTGTTTATGTCTGTTAAAAGGATGTGAATATTTTTAAATTTTAGGCCATGCAGTTGAGAAATATTAATTTTTTGTAAAGACTGCTCGTCTAAGTTAAGTACTAATGATAATTGCTTTAGTTTCAAAGCTACGTCATTATTCCATATATTGTATTCACTTTCAAAACTTGAAATACCAGGAAGAAAATGCATATTTTCAGGAAAATTTTTTCCCGTGATATTATTTGTAGTCCATACAACAATATGCTTTTTATCATCCCTTAATTTAATTAACTGTCTGACCTGTTCACTTTGTGAAGGTTGTCCAAACATGTACTGTCTAACTTGTGAAAACATACGTCCCCCCATTTTTTTTTCGGATTAGCCAACTTTAAGTTTTTACTAAATCCAGCAAATCACTTATTAGTGATGAGACTAGCATAAAAAAAAATTTGTCAAAACTTTTTTTTATACTTGCAAGCGCAAAGTTGTAATATCGTATTTAAAACAAATGATCTAGATCGATCAAACCTGTGGATTGGAGCACAATCAAGAAGATACAAATGGGGGCAATGTAGCGAATCATAAAAAACCAAAAGGAAAAAGCCCATTTCATTCCTGTTCCCATTTCAAACTCTTCTTTCGCAATCGCTTTTTTAAGCCGCCAACCTGAAAATAGCACAATCAAAAAGCCAGAAATAGGCAGCGTCCACGAAGAGACCAGATGCACCATGGTTTCAAAAAAGGTTTTTTGATACAGCACTTTCCAGTTGGAAAACATCAAATCTGTTCCGGAAAGGGCACAAGGAATACCTAGAAATACAACCAAAATTGTAGAAATCACAACAGATTTTTTTCTTGAAAAACCTTTTAGGTCCATAAAATTTGCCACGATCACTTCTAAAAGTGCCACGCTTGATGTCAGCGCTGTGAAGACAAATAGAATGAAAAAAAGCGAAGAGATGATCAAAGTACCCGGAAGCTTTGTAAACAGCACCGGCAGCGTTTTAAACACAAGTCCAATACCTTGTTGAGAAGAAAAGCCAAAGGTAAAGATGATGGGAAAAATCATCATGGCACAAAAAAGTGAGACCACAATATCCATTACTCCGATGATAAGCGCTGTTTTTGGAATGTCTGCACTTTTTTGCATGTATGATCCATAAGTGATCATAACACCTTGTCCTACACTCAACGTAAAAAAAGCCAGTCCCAAAGCAGAAAGGATGGAAGAGGCTTTAAATGTTGACAAATTGGGCACAAAAATAAAGTGTGCAGCCTTGCCAAAACCATCCAAAAAGGTCACATAAACAAATAAAACAACAAGCAAAACCAAAAGCATCGTTGTTAAAATTTTTGCCCAATGTTCAATGCCTTTTCTAACTCCCTGAAGAACGACAACCACAGTGATTCCTAAAAACAACATTTGCCAAAACAGACTCATGGAACCTGAGTGATACAAATCGGAAAAAAGTCCTACTATTTTTGTATCATCAAGGTTGCGAAACGCGCCCATCATACTCATCAAAAAATAGTTCAGCCCCCATCCTGCAACCACGCAATAATAGGACAAAATTAAAAGCGCGGTGATCACACCAAGCCAGCCTGTAAACGTCCAACTAGGCTTATCTTTTGAAAGCACATGAAACGCTGCCACAGCACTTTTTTGCGTGTGGCGTCCTAAGATGAGCTCTGCGATAAAGGCAGGAATCCCAATGAACAGTGTACATATAAGATAAGTGATGACAAAAAGACCTCCGCCATTTTCTCCTAGCATGTAAGGAAATTGCCAAAGCGTACCAAGACCTATGGCAGAACCTGCCGCTGCCATGATAAATCCAAAAGACGATTTCCAATGTTCGCGTTGTGTTGTCATCTATTCTCCCAACATTCCTGTAGATTGTAAAATCACGAGCACAATGGCTACAGGAGCGACCCATTTAATAAAAAAATACCAAATAGAAAATAGATTGAGCTTGGATCCTAGTTCAAATTGCTTCTTAGCATTTGTTTTTTCCAATTTCCATCCTGTAAATAAGACCACCAAAAGTCCCGCAATAGGAATGATCCATGTAGAAATCATATCTACCATGGTTTCAAAAAAGGTTTTTCCATAAAGAATAGACCAATTTTTAAAAAGACCCTCTGTTCCAGAAAGCGCCGATGGAATACCTACCACATAAGCAAGTATAGCAAACACAATGACGGCTTTTTTTCTAGACCAGTTGGATAAATCCATCCAGTTTGCAACAAGCGTTTCTAACAATCCTACAGAAGAAGTGAGCGCTGTAAACACAAGCAGCAAGAAAAAGATTGAAGAAATCAAAAACTTTGCTGGCAGCTTTGTAAACAAAACAGGCAATGTTTTAAAAATAAGCCCAATGCCCTGTTCTACTTGCAAATCAAAGGCAAACACAATGGAAAACACCATCATCACGGAAAACAAAGACACCAACACTGTACCAAGGCTCACAATGATCGCTGTTTTGGGAACATCTGAGCTTTTTTTCATATAAGACCCATAGGTAATCATAATCCCCTCACCCAAACTTAGCGTAAAAAAGCTCAAACCCAGTGCAGATAAAATGGTTGCCGGTTTCAATAAGCTCCAATCAGGCACAAATAAAAAACGCAATGCTTTGAGTGTCCCCCCTTGAAAAAGGCTAAACACTAAAAGGAACAACAACAAAATGAGTAAGAGTGTGGTCAAGATTTTTGCCCAATGCTCAATGCCTTTTCTCACCCCTTGAAACACTACAAGCACTGTAATCAACATAAAGATAAACTGCCAAAAAAGATTCATGGATCCTGATTTGTACAACACATCAAACAAGGGCGCTATTTGAGCATCTGGGAGGGATAAAAAATATTGATTGATGGACATTAAAAAATAATTCAGCCCCCATCCAGAAACAATACAATAGTAAGAGAGCACAATTAACGAAGCAAAAATCCCCAACCATCCGGTCATATTCCAAAAGGGTTTTTCAGGACTAAGCGTATGGAATGTGCCCACAGCTCCACGTTGAGATGCACGTCCTAAAATCAACTCTGCAATAAAGACGGGTATCCCTAAAAAGAATATGCAAATTAAATAGGCGATGACAAAAGTGGATCCCCCGTTGGACGCTACCATATAAGGAAATTGCCAAAGCGTACCAAGACCAATAGCAGAACCTGCCGCTGCCATGATAAATCCAAAAGACGAAGTCCAATGTTCGCGTTGCGTTTCCATATTGTGCAAAGTATGCTAGATCCAAGCATTTTTGTAGATCATAAAAATTTATTTTGACATAAAAACTCAAAAAAAAATACACTTATCTTCCAAGTAAAAAGGAATGTCTATGCTTAAAAAAACGTGTTTATTTATATTTGGTCTGAGTGTTCTTTTTGCAAATGAAATTGTCTACACGCAAAACAATCCACCAGGCCAGCACAAAGTCCCTTCCAAACACGCATTTTTGTTTAACGCAGATCTTCTTGTGGGAAAAATCCAGATAGATAACATAAAATATGCCGAAATGAGTGTAGATTTTGGTAACACAAAAGAAGTCCACAATTATTACTTAAAAAATACGCCACGCATTGGATTTTTAGCAGGAATTGGATGTGCTTTAAATGAGTATCTTAACATATCTATTCAATGTCGCTATCTTCATTCTGGAAAAATCGATGCGCATACAACGCCGACAAACTTTACAAACTTAACAGTTAATCCGGGTGCTTTTGTTTTGAATTTTTTAGCTCCGGATCCTGTGCAATTTTCTTCTCGTACCAAGGTGCGTTTATTGATGGCAGATTTCTTGGTACAAACTTCCTACTGGATGATGGGCAAATTACGCTTTCAACCTTTAGCGGGTTTTCGCTTGCAGCGAAAAAAGTTTGACTATTTCCTTAATGCAAAGAGTGCAACACAATCTTATAAAGAAAGCACTTTTAATAAGGAAAACCGCATTGGTATTCTGATTGGCACAGATATTCAATTCATCATCAATCAGTATTTCTATTTTTTTACTACATTGCTCACTCAAATCACCACAAGCACGAATAATGTTTCTCGTTTTACAGTTGATGATTCGACAAAACCTGAAATCCTACAGCAATCTTCTAGAGATGTTGCAATAAATAATCTTCATACTTGGGAATATCGATTTGGGTTGGGATGGCAGCATCTTTTCCATCGCTGGCTATTTTCTTTAAGACTCTTTTATGAATTGAAAGAAGATACCTATGAGGCTTACGGGTGTGGGATGACTGCAATTTTTTAAAACTGAGGTTATAGATGTTAAAACAAATCACGATTCTTATATGTGCTTTTGCTTTTAGCTTTGCAAATGAGGTTGTTTTTTCTCAAAGCAATCCACCAAGGCAAAAAGAAGTGACGCGAAAATGGACGTTTATTGCAAATAGCGATATTTTTATCTCACAAATCGAGACTATTCAGACTCCCCTATACTTCTTTACACAAAAAGTAGGTGTTCCAGCCTCTAATGTATATTATTATATTCCTAACACTCCGAAGCTTGGGTTTGGAGTAGGTGCAAGTGTTGCTCTAAATGAAATGTTTAATCTCTCTTTTCAATATCGTTATTTGAGAAGCGGTGCTCATCAAACTACTGAAACTGAAAAGTCTCCAGATCTTGTGGTAAATATTAGCTTATTCCCAATTTCCCTTCCTGAGAGTAACTTAAAAGCTCATATCGAAGGAAATTTGATGGAACATGTCTATATTGCAGATTTGATGATTCAAATGTCCTCTTCACTAACCTCCAAAATATTAATCCAGCCTTTTGCAGGAATTGTCACGATCAGACATAACGAAAATTTTATTGTGAGTGCTTATGACATGGACAATCCATCAAGAAGGGGTGTGTCAAAAATTCGATCTGAGAAAACTTCAAATGGCATTTTAATTGGCTTAGATATTCGTTTTATTATTAACAATTTTTTTTATTTTTTTTCTTCACTAAAAACAACACTGACATCTCTTGCAAAAAACAAACAAGCCTTTGATGGATTTAATGATTTTGGCGCACCTGCGTCTTTTTCAGAAACAACCTACAATGTTTCTCAAATCATCGATCATCATTGGAATTATCGCTTTGGAGTTGCTTTCAATCATGCCTTTAAAGACAATTGGGTTTTATCTTTGCGCATTTTTACAGAAATGCACTCTTCTTTATTTGAAAACTATGCCTTTGGAGCAACGGTCGTTTTCTAAGATAGCTTTTCTTTATTTTGATTGAGAATTTTGCTTTCAATTTATATACTTTTGGTCTTATGTGGTACAAAGATGGTCTATATTTTAACTGTACGCAATGTGGAAAGTGTTGTACGGGGTTTGAAGGCATTGTGCTTGTATCGAATCTGGAAATTGGTGCCATGAGTGCTTTTTTAAACTTATCGCAAGATGTGTTTAAAAAACGCTATTTGAGACTTGTGAATCAAAAATGGGCGCTTTTGGAGACCCATGAAAATTTTGATTGTATTTTCTATAAAAACAAAAAGTGCACCATCTATCCTGTCCGACCTAAGCAATGCAAAACCTATCCTTTTTGGCCCTCCATTTTGAAATCAAAAAAAACATGGCAAAAAGAAAAACACTATTGCGAAGGGATTGAACATAAATCAAGTAAACTGATATCCTTAGAGTCAATCAAAAAAAAAGATTGAATCATGATAAATTTTCCCTCAACGTTCGATGAACAAACAAAAACAAATATTAATTCTTGGTTAGAAGGTCCCTATCCGGATGAAGTCAAACAAGAAATCAAAGATCTTTTAGAAAAAGATCCTAAAGCTCTAGCTGATGCTTTTTATACACATTTGAGTTTTGGAACAGGAGGTGTGCGCACCCTAATGGGAGTTGGAACGAATCGTTTAAATGTGTACACCATTCAACTCATCACCCAAGGACTTGCCAACTATCTTTTAAAAGCCTTTCCTCAAGAACAAGTGAGTGTCTTTATTAGCTTTGATTCTAGAAACCATTCTAATGCATTTGCTAAAACTACAGCGCAAGTTTTAGCTGCAAACCATATCCAAGTCTTCATCACAAAAGATTTGCGTCCGACCCCTTATGTTTCTTTTGGCCTAAGAGACAAAAAATGCCATGCAGGTGTGATGATTACAGCTTCACACAATTCTAAAGAATACAATGGCTATAAAGTCTATTTTCAAGATGGCGCGCAGCTTGTTCCTCCTCATGATAAAAATGTGATGGAAGAGGTGCAAAAAATCCACTCTCTAGATGATGTAAAAAAAGAGGTACAAAACCAATCCTTTATTCAAGAAGTGGATGAAAGCTTAGACGAAGAATATCTAAAAGCCATTTTTGAGATGCAACTAAATAAAAAAGACAATGCAAAAAAAGGTTCCAATCTCAAAGTCTTATACACCCCTCTTCATGGCACAGGCATTACTTTAGTCCCTAAACTTTTTGAAAAATGGGGCTTTACAAATTTTGAAACGGTGTTTGAACAATCCACACCTGATGGAAACTTTCCCACTACAAAACATCCTAACCCTGAAGTCAAAGAAGCGCTAGATATTGGCACAAAGCGCATGCTAGCTGAAAACTTTGATCTTCTCATTGCCACAGATCCAGATGCCGATCGTATTGGAATTGTGATTAATCATGACAACACTCCGATCTATATCAATGGAAATGAAATGGCCTGCGTTTTGTTAGAAGGCATCTTAAACAATTACAAAATTAAAGACCTGCTTAATCCAAAATCTGCATGTGTCAAAACAATTGTCACAACAGAGCTGTTTAAAACCATTTGTGATGACTACAAGGTCAAATGCTTTGATGTGCTCACTGGATTCAAATATATTGGAGAAAAAATCCATGAGTGGGAATTGAGCAACGAATTTCAATATGTGTTTGGAGCAGAAGAATCCTATGGATGTCTCTTTGGAACCCATGCAAGGGATAAGGATGCGATCATTGCCACGGGCATTGTGTGCGATCTAGCCCTCCAACTCAAAGCCCAAGACAAAACCCTTTCAGATTATTTGATAGAAATTTACGAAAAATATGGTGTGTATAGAGAAAAACTAGAGTCAATAGAATTTGACCCAGGTCAAGAAGGCCAAGAAAAGATCAAATCTATCTTAAAAACGCTTCGCTCCAATCCTCCTTCCCAATTTGACACATTTTCCATCCTTTCGATCGAAGACTATCTTACCCAAAAAGCTCTCGATATTAAAACCAATCAAACCACGTCTCTTTTTTTACCCAGCTCTAATGTACTGTTATATCGTCTAGAGAACGAAGGTAAGCTTGTCATACGTGCTTCTGGCACAGAACCCAAGCTAAAGATTTATGCAGGCCTTAAAGCTGAAAAAACGGGCTCTGTTCAAGAGCAGATCCAAAATGCAGATAATGAGCTGACAAAACTTATCGATTCCTTAAAAACCCATCTAAAGATTTAGAGAAAAAAAAAGAGCCGCCTTTTAAGCGACTCTTTTTAAGCAAGGATTGTGTCTTAAGATTAGTATCCGACAGTAAATCCAGCTCCATATGTTTTATACAAATTCTCTTGAACATCTAAGAAAATACGCACAGATAAAAGCCAGTTATCTTTGAATGCATTTTCAAATGCAAATCCAAATTTATATCCCCATGAATTACGAATTGTAACATTCATAGTAGGCTCATAAAGAGTATAATCAATGGTTCCGTTCCCAGGATACTCTTCTCCTGCATTAGTACTTAAGTTAGATTTGATATGCGCTTGTATTTTTTCAGAAAAATCACCAAGTACTTGGCCTGTGATGCTAGAGAAAAAATGGAAGTACTGATTAATCATATATTTGATATCTGTACCAAAAATCACACCAAGTGCACTTCTTGTATATCTTCTATTAGCTTCATAGCTCAAATCTAACGCAATTAAATCTTTTGCATTTGTATCAGAGTTTGCTTTTTCATAAACATAGCGCGCTCCTGCAAAAGGTTGGATTGAAATGCGTCCTGTCATCCATCTTGTGGCTTGCACAACAAGATCTAAGATGTGCATACGTGTTCTAAAATTGTTTTTAATTTCAATAGAACGGTCAAATTCTTTTTGAGTAGAATCTTCCCTTGCGGTACCAAAGTATACTTGGTCTATATCGGCATTTCCTATTGCAATGGCAACCTTAGCATCTTGTGTTGTTTTATAAGGGCCATCATTTGTCCCACTTCTTAAATATTTGTACTGGATAGATACATTGACATTGCGACTAACGCTAATGCCAAGACCTGCTCCAAAACCAAACTTATGATCATTTTTCAAAGACCATATATCTAAAATATTTGGATAACCAGCAACCTGTGGGGCTCCACCACCTGTCACCTGACCTGATTGCATAGCATAGGTAATCGGAACACCGTTGCCAAAATTTTCTCCAGATAAAAATAGAGAAGGTATTTCTATTCTTGCTAAGAGGATATCTGCATTAAAGAGGACATTATGCACTCTTTTAAGTTCACCTTGTGTTTTTGGATTATTTTGTGTGTAGGCTAATATACTTGCCTGTGCATTTAGGAATGTTCCTAATGTTAAAAGTGCAAAAATTGCTTTTTTCATCTTGTACAATCTCCTTATTCACTGATGTACGCACTCGCTTCTATTTACCTGAGGGCTGCAAAGGACAATCTACCTTCGTCCTCCTCCTCACACAACTTCCTTGGAGTTTGCGTTTGTCAGATATCCTTGTATCTTGCCTTTCGCTCCTCTTCTAAATGAAATCTACTGCATAATATCAGTCATTCAAAAAAAAGGTTATAGCATAGTCATAAAACATTTTAGAATTGAGTGCAATTTTTTTATTGAGATTTAAGCAAAAAACGGAAAAGCTACGAGGCAAAAAAAAAGACCCAAAAAATTTGGGTCTTTTTTTCTATCAACAAAGTGACAAACTAGAATAAGACCGTAAAGCCGAAGCCGTAATCTTTGAAAAGATTCTCTTGCAATTCGATAAATAATCTTAAAGAAAGTTCCCAATCGTCACCAAATACGCGATCCCATCCGAAACCAAATTTTTGTTCCCAGGAATGCACAATGTTAACATTGGAATCTCTATATGCATGATCAAAGATTCCTTGATCGCTAGCAATTGATAAAGCAATTGCGTTTTCTATAAGCACATTAGTTTTTCTAGAAAAATCACCTGCTACTTGTGACAAGAAAGTACTAAAGAAGAAAAATTCTTTCCAAATTAAGTACTTCACGTCTGTACCGAAAATGACGGCCAAAGCAGAGCGTGTATATTTTTCATTAGATTTGTAAGTTCCATTATCATCTGCAGCGCTTAAAGTAAAACCTGCGCATGTGTTAGATGTGGTTTTATGATAGAAATAACGCACTCCAGCAAAAGGCTGAAAACGTAATTTAGATGTCATCCAATGAGATGTTTGAATTAAAAAATCAATCATATATACACGGTTTCTAAAATGATTAGATGCATTGACTGCAATATCATCATTTCCACCATTTAGAGCACTCTCCAAACTATTGGGTGCTCCTTGAAAACCTAAAGTTAACCTATTTACAGGAGTTGTTGTTTTTTTCCAAGTCCATTTGGCATGATCTGTTCTTCCTGATCTTAGATATTTAAAATGTGCCATTAAATTAAATGTTCTATTTAAAGCCACACCAATACCTACCATAAAGCCTAATTTTGCTCTATTTTTGACAAGTTTACTATCACGAAGATATTCAGCACCTACTGCTGCTACTGGGCTTTCTGTCAAAAGTCCCCACATTTCTGTAATGGCAGGTACTCCATCTGTATAAAGAAAAATTTCTGATCCTGATATAAATCCGACTTTACCCCAAAGGATATCGCCTGTGAAAATAACGTGATGATCACGTTTAACTTGATTTTGTGATGGCGGATTACCTTGGGTAAACGCCACATCGCTTGAAAAAAGCGCACTGCATGAAAATAGGACTGTGCCTAATGCTGCTTTTTTTAATACACTATTAAAATTCATGTTATCTCCCGGTTAATTAAAAAAATAAAGAAGATAACCTAATGGTAAAAGAATTTTCTTAATTTCTGCAAGAAAAAATGTCTGAAATATCACTCTGAGGGCAATTTTTTGATTTTTTAGAAGATAAACCCCTCGAAAAAAACGAAATAAAAAAATAAAAAAACATCTGCATAATGTCGGAAATGAGCAAAGTTTACTCAAAAGTAAAAGCTTTTCTATTCAATCTGTTCTTCTGAATTGTGCTTTTCTTCGGATTTTGGAGTGATAGGCACACGGATACGAGGAGTTAAAAGTTTGATGAGAGTGCGTTTAATTTGATTTAACTCTTCAAACGTCAGTGGACAATGGGTGAATTGTTCATCTTCTGTTTTTTTGTGTATGACTGCATTGATGTGCTCTATGACACCCTCTTCTGATTGTTTGTCTGGTTCTAGAGCATGCATGCCTGCTTCTGCGCTATCTGCAATCATGATAATGGCAGCTTCTTTTGTTCTAGGTTTTGGACCAGGATAACGAAATTTTGTTTCATCAACTAAAGAGGCATCATCATGAGCATTTTTTAGCGCTTGTCTATAAAAGGATTCCACGTGAGTAGTGCCGTGATGTTCTCGAATAATATTGATAAAACTTTGAGGAAGTTTATATTGACGTGCCAGGGCTTCTCCCCTTGTCACATGTTCAATAATGAGTTGTGCAGATTCTTCAGGTTCAAACAGACGATGCATGTTAAAACCTGTTTGTTGATTCTCGGTAAAATATTGAGGAGTATAAATTTTTCCAATATCATGGTACATGGC
>SDBV01002511.1_pt1 | contig 27494 bp, 20 predicted proteins | sample 2277081 | NCBI WGS metagenome assembly SDBV01 (sample SAMN10402039, study PRJNA504765) | marine sediment metagenome | isolation source: marine sediment core GS10_PC15, 223 cmbsf | place: Arctic Ocean: Southern Knipovich Ridge | collected 2010 | reverse complement strand
CCTCGAGGGAGTCCTGCTCGTGCCAGACGTACTCCGCGCCGACGCCGATGTCCTCGCGCAGGGAGTGCAGGGCGTCCTGGTCGCAGTTCGATCCTGGGAGCTGGACTATGGCGACCTTCACTCGTCGACCTCGATCGTGTAGTCCTCGATCACCGGGTTGGCGAGCAGCTTGTCGCACATCTCGCGCACACGTGCCTCGTCGTACGAACCGACCTTGAGCTCGACCAGCTTGCCGATCCGCGCCTCCTCGACCTCCTCGAACCCGAGCTTGGCGAGCGAGCCGGCGACCGTCTTGCCGGCAGAGTCGAGCAGCGAGGGCTTCAGCCTGACGTAGACGCGGACGGTCGGCATGGACCGATTGTGGCAGATGGGCTTCGCGGCTTGCGGCCGGACCTAAGCGGTCGCGCGCATGTTCTCTAGCTGAAGCGAGAGCTGCTCTCTCTGTCGGAGGTTCATGACGAACGAGCTGAACATCGCTCCGTACCGCTTGACGGCCATCGGGGTGAAAATCCGGCCGGCGACGACCGCCTCGTGCTCGGCGCCGAACACCATGAGGGTCAGGCCCTCCATGTTTGTGGCAGAAACGAGGTTGAGGCCCTCCGCGCCGCCAACGATCCTGAGGGCCCTGCGGTCCCGTTCGTACTCGTACAGCCGCTCCGGCGAAAACTGTCTCATGCGCGCTTGGCGGATCAGCATGAGCGCGTCTTGGAGGTACAGCTCCTGGACTTCGGCGCGTGACAGCTTGAGGCTCATGTGCAGGCATCCGTGGCGTCGGACCGCCTCCTCGATCAGTGGCTGGACCGCCCTGGCCTCCGTGACGATCCCCGGCTGGCACACCGAGTACGGCAGCTCCGCGACCTTGAACCGCCGGCCGTTTCGGGTGACCGGAAAGTGCATATGGCAGCTGCCGAAAAGGAATCCGGCTGAGCCCGGCTGGACCCCTCCTTTGCTGACCGACAGCCTCGCGCCGGTCTTCTCGGCCTCTTCGTAAAAGCCCGTGAGTCCCCTCCACTGTCCGTCTTCAGATCGCACGCACGAGACGGACTTCGAGCCTGAACCTCGGCTGATGTGCATGTGCTGCAGCTTCATCACCTCGGCCGGGGCATCGCCGGTGTCGGGCTTGAAGAGAAGCCCGGAGGTGTGGCCCCACCGTCTGAGCTGCCGATAGATGTCGGCCGGCAGGCCGGGGGCGGGCACGAGCCACGTCGCCCGCATGCCGTAATTGGCCATGATTTTACAGAGTCTCTGGATGTCCTCTTGCTCGCTGTTGTCGCAATCGACGCTGACTGAAGCGACGGACTCGGCGTCCTCCGGCCAGTGCCACGTGGCGAACGCGGGTTTGCCGCAGCCCTCCAGCGCCTCGTAGACGGCTCTGACCCACATCTCCCGGACCGCGTCGGCGTGCGCGTGCGCAAAGATCGGAACGTCGCACCCCTCGGGCACCTCGCGGTGCTCATTGTACGAGAGGTTCGTGCCGTCCTCGGCTCTCAGAACGCCGTCCTCGAGCGCGACGGACCCGTCGCCCGGCCCGATCGCGTCGCTCTCGACAGACCGGCCGAGATGCATCAGCGCCAGGGTCTTGCCGACGTGCGGCGCGACGAAGGTGCACTTCTTGTTGCGTGTGATCGCCGGGCTGCCGTCCTCGGTCCAGGCGACAACGGCGGCGGCTTGTGCCTCGACCCTGCAGCCGCCATAGAAGAGCGTTTTCCGGGCGCCTTCGGGCCAAAGCCGGTCCTTCGTCGTTGGCGGGTCGATCCAGCCCCGGCTGAACGGCGGCCGTTCGGACTTGGAGACGCCGAGAACGTCGTCGAGCGACCAGGTCGAACCGCAGACCACAAGGCTGCCTCCTCCGTCGATCCAGCCTGTCAGCGACTTGCGCTGTGAAGCGTTCAGCTCGCCTTCGCCCGCAAGAAGAAGGACGTCGAACTCGTTCAGGTCCTCGAGTCCGATATGCTCGATCTCGCGATACGGCAGTCCTGCATGGTCCAAAACCTCCCTGAACCATGCTGCATAGCAGTCCTGCTCACCCAGAACCAGCCCTATCGACGCCCAAATATGCCTTGGCATTCCCTACCTCGGCAAAGCCACCTCAGGTTGAAATTGTCGGTAGATTTGCCAGGCTCGCTCATGATTCGGGTGAGATCGAGTGGTTTGCTCCTCAGTCGTAGCCGGGGGTCGCGCCTGACTTTAGGCCAGCTGCTGATCGGGCTTCAGGCAACCCTTGGAGGCACCCGAGCTGGCCAAACGCCCCGATCACGAGCCTGAAGAGCGGCCGTCAGATCATATAATCGAACCGGCCGATAGGTATTTATGCACATAACACATTTATTGTGCAAGTGTGAAGTATGATCGCGCCATGGTGGCACTCGCCGAGACGGGGAGCAAACGGGGCGCGATCCTCGACGCGGCCGACCGCATGATCGCCCGACACGGGCTGCGAAAGACGACGATGGAGGACGTAGCGCAGGAGGCCGGGGTCAGCCGGCGCACCGTCTACGGCTACTTCGCGAACAAGCAGGACCTCGCCCTGGCTTCCATCGACCGCGTCGTGAAGCACGCGCACGCGCGGATCGCCGAGGAGTCCAAGATCGACGAGCCGGCGGCGGAGCGCCTCTACCGCATGCTCGTCGCCAGGGTCTCCGTCCGGATCGAGATGGTCCGGGACATCTCCAAAAGCCTCGATTCCATCTTCTCCGTGGTCCGGCCGGCGTATTTGGACCGGCGTAGGCAGTACTTCGAGGAGGAGGCCAGGATGCTCGCCCAGGTCATAGAGGAGGGCCAGAGAGAAGGCTCGCTCGCCAGGCCCGACGCTATGGAGACGGCCCGGCTTTTCGTCGAGGCGACCAACGCGTACCTGCCGTACAGCTTGAGCTTGGAGGAGTTGCAGAGGCCCGGCGACATCAGCGACCGGATTCAGAAGATGGCGGCGATACTCGTCGCTGGCATCCTCAGGTAGAGGCCGCGGGGGCGGAGGAGCGGCGATCTGCGCTTGAAACCGACGGCAGGTAACCTCGCGCCGCTATGCCGAAGCGCCCGATTACAGCGGAAGACCTGCTGAAAATCCAGTTCGTCACCGACCCGCAAATGAGCCCGGACGGCAGCTCTGTGCTGTTCGTGAAAAGCCACGTCGACAAGAAGAAGAACAAGTATGTCGGCAACCTGTTCACGGTCGACGTCGAGACCGCCGACGTCAAGCAGTGGACGAGGGGCGACAAGCCGGGCGGGATCGGGCGATGGTCGCCGGACGGGTCTGCGATGGCGTTCGTCTCGGGCCGCGAGGGGCCTGCCGCGCAGGTGTTCCTGATCCCGACCGACGGAGGGGAGGCGCGCAAGCTGACTTCCTTGCCCGAGGGGTCGATCGGGGCTATAGCCTGGTCGCCGGACGGGTCCAAGATCGCGATGACCTTCCGGCCTGTGGCCGAGAACCGCACGACCAAGGCCGAGAAGGAGCGTAAGGAGAGCGGCGGCAGCCCGCCGCCCTATGAGATCGACACGCTCTGGTACCGCGAGGACGGAGACGGCTACTTCGGCGACCAGCGGTATGCGATCTATATCATCGACGCCGAGACCGGCGAGCACACGAAGCTTTATGACAAGGACAAGCTCGGCATGTACAGCTTCGACTGGCTGCCGAACTCGTCCGGCCTGGTCGTCGCGCACTCGGTCCATCGCAAGGAGCCGTTGCTTAGGAAGCCTAACGACCAGCTCTTCATAGTCCCCGTGAAAGGCAAGGCGAAGATGATCCCGGGTCTGGAGAAAGGGCCGAAGTACCGCGTCAAGGTTTCGCCCGACGGAAAGCGCGTCGCCTACCTCGGCGACCACGTGGCGGAGGAGGTCTGGGGCATGCGCAACGTCCGGCTCTACGTCTCGCCGATGCGCGGCGGCGACCAGAAGTGCCTCAGCGAGAGGTCGGACTTCTGCCTGGAGGCGTACACGCTGAGCGACACCGGTGCCAGCGGCGAAGGGGTGGTCGAGTGGTCGCCGGACGGCAAGAAGATCACCGTCATGGTCGGCACCGAGGGCGAGTGCCAGGTCGGCGAGGTCTCAGTGGCCCGCGGCGGCGTGAAGCTCGTCACCGAGGGCGAGCACGTGCTGGCCCTCGGCAGCCACTCCGCGAACGGCAAGATGATGGCTTTGACCCGGGGCACCACGACCTCGCCGGCCGAGGTCGCCGTCTTCGACGGCCATGAGGTCGAGGTGCTGACCAGCTTCAACAAGGAGGCTTTGCGCGGGGTCGAGATCGTGAAGCCGTCGTCGCACTGGGTGAAGAGCGAGGACGGCACAAAGGTCCACACGTGGTGCATGAAGCCCGTGCGATACAAGAAGGGCAAGAAGTACCCGGCGGTTCTGGAGGTTCACGGCGGGCCGCACTGCCAGTACGGGTGGGCGTTCTTCCACGAGTTCCAGCTGCTCGCGGCGCAGGGCTACGTCGTGGTGTACAGCAACCCGCGCGGCTCCAAGGGCTATGGCCAGGCGTTCTGCGAGGCGATCCGGCGGGACTGGGGGAACAAGGACTGGGCCGACGTCAAGGCGGTCAAAGAGTGGATGGAGCGTCAGAAGTTCGTCAGGCCGAAGAGGATGGGCGTGATGGGCGGTTCCTACGGCGGCTTCATGACCAACTGGGCGATCGGCCACACGCGCGACTTCGTCGGCGCGATCACCGACCGCTGTGTGTTCAACTGGATCTCGATGGCCGGCAACTCCGACTTCCCGCTCAACCGCGACGACTACTTCGGCGGCTGCGCCTGGGGGCCTCTTTCAAACCTCGAGGACTTGTGGCGCCAGTCACCGGCGGCGTACTTCGACAAGGTCAAGACCCCGACGCTCGTCATCCACAGCGAAGGCGACCTCCGCTGCAACATCGAGCAAGGCGAGCAGGTGTTCTATGTCCTCAAGTCCATCGGAGTCGAAACCCGCTTCGTCCGCTACCCCGCCAACTCCTCCCACGGCCTCTCCCGCAACGGCCCCCCTGACCTGCGGCTACACCGCCTAGGCGAGATCGTGGCCTGGTGGAAGCGTTGGCTGAAATGATTGCGGATGATCTCGTTCAATTCATTGCCATGGAACTATCTTAGAAACGTTGCCGGGCTCATGCCCTCGAACCCGGTCATTGAATCCTCCAGAATATCCTAGAGTGTGCAAGATGAGCAGCTCAAGATAGTGAACTGACAACCTCCAGATTTCAAAACGGTCTCGACCCTCCAATTGAGATAGAGCCTGAATATTCTTACCCGTTGGATGGGTCAAAGCGTTTCTTAGCATCACAATTGTGTCAGGCCCATCTGTGACGTCATTGGAAATCAGGTGCTTCAGATCGTCTGGCAAGCTAGTATCAATTGACGCTCTGGACAACAATAGCCTCATCTTCTCCGCTGCCGGCATACGCCGCCAGGTACTTGAAGAGAGAATCTGCTGAGAATCGACGAGGAGCAGAGAGCCTAGCAATTCCATACCCGATTGAGCCAAGAATACAGCGTGCTCGGAGCCGCTTTCACGCCTGCAGGCGTCGCAGTAAGTGGCAATCAAGACGGTAAGCCAATTCGCGCGATCCTGATTCAGCATAATTTTCCAAATTAGATCAGCCAACTCAAATGGCTGTCTATCAGGAACGACCGCGTGGTGGCCCATTGAGGGAACCCATGTGTCTGGCCAATTAAGCTGATCAATTTTATACACGCTGAGCGTCGAATACACAAACGATCCGTCGTCTCGAAATCCAAAGCAAACTCCAGGGCCAGATCTAACACCTGCCAGAAGCATTAGAAAGTAGTGTAGAAAGTCAAGGCACCTCTGCGCGGTGTTTGGCTCAAAAGACGTGTTGTCCTTATGGGCGAGAAAAAATCGGTGTGTGATTTGGGGAGTCTTCCTAGACCATTTTATCTTAGGACCGTAGGATTCGATACGGATGTTCCATTCACCAAATTCAATACTTCGATGCTCTATTCTCTTACCTGTGCCCGACAACTTGACTTGATCGGAACCTAGGGACGGGAGATGGTAGAGTGCTCCATACATATAGCTTACAGGCCAACCAGCCTTCCACTCTGTACTGGTGACGTGAAGCGTCAATCGATCGAATGCGGCTGGACCGGAATGATCTGCAGCCACAACCGAGCAATAAGCAACTTCATATTTGTCCGTCAAAATGCAATCAATTCCAAAGATATTGTCTTTCACAGATATCGGATGATCTGGAATAAAGAAAACGCCTACAAGTGACCACATATCCTCATTGACGATAACCGAAATTTTCCCACTATAGGTTGATTCGCCTGCTTTCAATTCAGCAGGATCATTGCGAATCCACTTAGGATGATCTAACCTAATAGGTGTTTTTCTTCTCACTGGTCTTGCCCGTTATTGCCCAGTGTATCACGAGTAGCAAGACGCAGAACGGGGAGTGTGCCCCGAGATCAGGCGGCGGCGGCGGCCCGCCCTCCATTGTGGTGCAGGCATCCTGCCTGCTCTCAGAACGTGACAGGAACGAGAGTCAGCGCCAGCGAGAGTCAGGCCACCGGCCAAGCGTCGCCCAATGTATAATCCCGCCCGACATGTCACAACCGACACCCGCAAACATCATGCAGGTCGGGCTCGGGTTTTGGGCTTCAAAGACGCTCCTCAGCGCCATCGAGCTGGAGCTGTTCACCCACCTCGCCAAGCAGCCGATGACCGGCGAGCAGATCAAAGAAAAACTCGGACTGAACGAAAGAGCGATCTACGACTTCCTCGACACCCTCGTCGCGCTCAAATTCCTCGAGCGCGAGGGCAGCGGGGAGACCGCCCAGTACCGTAACGCCGCCGACACCCAGCTGTTCCTCGACAAGAACGGCGAGACCTACGTCGGCGGCATCCTCGAGATGGCCAACAACAGGCTGTACGAGTTCTGGGGCGACCTCACCGAGGCGCTCAAGACAGGCAAGTCGCAGAACGAGGAGAAGCGCACCGGCAAGTCCATCTTCGAGGCGATCTATGCCGACCCGGCGCAGCTCGAGGGGTTCGTCGAAGCCATGTCCGGCATATCCTCGGGCAACTTCCACGCGTTTGCACAAAAGTTCGATTTCAGCAGTGTCAAGACGATGCTCGACGCGGGCGGCTCGGGCGGCCATCTCTCGATCGCGTGCGCAATGCACAACCCGAACGTCACATTCACCAGCTTTGACCTCCCGCCGGTCGAACCGGTGGCCAAGAAGAACATCGAAGCAGCCGGAAAGAGCGGCCGCATCAAGACCGCAAGCGGCAGCTTCTTCGAAGACCCGCTCCCCAAGGCCGACCTGATAACGATGGGCATGATCCTGCACGACTGGGACCTCGAACAGAAGATGCACCTGATCAAAGCTGCGTACGACGCGCTCCCCGACGGCGGAGCGTTCGCGGTGATCGAACATTTGATCGACGATGACCGGCGCGAGAACGCGTTCGGACTGATGATGTCTCTAAACATGCTGATCGAGACCAGTGGCGGGTTCGACTACACCGGCGCGGACTTCGACGGCTGGTGCAAGGAAGTCGGATTCAAGCGGACAGAAGTCATCCACCTCGCCGGCCCCGCCAGCGCAGCCGTGGCCTACAAGTAGCATCGAACAATGGGTGGCGAGCGTCATCTACAATCGATCACGGTGCACGAGAAAGGAAGACAAGATGCGGACGTTCGGTGAGCTGTTTTGCGGGGCTGGGGGGATGGCTTTTGGGCTCAAAAAGGCCGGATTTGAACCTGAGTGGGCGGTGGACGCGGACAAGTGGGCTTGCGAGACGTATCGCCGGATGGTCGGCCCGCACGTCATCGAAAAGCGCGTGGAGGACGTGGACTTCGGAGACCTCGAAAGCGTGGACGGCCTTGCCTTTGGTTTCCCCTGCAACGACTTCAGCATGGTCGGAGAGCGGAAGGGCACCAAGGGCTACTTCGGCGGTCTGTACAAGTACGCCGCGAGCGCTCTGGAGACGGTTCAGCCCGACTGGTTCATCGCCGAGAACGTGCCGGGGCTGCTCGCAAGCGGCGGCCACGGGATCATGCAGCACTTCGCCGACGCGGGGCCGGGGTACAGGCTGGCGGTCCACCTCTACAAGTTTGAAAAGTACGGCGTGCCGCAGAAGCGCTGGCGCGTGATCGGGGTCGGAATCCGCAGAGATCTGGACAAGACGTTCCGGCCGCCCGCACCGACGCACGAGAAACCGATCACGGTCGGCCAAGCGTTCAAAGGAGTCGAGAAGGCGGAGCACAACAACGAGCACTCTCGCCACACCGAGAGAGTGAAGGAGATGCTGAGCTTCATCCCCCCGGGCGCGAACTGCTGGCACGAAAACGTCCCCGAGCGCCTAAGGCTCAACGTCCCCAACGTCCGCCTCTCCCTCATCTACCGAAGACTGAAAGCAACAGAGCCCGCCTACACAGTGGTCGGTTCCGGCGGCGGCGGCACGCACATGTACCACCACGAGCACCTCCGCGCCCTGACCAATCGCGAAAGAGCAAGGCTGCAGTCGTTCCCCGACGAATTCATTTTTGAAGGCCCGAAAGAGGCTGTAAGAAAGCAGATCGGAATGGCCGTCCCCCCGCTCGGCGCAGAGGTGATCGGCCGTGCGCTCGCGAGCTGCCTGCGCGACGAAAGCTACGAAACGGTCGAGCCAAGCATAGGAATTTTCGAGCCTGCGCGTAAGAAACCTTACAAACAATCGTCCAAGGCGCTCGCGGTCTAAAACGAACTTCCCGAACCACAGGTCGTCAAACTAGATGGCAGGGAGGCACTACGGCGGCAGGATGCCGCACACTGGAGGGACCTGCGAATGATAGAGACCGAAACGAGCCTGCACTGGGAGAAGCTCAGCATTGCCGAGCCCAAGCACGAGTTCACGTTTGGGAGCATATATCGGGGAAAGGTGCCAGGAGGATGGCTGATCAATCTCTTCTGGACGACCGGGCACAACGAGGGCGGAGTCACCATGACTTTCATGCCCGACCCGGACCACACCTGGGACGGCGGAACTCTGCCTGATTAGAGCCCCGAACACGGGCGAGAACTGAATCCGGCGGTCAATCGATCGTGCGGATGTAGATATCCTTGTACTCGACGTCCATGTCCAGCCCGCCGTGCAGCTGCAGCGCGACTCGGCCTTCGCGCCGGCCTTGCGCGTCGTTGATCTCCGTGATCGTGACGCCGTTGACCTGGATGATGTACTGCGTGCCGACCGCGGTGACGATCAGCTCGGTCCACTGGCCGGCCTGGTACCCGCTCTTCTCGTGTAGCTTGAAGTCAGGGAAGTGGACCCATCCCCGCCCTCCGGTCTCGTAGATCCCGCCCGTTTCCAGCGACGTGTCGATCTCGACCTGGAACCCGTGGACGATCACGTCGTTGTCGACCCGCTCTGTGCGGAAGTAGAACCCGCTGTCGCCGGCGCGGATCCGGAACTTGAGCCGCGCGGTGAAGTCCTTGACCGGGTCCTTCCACATCAGCACCCCCTGAGGCTGGTCCGGCTTGCTGCGCCCGGCGATCACCCCGTCCTTGACCTCCCACGTCCCCCCGCCCATCGCGGTCCAGCCGTCGAGAGTCTTGCCGTCGAAGATCTTGACCTCTTTCGACTGCGGCCCGGCGGCCGCGAGGGCGAAGAGGGTGAGCGCGGTCAGAGACATGCTGTTATTCTGGCTCAACCTTGCGTTCTGTGTGTGCTGAGGCACAGATAGAGCTCCTCACCGCGAGCCTGGAGGGATGGTCATTGGAGCGCGGACTCTCCGTCATCCTGATCCTGTCGAAGGACCGCACCCCGGCCTTGGAATCTTAGTCCAAATTTCTTGCGGTGGTCGAAAGCCAAGGTCGCCCGAGAGGAGGACCCTCCAATAGTTGGTGGCTCGGTCGAGAGGTAGCCGCAGGCACTGCAGAAAGCACCGACGCGTCGGAGCACTCCCAAAGTCGAACCCCCCACACTGCGAACGCGGAGGGATGGTTATGGCGAGGAGAGCAGGTCAATGATCGCTTGCGCGGCGGCGATGAGCGCGTCGGCGTCCTCGGCGGCGATCTTCTTGCCGCTCTGCGCCTGCACAGATTTGACGAACGCCTTGAGCGCGCGGATTGCCGCCGCGTCGTTATTGTCGTTCAGGTCGTCGATCGCCCGGAGCACCGCGCTGAGTTTTGCGTCCAGGCTGTTCTTGATTCCGCGGTGAAGGTTCAGCGCCACCACGTCCTCCATGAGCTGTCGGATCGCTTCCGCCGGCGTCAGGATGACGTGCCGCTGCAGGAAGCCGTCCGTAGAGCCCGCGTTGGTCTTTCCCGGTAGCGCGCCGGTCGTGTTCCCGGCGACGTACACCCCCCAATCGTCCGCCGTGATCCCATGCCCATAGTCCTGCGCGGCGCCTCCGATCTGCCTGGTCCAGGTGTCGTTGCCGTCAAAGTCGTACATCCGCACGAACGCGTCAGCGCCCCCTCCGCCCGTTTGGCCCGGCAGGACCCCGTACGAATATCCGGCCACGTATACGCCCGAGGCCGCCACAGAAATACTCCGAGCAATGTCACTGCCCGTTGATCCAAACTGGCTGGTCCAGGCCTCGTTGCCGTCGGTGTCAAACTTGCGAACAAAAACGTCGAAGGAGCCCGCGCCCGTCTGGCCTGGCAACGCGCCCTGCGTAAAGCCGGCGACGTATACGCCCGAGGCGTCTGCCGCAACCGTATGGGCCAAATCGAATCTTGATGTTCCGAACTGTCGAGTCCAGACCTCGTTGCCGTCGAAGTCGTACTTGCGCACAAAGGCGTCAAACGAACCCGTGGTCGACTGGCCCGGAAAGACGCCGTATGCGCCTCCGGTGACGTATAAGCCCGAAGCATCTACAGCGACGCCGTTGGCCTCGGCCGTGTTTGAGGCACCGAATTGGCGCGTCCAGACCTCGTTGCCGTCGGAGTCGTACTTGCGCACGAAGGCGTCCCGTGTGCCCGTGCTCGTCTGCCCCGGGAGCGTGCCGCTGACATGGCCGACGAGGTAGATGCCCGATTCATCGGCCGCAATTCCAAGACCAAAGTCGTGGCTGGAGGTTCCGAACTGCCGGGTCCAAAGCTCGTTGCCGTCGATGTCGTACTTGCGCACGAAGACGTCGCTGCCGCCCGCGTTCGTCTGGCCGGGCATCGTGCCGAACGTCGTCCCAGAGACGTATACGCCAGAGGAATTGACCGCGATCCCGTAGGCCAGGTCGCCGCCCGCGGACCCGAACTGGATCGTCCAAACGTGACCGCCGCCCGCGTTGAATTTGCGCACGTAGACGTCGTTCAGGCCAGCGTTCGTGTATCCCGGCCAGGCGCGGTTCGTTACGCCTGACAAGTAGATGCCCGACCGGTTTGCAGCGATGCCCAAAACCTGATCCTGGCCTGAGGTTCCAAACTGCCGGGTCCAGTCAACTTCTTGGGCGTACGCCGGCGCGGATGCCACCGCCGCTAGGGCGAGCATCAGGGCACTTCTTGCAGTAGCACAGGAATTCACGAGTCCTCTCAGGCCGCAGGCCGGCCGCACCAATGTCCTAAGCTACCACGCCCCGCAAGTTCCCGGGCTCGGCCGAGATGGAACTCCGGTAGATTCGCCGGGTCAGGCTCGCTCGTCCGGGGCTCGTGCCTCACGAACATGAAACTATCGTCATAATTCGTTTCACTGCGGCAAAGGCCCGATGAATGCGTTCGACCACAGGCTGAAAGAGGCGTTGAGAAAAGGCCCGCTCGATGAGGCGGTGTCGGCTCTGTTCGTGCGCGAGCTTGGATGGCAGAGGGCGGAAGGTGCGCTGGCCGGGTGCCACGGTCTGACCCGTCAGGGCAGACCGTGCTGCTAAAAACCGTTCACGATCCCGGTCTGCACAGGTGTCAGACCGGGCCACCCGCCTTCCTGCACTCGCTTCGTTCAGGCACATTAGTTTACAAGCACCGTAGTCCAGTAATACGTGTCGAGCGCATGGGCTCCGGATCTGACAGCTCTCGAACAGACCGCACAGCAGCGTGCGGTAGGCTCACGACATGACAGAGACCAGTGGAATTCGATTACCGCCTTGTTGTCATTGCAAAAACGTTGGTGCGAATTGTGACAGTTACGATCCAGTGCCAATTCCAAGCGAAGTCTCGTTCTTCTTCGCACACCCGTTTACTCCCGCGAAGACCGAGTGGATCAAGAATCTATCCCTCGAAATTAAAGATCGATTTGGAGCGGAGATTCACCTCCCGGCCGAAGAGGCAACAGGAGGAGTCCTATTTTGCAAACTTTGCCACCAGATTCGGTCTTCGACGGCTATAGTTAGTGAGATCACTGACCTCAACAGGAATGTTTTGTTCGAGCACGGGTTTGCGATCGCACTCGGCCGCCGCAGCGTGCTGGTTCGGCAAAAGGGAATCGTGCGAGAGAGCGAACTAGATGTCATCTCTGATCTCGAGAGAAATGAGTACGACAACAGAGAAGAAGTACTTGAATATATTGGCCGGCTGTATCCAGAAAACCTGAATCTTGAATTTGCTGACTCCGGCGAGCCGAAGATTTTGGGAAAGTGGGATATGACGCCATACGAACCCATTGGGACAAGAGTGGCGTTCTTGAAGATAGGCCAGCAGAAGACGGACGGACTCAGGAGAATCGAGAAGATCCTAAGGAGATCCGGACTGGAAATTGACCCAATCGATGCTGACGAACACACGACGCACATGTTGCATTCGTATTGCGTCCGATTGAGGCAATCGAAATACGTCGTTGGACACTTTGTCCGCGATGATCGCAATGACCACGAATCTCAAAATGCTCTTGTGGCGTTATTGCTCGGTATTGCCTTAGGACTTGGTCGCGAAGTCATAATCCTCCAAGAAGGGCCCGTCACGAAGCCGATGATTGACTTAAAGGGAGTGATTCACAAGTATGAAACGGAGGCTCAAGCCCAATCGATAGTTGAGCACGCCCTTAAACCGTGGCGGAGTGCGGCGGCGACCTATAAGTCAGCTGCTGCGTCGCGTAGTGTCGCTCTCATGACCAAGAAAGCGGCGATCAGCATTGGAGGGAGCATTGCTGAAAGCGACGAACTATTAGGTGAGTGCTTCTTGCCGACAGAGGCATTCGAGTGGGCGAAAAATGGAAGCCGATTTCTCATTACGGGTCCCAGGGGCGCAGGTAAGACGGCGATATTCAAGACGGTTCTCGAGACCCTAAGCGACAACGTGCATACGCGTGTAATTTCCATCGAACCGACAGAAATCGAGATGACTTATGTGCAGAATCTCTCCCGGCTTGAGTATCCAGATCAAAGCCCGGAGCTAGTTCTGCGATCTACATGGCGGCTCTGTTTGCTATCGGAAATTGCCTTTCGTATTATCGAAGCGGCCGGACCGGGCGCTCAGTATGACCAGCAGTTCATTGATCTCAAAGAGTACTTGTCTGAGTCGGGGCTAGACAAGGAAATGGATTTGGGTGAGCGATTCGTGGGGTTCATCAAGGCACTGGGTTCGAGCAGCGACCCAACCCAGGAGCGACTGAAAGTGCTTGAAGCCAGACTCCCCCGGCTAAGAAAGCTACTTGAGCCGCTCTTGGCCGACATCGAGGTTCGCCTCTTTATTGACAACCTAGATCGTGCATGGAATGAAGGAGAAACCGTTATTAGCAAGTGTGTCGCTGCAATCGTTCAGGAGTGTTTTAATCTGGAGCATGAGTTTCCTGGTCGCATCAAACCGGTGCTATTCCTGCGGAAGGACATCCTCGATGCACTTCGGAGAGAAGGTGCCGATCCAGACAAGTGGAAGCCAGGCGAAATAAAGTGGACTAGGCCACGGCTACGTGAGTTGCTTGAAACTAGGCTCGAGGTGGGACTTACGAAAGCAGGCACGATGCCGGTCGGCATTGCATGGGAAGCCCTGCTACCGGCGCACATGTACGGACAAGAGGGCATCGCATACGTGATTGACCGGTGTCTCCTTCGCCCACGTGACTGCATGAATACTCTCCAACACATAATTTCGGAGTCAGGAGGTGGCACGAGTGGTATCGCTACGGTCGCGGACGTTGAAGCAGCACTCCGGGCCAGTTCTAAAGATCGCCTCATCAACGCGGCACGCGAGTATCGTAGCTCGCTGCCCGACTTGGAGCCAGTTGTTCGTCAGCTAGTCGATCACCTGCCCTCCAACGCACAGGCTACTTCGGGTCTGGTACATGACGTCATGAATCAGATGTCAGACAGTGTGCAACACAATTGGATCCAGCAAGAAGATGTGTTAAAAGGACTGTTTGAGATGAGCGTAATTTGCTTTGTTGGAGAGGAAGAATCGCTCATCGAGGTAGGACGCTACGACTTTAGGCAGGCTTCAGACGCCGGTCAAAGAGAGACTCGCGTCAGCGTGGTGCCGCGCTTCAAGTTCTTCCCATTTATCTTCATGAGACAAATAGAGTGGTCAGAGCACCGAATTGCACTCCACCCCTCGTACCGCCATCTCCGTGAATTTGATCATGATCCCGTTCGATATTGCTAAAGACGTTGACAGGTGTTGTCGAGCAGTATGATATGCGAGGTCGCGTACCGTTCGGAGGAGAAAGAAAGGCAAATGCGTTCGGTTTAGGTTCAAATCCACGGGAATGAACGGCCTGGCGATGGCGCTGGGCCGCGCATAGAGCTAGCCGGACGAATCGGAGAGCTGGACGGACGGGCCAGAGAGCTCTCTGAACATCCCAGAGAAGGCTCTGAGAACCCCAGAGACGGCGCCGGAAATCTCAGAGAGGGCGCTGGAATTTCCAGAGAGGTCTCCGGGCGAAACGCCGCCCTCTGCGACGCGTCCAGAGAGTGACGCACGGCCGCGATCTGGGGGACGCTGGGGAGACCGGAGAAACACAGGGGAAGGCCGCGCGAAGGACTGGAGAAACAACCATGGCAACAGACTATATCCCGCACTCTGACGCCGCGTTCGACACGTGGCAGACCAACTACGTCACCTTCTTCGTCGCGAACGCCGCCGCGCTCGGGTTCGACCCTCTTGTCGAGGGGCTCGCGCTGACCGCCGCGCAGGGCGTCTGGACAGGATCGTACGCCGCGCACACGACCGCGCAGGCCGACGCGAAGGCCGCGACCGGCACAAAGGACACCGACCGTGACGCGCTGATCGCGATGGTCCGGGGCTTCACCGGACAGATCCAGGCAAACCCCGCCGTCAGCGACGACCTGAAGGCCGGGCTCGACGTCACCGTCCCCGACACGACGCCCACGCCGGTCGGGGTTCCGACGACGCGCCCCGTGCTCGAGGCCGACACCAGCCAGCGACTGCAGGTCACTGTCGCGTTCCGCGACGAGTTCGCGACAAGCACCGCCAAGCCGGACGGCGTGCGCGGCTGCGAGATCTGGACGAAGGTGGACGGCCCCGCGCCGCTCGACATCGACGAGACCGAGTACCAGGCGACAGACACGCGCACTCCGCACCTGCTGACGTTCGACGGAGCGGACGGCGGCAAGACTGTGCACATCATCGGCCGGTGGGTGAACACCAAAGGCGAGCCCGGCCCGATCAGCGAGACCGTCAGCGCGACGGTTCCAGGCTAGTTAAGTGAGTGCGCCCCCGCAAGCTCGGGCAGGGGCGCACTAATCCCGACACTGATCTCAGCGCGCTAAAGCACGTTTGTCCAGGGGTCCACGGTCTGTGCGCGCAGGTCTTCCATCACGGTGGCGGAGTTGCGCAGGCGCATGCTCAGCACGCGCGAGAGGTTGGCGAGCATCGTGAATCCCGCCTCTCTGTTCGCGCTCATGTACTTTCGCAGCCCGGCCGCAGGCAGCCGCGAGTAGGTCACGACGCCGACGCACACGGCGTTCGCCGAGCGCGGCCCGGCGTCCACCAGCGCGACCTCTCCGAGGACCGAGCCGGGGCCGCAGTCGCCCAGCTTGTCGCCCCCCTTCGTGTAGACGTTGACGACTCCGTCGAGGATGACGAACAGGTCGCTGCTGTCGTCGCCCTTTTCGATCAGGCTCTCGCCGGGCATCATGGAGTCGACCTTGCCCAGATCGGATATCTCGCCGATCGCACCGTCGTCCAGCCCGGCGACGAGGTAGTTCTTCTTGAACACGTCCGCAAATTTCGGGTTCATAGCAACGCTCAACATGCAACTATATCCAACCCGGGGGCCTAGATGCACCGTTCCAGGCTCGGCCCTTGGGCTCACGGGCGAGTCTGTAGCTTGCAGTTAGTAGGGCCATAGTGACTTGGTTGGGTGGCTCCATGCTTTAGCATCGTGCGGCCCGGCTGGCCGAGTGATCGAATCACCACCCTGAAGGGTGGAGGCACCCAAGTCTCCAGGCCCGAAGGGCCAAACTACGTACGCTCCGTGGAATTCCTGGGTTAGTGGGCTCAGAGCCCGACGGTCTCAAGCACCTTCGCAAACCGCTCCTCCGACCGTAGGCTGTCGAACAGCGGGTCGGCCGTGAGGAACACGATCTGCGGGCAACGCTCCTCGACCGCCTTCTCCAGCGACTCGAGCGCCTTTTCGGTCATACCCTGGCCCATCTGCGCGACCGAGACGTAGTACGACGACACGTAGCGGTCCTTCGCCAGCCGCTCAAGGCTCCACAGGTGCGCTCCTCCCCTCTCCTTGTCGCCGAACTTGCCGTACGCGAACGACAGCAGCGCGAGCATCGCTTGGTCGTCCATTGATCCGGCGAGCGCCTTGGTCAAGTGAGCGATCGCGTCCTGGTAGCGCTCAGTCGCGAAGTACGCGCTGCACAGGAAGACGTTTAGGAACGGATACTCGGGGTTCAGCACGAGCGACCTCTCGAGGTGCTCGATCGCATCGTCGTACCGCTTATTAAAGATGTGGTTCCAGCCGACGAGCGCGTTCTTCGTCGCCGAAAGCGGGTCGAGCCGGATCGTGCGCTGCACATATTCCGCCGCCTCATCGAGCCTCCCGGTCGCGCCCAGCATCTCAGCGTAGATGTGCAGCGCCCACCCCTCGTTGGGATTCAGTTCCAGCGCGCGCAGGAACTCACGCTCGGCGCCCGCCCAGTTCCAGTCGTAATAGAAGTCCACGACCCCGAGCGAGCTGTGCGCCTCGGGCAGCGCATCGTCCAGGTCGAGCGCCTGCAGCGCCGCGCGCTTGGCCTTCGGGAACGCCTCCTGGGGCGGCAGGATGTGGTAGAAGGCCATCAGGTTGTACGAGTCGGCGAGCCCGGCATAGGCGAGCGCATACCGCTCGTCGAGCGCGATCGCACGCTCGAAGTAGTCGATCCCGTTCTCGATCCCCGCCTTGCTCCGGCTCTTCTGCACGTAGCGGCCCTTCAGATACAGTTCGTGGGCCTCAGTGTTCTCTGTCCGGCCGGCCTTCACGACCTCGCCGTTCTTCGGGCAGAGGCCGCCCTTGAGCTTCGATGCGATCGAACTTGCGATCTCGTTCTGGATCGCGAACATGTCCTGTGTGCCTCGGTCGTACTGCTCGGTCCAAAGGTGGAACCCGTTTGAGGCGTCGATCAGCTGGGCCGTCACGCGCAGCTGATCGCCGGCTTTACGCACGCTGCCTTCCAATATCGTCGAGACGTTGAGCTGCTTGGCGATGTCCCGGATGTCGTCGTTCGAGTTCTTGTAACGGAACGACGACGTGCGCGACACCACGACCAGCCCCTCGATCATGGAGAGCGCGCCGATGATCTCCTCGGCCATGCCTTCGCAGAAGTAGTCCTGGTCTTTCTCGGGGCTCATGTCAAGAAGCGGGAGGACCGCGATGGACGGCAGGTCCCCGTTGCTCTTCTCTATGCCCGGGATTGGCTCGGAGCCCGCAAGGATGAATACCTCGTACTCACGGCCGTGCTTGTCCGCGTGCGTTCCCGACGACTGGAACATTTCGCTGTACCTTTCCGCGATTGGAGACATGAGGTCCACGAAAGAGCGCGATGCGACGAGCCTTCCAGGCAATGCGAAACCGAGCAGGCGGACGGCGGCGTTGATCCCATCGCCGATCGCGTTGACGTTGCCGTTGACGTCCTCGACGATCTTGACCGGGCCGACGTTGACCGCGATCCTCAGCTCATAGCCGTGCTCGCCCTTCCCCTCGTCGTTGACCGCACCGCACATGGACATCGCCGTGTTCAGGGCGTCCTCTGGGTCTCCGAGGAAACAGAATGCCGCGCCGTCGCCCGTGTCGATCATGATCCGGTCCGACTCGGCGACGTACTTGATCAGGTCGAGCGCGACCTTAGAGAAGTGCGCCTTGGCGCGCGCCTGCTCCTCGACGGACTTCTTGGCGAAGCCCACGATGTCAGCGACGACAACGGTGCAAATCCAGGTTCGATCCTTCCAATCCACTGTCGGTTCCAGAGTTCTTCGTTCAATAAGTGGCGCGCCGCACAGTTTGCGGACGACGCTGACAGCGACGGCTGCCCCCTGATCATACTACTCTTGCTTTCTGGCTGGAATTCCCTCCGAGCGCACAGTTTTAGGCTGGTCCGAGCCTAGGTTCGAGCACCCTCTCCTAAGAGAATCCAGGTCGCGGCGAAACAGTTCACCGCGACGGCGGTGAGCCGCCCCAAAGGCCTACCGGATCGCCCAAGGCGTGGAGGGCGGGCCCCAGTCAGCGGGTCGATGATTCGCTTGGGCTGACGCTATGGCACAATCATCCAGGCGGTCTGGTCCAGTCTGGCCGCCCACGGCCAGAGGAGCACGAGCCCGACCTGCCTGTAGACTATCCGCGCCCGCATCTCCCGCGTTACGGCCTCCACGAATCGACCTGGGTTGGTCGTGACCACAATCTCCACGGTCGTGTCCAGCCCGCCTGGAACCGAGAAGTCCACCTCCTCGTACAGCGACGTATCGTAGTTGAACAGCTCGATCTTCTGGGTCAGGCCCGGCGTATTGACGGCGGCCTCAAGTCTGAACCGAAGCTCGCTCGGCACGTCGACGGGCGATGTGCCGGTAACTGCGATCTGAAGCGGGCTCTCGCCCAAGAACAGGGTGATGCCAGCGCGGACTTCTAGCCTCACGTCTTCGCTGAAGAACAGATCGCACAGATCTCCGCTGGTCAAGAAACCGCGTAAGATCAAGAAGCTGTCTGGCAGAACCGTTAGATCTGGGTCTTGGTGGACGACGAGAAGGCCGCCTGGTGCATCGGTAATGCCCACGTAGACCTCTCCGTCCGGACCGACTGAGAGCGGGCCAGTGACTGGATTGCAGGAGTGAACCTCCCAGACGCATATCCCAGCCGGCGTAATGCAATACAGATCGCCGATAACGTTGCCGACATATATCCTGCCGTCGTGTCCGACGCTCGGGGCCGTGCAGATCGCGTCGGTCGTCGTGTACGACCAGATTCGGAAGCCGTCGGTGAGCCGAAGCGCGTACACGCGATGGTCAAAAGAGGTGACGTAACATATGCCGTCGGCGCTGAATCCCGGGGCGCCCACAATCTGGTCCAAGGCCGTGAAGGTCCAAAGAGTGGATCCGTCGGTCGGGTCGAGCGCGTAAACGGTCCCAGAGATGGAGCCGACTATAATTGTGCCGTCTGCGGCGACTCCGGGCGCGCCCAACCTTGAGCCGAAAGTTACGCTCCAGGCTACGCTGCCGTCTGCGTAATTCAGTGCCGTCATGGCGGAGCCGTTGCTCGCAAAGACCATCGTGTCGTCGCGGCTGAACGGAACCGTGTAACGGCACTCACCGAGCGGAGCTTCCCAAACGACCGTACCTGTAGCGTCGTCTAGCCGCCAAACCTTTCCGATCGTCGAGCCGACAACGACGTCGCCGTCCGGCCCGACGTTCGGGGAGCAGCTCTCCCAGTCGCTGACCTTGACGTATCCGGTAACGAAACTCCAGGTCCAGTCCATCGTGTCCGGGTCAATAGCAAAGACCCTCCCAGGCGTGGTGCTCGTAGCATCTTGTACCGTCGTTATGTAGACCGTGCCGTCCGGCCCGCACGCCGGCGTGCACTGGATGAAGTTCAAGGCGTCGAACGTGCCGAGAGTTGCGCCCGTTTCATAGTTCCACTTAGTAAGGAGATTGTCCGACCACGAGCCGAAGTAGCCCGTACCATCGAACGCGAGCGCCGGCCCGTGGCTACCCCCGCCGGCGGGGCCCGGTACGACGTCGCACCACGGCGTCGTGAATGTTCCGGGGTCCGGCCCCGTCACGGCCCTGTCGGTGCCGAACCTGTCCTGCCCTTCCATCGGCCACGCAATGAGCGTAGTGATATCGTATTCGACAAAATAACCGATTGAAGTATTGCGGCCGATGTCGTTCCATGATCCGAGTGCGTTCACTCCATGAAAGTCAAGTGCCCCGCCCCCGTTCGGTTCGCCAGGCGCCCAGTTCGTGTATGCCCATGGTTCACCGGTGACCCATTGCCATACACCGGCGATTTCGAATCCGCCAGTCCACTTTTCTCTGAGCGGCTCACCGAAAACGTTGATGATGAAGTCCATCTCCTCTTGAGACGTGACCGTCAGCAAGTGGCCACTGACGCCCAAGAACGTTCTGCCCTCTGCATCGAGTTTAGCGTCGTCCCAGTTGAGCGGAGTCGTCACCAGCTCGTACATGTGGCTGTTGCCGGACCATTGGACCTGTGCTTGGCCCAAGGAGAAGAGCCCCATGGTTAGGGTTCCGCAGGCCACGAGCGCCCAGCGGGTTCGATTGCAATACATCCTCATTTCAGCCTCCTCTACGGCCCCCTTTGAGCCCAAATGCAGTTACGCGCGGGCCCAGACGGCCACCCAGTAATTATATCACCCAAACCCACAGAACGGGCGAACATTCCAATAGGCGTGTCGCAATTGAATGTGTCAACTGTGGTCAGCACGCGCGCGCCGCTTATTTGGTCGGACTGCGTTACCATGTAAAATCTCCGCATGGGCCACACCCGCGACGACGCCTGGAACCTGCTTTGCGAGCACACGCCCAGCGAGGCGCTGCGGCGGCACTGCATGGGCGCGGAGACGTGCATGCGGTGGTACGCGGAGAAGCTTGGCGAGGACGTCGAGAGCTGGGGGATGGCGGGGCTGCTGCACGACTTCGACTACGAGCAGCACCCCGACGAGCACCCGCTCTGGGGCATGGCGCTGATGAAGGAGCAGGGGTGGCCCGACGACGTGATCCAGGCGATCGGCGCGCACTACACCGCCAAGACCGGGGTCGAGCCGACCGCGCCGATGGACAAATACCTCTTCGCGTGCGACGAACTGAGCGGGTTCATCGTCGCCGTCACATGGGTCCGCCCGAGCAGGAGCGTGATGGACGTGAAAGTGAAGAGCGTGACCAAGAAGCTGAAGACCCTGAACTTCGCGGCCGGGGTCAACCGCGACGACGTCTATAAAGGCGCCGAGACGATCGGGGTCGAGCTAGGCGAGCACATCGGCAACTGCATCCTCGCGTTGCAGGGGAACGCCGAGGCGCTGGGGCTGAAAGGCGACCCCGCCTGATCGCTCACAGCCTCCGGCAGTTCGCTACGGCGCCGCAAGGCCAGGGCGAATCAGTGACTTTCGGCCCATACGACCACGCTAAGCGTCACATCGCTTTGGAGCAAATTGGAGCAAATTGGAGCAATTGGGAGCAATTGGGAGCAATTAGGAGCGTTTTGTGGTACTTAATAAGCAGTGGTTGCCGATTCGCGGCAACGGCGCCTGACCTCCCTGAGCTCAGGCGCTTTTAGTTTTTCGAACTCGCTCCCGGTGCTCTTCGATAGTTTCACGAATATCAGAATCCGGGAATACCTTGAGACCGAATTTGCCACGCGATCCATCTCCCCGGCAATAGAATTTAGGTTGTAGCGACTCCCAGAATTTCGGTCTGCCAACAAAGTCGCCCTTTGCCCACTCATAGATCTCCCTCGAAACCAAATCGGCAAGCTCAAGCACATCGGACCCGGACTTTGGCCTAAAGATGCAGCCACACTTCAAGAGCTTCCTGAATCCTGCCTCAGAGACCCATTGAGTTCCGTCAATCAGTAACCGCGTGAATCCAAATTGGTGTTCGGCATCTTCTCTGGGCCCGATGCTCTCAAATATAATCTGTCCAAGAGGTCGTGGCGTAGCCGCATTGAGAAAGTCAGCGTATCGTTCCATCAGCAAGTTGATTGCCAGCTCATAAACATCAATTGGCAAGTAAGGATTGATTCTAGATTTGAGGAACTGCTCTTCGAACCCATCCTTGCGAATGACGACTCCGAAGGCATGGAAGTCTGTTTCCGCAAGCAAGGCCGACAATCGCTCGTCATATTGATGCTGCTTGTGCAAATCACCTCCGAAATCGAAGGGCATTTGTCTACGGCGCATGTCAGGCTCGTGAAACGTAATGTTGACGTGGCCGAAAAAGTCGCTCTTCAGCCTGTCTGCGCGGATGATGTAGTCTTTCTCGACTTCGGGGGAACACGCGACAGCACCCAGGCAAAAGATGGTTGGTTCGCGGCCAATCGTCGGCTTGCCAGATTCATCGATGAACAGCATATCGGCTGGCCTCTGCTCAAGCAGTGGGTGGCTTGATCCACCCTTAAACCTCGCTCGACCCTCTACTCGTCCAATTGACCGTTGCAAGTGTATGACCTCCTCCCGCGATAAGGATCTGATGAGATTTTCAAGGTCAGCCGTGCTCGTATCAAGCTCGGCAACCAATGTTTGTAGCGATCGAGCGAGTTTGCTCGCTTCGGCAGATCTAAGCGCTAAGCGTTTTTCGAGGCGTGGATCGAGTCGCGCAATGTTGCCGGATCCATCGGATGAACTCGATGGCCTGCCACCCTTGAAGAAATTCAAGAACCGATCGAATCGTGCCACAGGCCAATTCTAGCCCAACGGTATTGGACGCACGTCCATGTTTGCGCGTTCCAACTTGTGAGTCACGTGCGCATCAGTTGGTAGCGTCATAGGCAGGGCACGCACGAAACAAATGCCAAGCTTATCGCTAGCCGCCCGTTCCGCCGCCGGTCGAACCGCCGGAGCCAGACGACTGGTCGTCGTCATCGAGATAGATGTGGGCGTTGACGTTCTTGCCGGACATCTTGTTCTCGCCCTCTTTCGTCGACATCGTCATCTCCGAGGCGACAAGGTCGTCGCCGATGGAGAGGATGAACCGCACGTCCTGTTCTCCGTCGTTGCCCTTCATCGTCAGGGTCTCGGCTTCGCCGTCATAGAACGCAGTGACCGACCAGCCCAGCCGCCAGCCCTCGGCCATGTCCTGCCGCGCGAACGGGGAGCCGGTGATGATCGCCTTGCGCTCGCCTTTGCGGTACCAGTACTCGACCTTGTCGGCGATGACTTTGACCGGGAAGTCGCGGAGGTTCTCGTCCGAGCGGAGCACGTCGATCTGCTCCTCCGTCGCGCCCTGCGGGTCGGTTTGGAGCGACTCGGGCTTCACTCTTGTGATCGCAGGTATCTCGGTCTCCTTGACCTCCTCCTCCTCGTCGTCCTCCGCCTTGATGAACATCGTGACGTCGCCGGTCATGACTGCGCGGCGCTCCTTGCGGTAGACGATCGCCTTGGCGCAGAGAACGTTTGCATCCGGACCCCAATATTTGACGTGGCCCGTGGCGACCAGCACGTCCGTCTCCTTCGTGTGCTCGATCCGGTCGGCGACGACGATGATCTCGCCGTCCGTAGCGCGCCCGTTGATGAAAACGTTGACTTCTCCCTCGTAATTGACGGTCTCGCCGTAGATGTCCCATCTCTTCCGCTGTCCGTCCTGGCCAAGGTCGTCCAGCTCGCCGACCCAGTGCACGTCGGTCGCCTGAACCGCGTCGGTCTTGGTGTTCAGGGTGACGTTTCTCGCCTCGATCTTGCCGTCGCTCAACGTTCCTGAGACACCTCCGCTCACCACCAGGTTTCCGGTCGCCTGGTCGTACGAAAATCTGTCCGACACGAGGTCCATATCTTCGTTCGATACGCGCGCGCCGTCGCTTGCGTCCAGCCGTTTGCTGAAGTAGCGGTACACCGCCTTGTCGGCCTCGAACGACATCTCTTCCCCGTCCTCGTCGTAGAACGTGCCGTCGCGCAGGCCTGTCATCGCCATCTCTGTCCGGTCTCGCCTCACCGCGACTTCGTCCACGGTCACTTCCGCGGTCAGCCGTCCGTTCTCGTACGCCTTCATGTGGAAGTCCCTCAGCTCGACGCCGACCTCCGCGCCGATCGGCGAGCCGTCGCCCTGGAACTTGGCGAACGCGTCGGCGCGCAGGATCTGGGCCAGGGAGACCCACCCGACCCCGAGCACTCCTCCCGCGCCCAAGATGAGGACCGCGTATCGCAAGACTGATTTAGCTGACGGTGACATTGACTACCTTTTGGACGTTCGTAGAGGTCATTGTGGCCGCTGCGGTCCCGGTTTTGAGCCCAGATGTCGCCTTGACCGTGAACGTGCCGACCGGCACCCACACCCCGTACTGGCCCGCCCCGTCGGCGGTGGTCGTCCGGATCACGGTCAGGCCGTCCAGTATTTCTACGGTGGCTCCCGCGCCGTCGGGAGAGGGCAGGACCGTGCCCGTAAGATTGACAGGGAAGGGCGGCGGCGTGGTCAGGCTCTCGGGCGAGATCACGAGCGTGCCGACCTCGACGACGCCCAGCGTGGCCGTCACCGGCGGATTGAACTGCCGGGTCACGAAGTCCGTCTTGCTAACCTCGCCCAGGAGGTCCCCGAACGCAGCCGGGCTCGCGACGGAGTAGGCGACGTTCAGCAGGTTGAACTCTCCCACGAAGTCCGTCGTCGCGCTACGCCCGCCGAGCGTAACGGTCGCGCCCTGAACCAGGGATCCGTCGGACGCGTCCGTGACCGTCCCGTGGACCGTCACCTGATCGGGGCCGATGTACAGGTCGCCGAGGTCGACCGAGCCGACTACGGGCGCGAAGGCGAACGTCATCACGACCGGCGTCGGTGCGCCCGCTGGAGTGAAGCTCACAGTGACCTGCGATGTCCCTCGCGGTACCGTGAGCGAAAAGAACCCGTCAATCGGGTCGGTCGTGCCGGACACGCCCCCGGCGCTTACGCTCGAGGCAGGGTCTGTCGCCGCGTTCGTCTCGACCCAGAGGACCCGGCCGATGATGGTCGCCATCACGGTGCCACCGCCGCCCCCTCCGCCGCAGCCGAGAAGCATCAGGCCGAGAAGCCCCAGCCACAGGTTTCTCATCTCGCGCTCCCGGTCCGGATCTCGAACCTGTGCGCCGGCCCGGCCGCGTTGAAGATGTAGATACCGTCGCCCCGGATTGTCCGCACCTCGCCGCTCTCAAGGTCGACGATCGTGAGGGTCTTCTTGCCGGAGGTCGCCCGTAGCCGCAGCGTGCATCGCTCGCCGCTCTTCAGGCCGGTCGCCGAGACGCGGTACGTCTCGCGCGTACCCCACGTTCTGATGTCGCGGAACATCCGCCCACCGTCGGTGAGCACGAGCTGGAACCCTCCCGGGCCCGGCGGCAGGTCTGAGTCGTAGAGCGGGTCGAATCCCTTGTGCGCCTCCGTTCTCTGGCCGACTATCGCGACGGACTTCACTCCGTAGTAGCCGGTCAGCTGCAGCTCGGTCTCCCACACGTGGTTCCGATAGTTCCAGCCTATACCGACCCAGTCCGGCCGGCCCATCGCGACTTTCGGCGCGCCCTTTCCGCCTCTGCCGCTGGGCGACAGCGGGCTAAAGTCGTTCGGGGTCATGAGCATGACCGCCCCCTCTTCGCGCAGCACGCGCACTAGGTACCCCTTGCCAGGCTCGAAAGTCGTCGCGGCCACGAGCGTTCCCGCGTCCGGATTGCCGCCGTCGGGCACGAACTCGAAGATGGTGTTGCCGATGATCGTTCCGAGCGCGGCGGCGTAGCTCGAGACGGCCTCGGTCGAGACGGTGAACTGGAGTTTGGACGTGCCGATGGTTTGGCCGAACGGGACGGAAACGACGTTCCAGCCCGGCTGCAGGGACACGGCAATCGGCGTCTGGGGCGGCACTGTGCCACGCACGGTCACGCTCGCCGAGGCCGCCGCGCGCACGTAGTAGCCCAGCCCTTGCATCACCTGCCCCTCATCGGGAAACAGGTCAAACCGGCTCGTGACCGGGTTCCAGCGAGCCACCAGCGCCGCGTTGTCGCTCATGCCGAATACGGTCGACGGCCTGATCCTGTACGGCTGCAGCGGAATCCCGACCAGCGCCAGCCGGCCCGGCAGGGTGAATGTATAGCTCGTGTCCGAAACGACCGGACGGAGGTCCAGGGCGAGCGGCCCGGGGCCCTTGTTCACCCGTCGGCTGAAAATCTCGATCCTGTCCGTCCCGTCGAACGTGAAGACCCGCACAGTCGTCGCGACGGCGGCGTCGAACCCCGTGTCGGCCACGTCAACGCCGAAGGCGAAGTGCGAGACCGGAATCATTGTCTCCGATCCGCCCAACCACTCGACAGAAACTTCATAGTCGGCCGAGGCAAGCTCCGGGAAACCCGTTAGGGTTCCATAGAAATCGCTGGGCGCGGGGTTTGTCCCGGTCGCCACGGCGCCGGCCGGCAAGTAGGCGCGCGTCACTCCGCCCGCGAACGGAACGTCCACCGTGACCTTGTAAGGAATTCCGCCGAAAGTCGACGCAGGGAAGTTCGGAACCACCGCCCCGAACGCGCCCGAGATGCTGATCACGTCGTCCTGGGCGCTCGTGAAGAACCGGAAGAAGTCCGGCCTCCAGTACACCGGGTAGGCGGTTCCCGCCAGCAGCGACTCGTTGCCGGCCGCGTCGGTCCGGAACGCGTTGAACACGATCCCGAACACGCCGAAGTCGCTCGTGCTCGGGGTCGGCGCGCTGGGGAAGGGCTGTACCAGGAGCTTGAGCCCGGCGGTCACGTCCGTGTCCAGGATGAACTGCCGCTCCATCCAGTCCGCGAAGCTGAGCCCCTCGACCGTCGTGCTGGTCAGCAAGGCCAGGGTGGCCTGCCCCAGCGTGGCGAAGTCCGCCATCGTGACGTACGCGCCGGGGTTGAGATAGTAGCCGCGGTTGAACTCGGCGACGAACGCCGGGTGCTCCGTCAAGACCTTCAGCCATGCCGTGCCGGCCATCTGGTAGCGCAGCAGGTAGATCCCGCCGGTGTTGCCGCCGGCCGGCAGTTGGGTGTCGAGAAGGTTCGGCGCGATGAACGTTCGGCACCCGAGCGCGGGCTGGTTGTACCAGTCGTAGAACGTGCTGACGTCGTAGAGGCTGTCGAGGGTCTGCTCGACGGCGACCGGGTCCGGGGTTCCCGGAAGACTGTTCGGTGTCCGAACGATCCGCATAGTCGCCGCGCGGACGAGCCCCTCGTTCAGCGCGTCGAACGGATATGGAGCGTCGCCCTGGTACGCGATCAGCAGCGTGTGGATATAGTTGATCGACGTGCTGACCGGCGAGTTGTAGACCGGGAACCGGACCTCGGGGCCGTCCGGCCCGTTCGGGATGTAATAGCCGCCTGAGACCGCGAGCCGGTCCTGGATGTCCGCGTCGTAGTTCCTGATGCGGACGGTCCCGCCGACTGCAGGGTCGCCGAACACCGCGTTCATCGCGGGCCGCGCCGCCGTGAACGTGGCCTCCAGAAGGGTCTTATAGGTCGGCGGGAACGCCCGGGAGCCGGAGGTGTCGAAGGTCGGGACGATGTC
>SDBV01002510.1_pt1 | contig 27499 bp, 21 predicted proteins | sample 2277081 | NCBI WGS metagenome assembly SDBV01 (sample SAMN10402039, study PRJNA504765) | marine sediment metagenome | isolation source: marine sediment core GS10_PC15, 223 cmbsf | place: Arctic Ocean: Southern Knipovich Ridge | collected 2010 | reverse complement strand
GCCCTGCCGAGAATTTTTTCGGTGATAGTAGGTTCGAGCAGTCCTTCAAGGGCCTTCTTAATGTCTTCAATGGCTTCATAGATAACACTGTAAAGCCTGACATCGACTCCTTCCCGGTCTATAAGGGATGAGGCATTTGCATCAGGCCGGATGTTGAATCCGAGGATGATGGCATTTGATGCGGTAGCAAGCATGACGTCAGACTCATTAATACCGCCTGCTCCGGTATGAATTACATTTACTTTGACCTCGGGATGTGTGATGTTTATAAGGGAATCATTGATCGCCTCGACAGATCCCTGAACGTCAGCTTTGATAATAATATTAAGATCGCGGACTTCACCCTCCTTGACTCTCTCAAACAGGTCGTCAAGCGTAAGCTTTTTCTTCTTGAAAATGGCCGCAGTCTTTTGTTTATTCAGTCTGGTCACTGCCAGCTGTCTGGCCTTCCGCTCATCTTCCATGACAACGAACATGTCGCCTGCCTGGGGTACTTCGGGAAAACCTATGACCTCGACAGGGGTGGAAGGACCGGCCTTTTTTATTTTCTTTCCTGTATCGGCGATCAATGCTCTCACCCGGCCCGCAATTGTTCCTACAATAAAGGCATCGCCAATATTTAGTGTGCCGGAATTGACAAGGACCGTTCCTATCGGACCCCTTCCCTTGTCAAGCTTGGCTTCAACCACTGTGCCCCTTGCGTTTCTGTCATGGTCAGCTTTCAGCTCCATCATTTCTGCCTGGAGCAGGATCATCTCCAGAAGATGTTCAATTCCTGTCTTCTGTTTTGCGGAGACTTCAACAAAGATACTCTTTCCTCCCCAGTCCTCGGGGACTACATCGCGCTGGGCGAGTTCATTCTGGACTTTTGAAACATTTGCTTCGGGTTTATCAATTTTGTTTATTGCCACTAATATAGGAACGCCCGCGGCCTTGGCATGGTCTATGGCTTCGATGGTCTGCGGCATAACACTGTCATCAGCGGCAACAACCAGGACGACAATATCGGTCACCTTAGCGCCCCTTGCCCGCATGACCGTAAATGCTTCATGGCCGGGCGTGTCCAGAAAAGCTATTTCTTTGTCTTTCAGTTTTACTTTATACGCGCCTATATGCTGTGTTATTCCTCCGGCCTCGGTTTCAGTGACTTTTGTTTCCCTTATTGCATCGAGCAGGGTGGTCTTTCCATGATCAACATGACCCATAATTGTGACAATAGGAGCACGGGGACTGAGGGCAGACTCGTCAATCTCCTCTTCCTCCAGCAATGCCTCATCATCTTCAACTTTTGTTATTTCAAGTTTCAAACCATAGGCCTCGGCGATGATCTGCGCAGCATCAGCGTCCACAGGCTGGTTGATGGTCGGCATAGAGCCGAGTTCCATAAACTTCTTTATGACATCATTAAGTTTTTGCCCTATCAGTTCGGAAAATTCTTTTACAGTGATCCCCTCCTGAAACTTCAGCTCCCGTTTTCTTGGCTGCGTAGTACTTGGGAGCTCAGGCGAGTCGGATTTTTTTGCCTGCTGCCTTTTATCATGTTTTTTAAAGCGGGGTTTGAAATCGTACCCTTTTTTTGAGACCTCCACTCTTCTTATGGAATCAAATGCCCTCTGCATTCCGGGCTTGGTCTTAAATTTTGTCACCTTGGCAGGCTCTACTTCCTTTTTAAATTTATCCTCGACGAGCACTTCATTCCCTTCAATTTCAGATGATTCTTCTTGCTGTTGACGGAGCTTTGTCGGCTTTATTTTTTTTGCAGGATCAGCTTCAATTTTTTTATCGGTTTTTACTTTTTTTGGGGGCGGTTTGATGTCAGGCTCGTCTTTTGGTTCAGCAGCTTTCTTGCCTGCTGCTGCTTTTTTGGACGGAGCAGGTTTGACTGCCTTTGCTTTTTTCTTTGGAGCGTCCAGTTTTGTTCCTGATTTGACTTTTCCCTCATTTGTAAATATTTCTATCAGTTTTTTGGAGGTGCTATCGTCAATATTTGACATATGTGATTTTACTGATATGCCAAGGCCCGCGAGCTTGACTATGATTTCTTTATTGCTCAGCTTTATACTTTTTGCCAGTTCATATATTCTCATGCTCTATATTGTCCCTCGGAAATTCTTTAATTATCAACCCGTTTTACTATAAACTATCAATTGACCGCTACTGACCCCTGCTCTGTATCAGGGTTGTAACTTAATTTGGATTAATGTTATCATAACTTCTCTTTTTAAAGCAAACTTAGGTGCCCTTAGAGCAAAAAGGGCACGTGTTAATGAAATTAAACTAAGGAGGAAGGACTCTGATGGCAGTATGTTCCGTTTGTGGAAAACAAAGAACTTCCGGCAATAATGTCAGCCATGCCAATAACAGGACAAAACGTGTTTTCAGGCCCAACCTGCAAAGGATGAGGGTTGAAACATCGCAAGGCACAAAAAGATTGCATGTCTGTACAAGATGTTTACGGTCAGGAAAAGTAAAAAAAGCGGTATAAAAACAATTATCAATTATCAATTATGAATTAGTAATTGTTCATTGATAATTGTCCACTATAATGCAGCCCCTTAAAGGCATTCTCAGAAAATTTGTCAAAGATTTTGGCATAGAAGGCACGGTTGTTCTCAATATTATTAAGAATCAGTGGAAAAGTATTGTGGGACAGACTATAGCTGTCCACACCTTTCCTGATACGATTAAAAGTAAGATTCTTACTATCATCGTTGATACCCCCCAGTGGATGCACCACCTTGGATTCTATAAAGAAGAGATATCCCAAAAGCTTAAAGAGTTTGAGATAAATGAAATACGTTTCAGGATTGGCAGGATACCCGGACCTGAAAAAGAAATTCAGGAAGAAGCAGAGAGCGACCTGACTGAAGAGGATTTACAGTATATTGAAAATACTGTTAAGAACGTGAAAGATGAGGAGCTTAAAGAAAAATTCAGGAAACTTATCAGGCATGGGTTAACAAAGGGTAAACTGCGATAACTACTATTTGAGCTGACCGCTGATAGCTATGCTGACTCTGCCTGTTTCTTGAAGGTAAGCAGAGGTTTCTCCTTCTTCTTTACCATTTCGTCCGTTACAATACATTCTTTCACATTGGTCAGGGAAGGAATTTCATACATTACATCAAGCATCACATCTTCGAGAATGGCCCTCAATCCTCTAGCGCCGGTCTTTCTGGTTAAAGCTTCTTTCGCTATCGCTTTATAAGCTTTGTCAGTGAATTTCAGTTTTACATTATCAAATGAAAGTAATCTCTGATATTGCTTGATAAGAGCATTCTTGGGTTCTGTGAGGATTCTTACGAGTGCAGACTCGCCCAGTTCATCCAGTGTTGCGACAACAGGAAGCCGTCCTACGAATTCCGGGATAAGCCCGTATTTGATCATGTCCTGCGGCAGCATCATCTTAAGGATTTCACCGATCTTTTTATCGCGGACACCGATCGGTTCAGAACCAAAGCCGACTGTTTTTTTGCCGATCCTCTCCTCAATGAGTTTCTCCAGTCCTGTGAATGCTCCTCCGCATATAAATAAAATGTTTGTCGTATCTACCTGAACAAACTCCTGCTGGGGGTGTTTTCTTCCACCCTGGGGAGGAATATTTGCTACGGTCCCTTCTATAATTTTCAGAAGGGCCTGCTGAACACCTTCCCCCGAAACATCCCTTGTGATCGAGACATTTTCAGTTTTACGGCTTATCTTATCGATTTCATCTATATATATAATTCCCCTCTGTGCCCTTTCCACATCGTAGTCTGCAGCCTGAAGGAGCTTGAGAATTATATTTTCAACATCTTCCCCGACATATCCGGCTTCAGTGAGAGTAGTGGCATCGGCAATGGTGAAAGGTACATCAAGGATCTTTGCAAGTGTCTGGGCAAGGATGGTCTTCCCCGTACCCGTAGGGCCTGCCAGAACGATATTGCTTTTCTGGAGCTCAACATCGGATTTCGGGGATGAGTTAATCCTCTTGTAGTGATTGTGCACGGCAACGGAAAGGACCTTTTTCGCAACTTCCTGTTCAATAACATAATCATCGAGGAAACTCTTGATCTCTTTAGGTGTCGGGAGTTTTTGTGTAACATTAATGTCAAAAGAAGATTCAAATTCTTCAGCCATTATTTCGTTGCAGAGGGTTACACATTCGTTACATATATATACTGTGGGTCCCGCAATAAGCTTTCTTACCTCTTTCTGTCCCTTGCCGCAGAAAGAACATTTCAGGATATCATTGTATTTGTCTGTTTTTTTATCGTCACTCATAGCTTTTAATGCCTATTTCTTTATAGAGTCTATCACTTCATCAACAATACCGTAATCTTTAGCTTCCTGTCCAGACATAAAATAGTCCCTTTCAGTATCCAGCCCCATTTTATCAAGAGTTTGCCCTGTATGTTTCGACATGATTTTATTAAGAGTGTCCTTCATTTTCAGTATCTCTTTTGCATGGATCTCAATATCTGTTGCCTGTCCTTGAAATCCGCCCATCGGCTGATGGATCATTATGCGTGAATGGGGAAGGACATATCTCTTCCCCTTTGTCCCGGCAGTCAGAAGAAGCGCACCCATGCTTGCAGCCTGGCCTATACAGTAAGTTGCGATATCAGGCTTTATATATTGCATTGTGTCATAGATGGCAAGGCCTGATGTAACTACACCTCCGGGTGAATTAATATATATATGTATGTCCTTGTCAGGGTCTTCAGTCTGTAAAAAGAGCAGCTGAGCAATAACTGTGTTTGCAAGCATATCTTCTATAGTGGTGCCGATAAAGACTATTCTGTCTTTCAAGAGCCTTGAATATATATCATATGCCCTCTCCGATCTTCCGGTCTGTTCAATCACCATGGGAATTAAACTCATATTATCTCCTTATAATAATTCGGTTATTAATCTTTCATTCTTAATTCTGTACGGGCATAGTGCTATATGCCCCTACGATTCTATTGTTGCTTTCTCTAACAACAAGTCCATGACTTTATCAGCAAACAATCTGCTCTTCATTGCATCCATGGAACCTTCTCTTACAGCATAGAGTTTCATAAGCTCTTCAGGTTTCATATTGTTCCGGCCTGCAATTTCATCAACTGCATTTTTCACGTCGGAATCTGTTACTTCAACATTCTCCTTCTTCCCGATGGCCTCAAGGAGAAGCACGCTCTTCACATTTTCTTTTGCAGATGACTCACTCTCTTTTTGCAATTTCTCATCCGGCTTGACCTGCTGCCCTGCTCTCATCGCATTCTCTTTTGCCTGCTCCACCATGGATTCAATCTCTCCCTTTACCATAGAGTCAGGGACGTCAAAGTCGTGTCTTTTGATAAGTTCGTTCAGGATTTCCTTTTTGTAGTCGAGGTTTATCATGCTTTTTTTCCTGTCATCAATACCGTCCCGGATCTTTGCTTTCAGTTCTTCCATATCCTTGCAGTCGGACTCTTTGGCAAATTCATCGTCAAGAGGCGGAAGGTTTTTCTTTTTTGTCTCTGTTACTGATATTTTAAACACGACCTCTTTACCTGCAACGGTCTTATTAGCATGGTCATTTTCAAAGTTTATTTTTACTTCGGCGGTTTCCCCTTTTTTCCTGCCCACTAAAGCTTTGCCGAACTCTTCTGGCATATCCTGGGAACCGACAATGTAAGGGTAATCTTTATAGCACATCTCATCTTTCAACTGGTAGTCAATAAAGGCCTCATTGTTCACAATTGCCATATCCCCGTCCTTCAGTTCATCTTCCGTGACCGAAAAAAGGGCCTTGCTTTCCCGGATTGAGTTAAGGGCCTTATCAATCTCTTCATCTTCAACTGAAAAGGTTTTTTCCTTGAGGGCGATCCCATCATATTTGATTTCTCCCATATCAGGCTTTATCTCGACCGTAACACTGAAGGAGAGCGGCTCTCCGGATTTCAACTCTATTTTTTCATCTATATTTGGATAACTTACAGGTTCCAGTTTTGCTTCCTTCATGGCTTCCATATAGAATTGGGGAACAACCTTTTCAATAACCTGGGCCTCAACGTTTTTCCCGAATTTTTTTATAAGGAGGGCCTGCGGCACTTTGCCCTGTCTGAATCCGGGAAGCTTTGTCGTTGTTTTGAGTTCATTGTAAATCGTGGCTGTTTCGGATTGAATGACTTCATTAGGGACATTGATCTGTAGCCTTCTTGTTGTAGATGATAATTCTTCTATTTTCTGGATCATATATTACCTCTGAACAAATTTGATTTAATTATAATATTAAAATGATACAAAATATTTTGTCAATCAGAAGCATGGAGAGAAAGGGCTTTCCGCCGCATCTAATAAGGGATAACAATGTCATATTCCGGCAGCATAAGCGCAATGTCTTCAATGGTTTTCTGCTCGAACGGGTTTTCCCTGTTATTGGTGAATATTTTGACATCCAGATCACCGAGCATCTCTACATTTACGTTTATATCGTAGTCTGTTTCAAGTTTTTCGTCCATTATAAATACGCTTACCTCATCGTTTGCAAGAGTGGCCCCGACAGCCATTCTCAGGGCCTCCTGTTTTCTGTCCGTTACAACGATCGCTATTTTTTTTGGCATTTGTGATTATTCCCGGGGAACAGTATATATTATAATATTAATTGCCTAATTTTTCTATACATCCGTGTGGCCGGTGATTTTGCGTAAATTTGCTGATGGAAAAAAGAATCTCAATTGTAATACCGAACTATAACGGCGCCGATACTGTCGGGGAATGCCTTACAGCTGCTTTTGCCTCTAAATACAATGAGTTTGAGGTTGTAGTGGTTGATGATTGTTCCGGGGATAATTCCGTTGAGATCATAAAGAAATTCCCATGTAAGCTTGTCCGTTTAGAAAAGCGTTCCGGGACTTCAAAGGCCAGGAATATCGGAGCACAAAACAGCACTGGTGATGTCATATTCTTCACGGATGCGGATTGTCTTGTTAAGGAAGATACCCTTTCGATTATAAATAAAACATTATCTGAAACGGATTCCAGCACGATTATTGGAGGCACCTATGCAAAAATGCCTTATGATAAAGGGTTTTTTAATACGTTCCAGTCGGTTTTTGTGAATTACTCGGAAACCAAGAATATCGAAAATCCGGACTATATTGCTGCGCATGCGATGGTTATCGATGCCCGGACTTTCAGGGAGAGCGGAGGATTCCCGGAAGATTTTTTGCCGATAATAGAAGATGTGGAGTTCAGCCACAGGATGCGAAGGTCCGGATGTACTCTTGTAATGAATCCCGGGATACAGGTCCGGCACATATTTAATTTTACGATGGTCCGTTCACTCCGAAATGCCTTTAAAAAAACCGCATACTGGAACATCTACTCCCTTAAAAACAGGGATGTCTTCGTCGACTCCGGTTCTGCCTCGGTAGAGCTTAAAACAAACGTTGGATCATATTGTCTGAATTTATTCCTTCTTGTACTATGGGGAGTAATGCATAAAAACTTATTCCTGTTTCTGGTTGCATGTGCACTGGTAATTAACATATTTATAAACAGGAGATTGTTTAAAGCTTTTTTTGAGACAAAAGGCAGCCTCTTTGCAGGACAGGCCATCCTTTATTATATGGCTCTTTATCCTCTTCCGATAAGTATGGGAACAGTTGCCGCCATAATAAAACATTTATATAAAAGGTAAAAGAATGATATATTCTCCATTTCGGCATACAGCTTCAATTTTCTGGAAACGAAGCCCTTTGCAGCTCACTTTTTTCCTTACACGAAGATGTAACGCCGCATGCCCCTTCTGTTTTTATTTGTCGGACGACAACCTTTCAGCAGAAAACCGGCCTGAACTGTCTCTTGATGAGATTAAGAAAATATCTCCTTCAATGGGAAGGCTTCTCTGGCTTGCGTTTTCCGGGGGCGAGATATTTTTAAGGGATGATATCGTTGAAATAGCAAAAGTCTTTTATGAGAACAACAGGCCTTCAATAATTCTTTTTCCCACAAACGGGTTGATGACGGATGTGATAAAGGAAAAGATCGAAACAGTTCTTAAGCACTGCAGTCAGAGCACTATCGCGGTGAAACTGTCCCTGGAAGGACCGGAAAATGTCCACGATTCGATCAGGGGAAAGGGCAGCTTCCACAGGACTGTTAAGACATATGAGGCCCTTGGAGCACTGCTTGATCTGTATCCGAATTTCGAACTCGGCATCAATACGGTCTTCTGCTCGGCAAACCAGGATAGTATGGACGAAGTCATTGAGTTAGTGAAAGGTATGGACAGGATCAGGACTCATACCGTCTCCCTTATCAGGGGAGCTGTTGCCGACCCCGGACTTAAAGATGTTGATATGGAGAAATACCTTGAGGCTATCAATAAACTGGCGGCAAACCTGAAAAACAGGGAGTCATGCATTTACCGCTTTAAAGGGGCAAAACTCAAGGCGGCTCAGGACATTCTGCAGCGCCGCCTTATCTATGAAACCCGGGTCCGGAAAAGGCAGATGGTCCCCTGTTATGCCGGGAAATTAAACCTTGTGCTGACAGAGTCGGGGGATGTATATCCGTGCGAATCCTTTTCAATGAAACTCGGGAATTTAAGAGATGACGGGTATGATATTGAAAGGCTGCGAAAAAATAAAAAAAGTCAGAGTATAATCAGGTCCATAAGGGACAACGGCTGTTTTTGCACTCATGAATGTTATCTGATGACAAACATTCTGTTTAATCCCCGAGTATATCCAAAACTGCTGAAGGAATATTTGCAGCTGTAAAGGAAGAAGCCGGTCTGCACTGTTAACACTATATATATTTAAAGGTATTCAAGAATATTTGATTTCAGATATATCTGCTCTGCAATAATTCTCTCAAAGGGTATGCCTTCGGGAAGATATAAGATTGCTATTTTTTTGTCAGTTCTCAGGATTGTCCCTTTAAGGTTAAATGATTCATTGTCTTTAAAAGTAATCCTGATTTCCACTTCTGAACCCTTCGGGAATTTCTGTTTCTTGCCGCGGGTGAACTTTATCCCATGTTCGGCAATATCTATTACATCATATTCTTTGTCAAGGATTGTCAGCTTTGGCCTGCAGCCAAGAGGATATATTATCCTGATATGATCTCTTCTGCCCGCTCCGATTCTCCTGTCCCTGCTGCGCCTGCGTTCAGGCCCTCTGTAATCAGGATCAGCAAATTTCCTGCGGTCTGTCCCTGATCTTCGTTCTCTCAGGAAAGAAGGACGCTTTCTTCCCATGACATTCCCCTTTATGTTTTCATTTATTATCTGAAAATTATTCCCTGTCTGTATTCTTTGGGTTAAATATGGCCGACAACATTATTTTTTATAAATAACTGTTCTTTCATAAGTCTATTTGTCGTAAGACTTCCTGAAAAACGCATGATTACGTCTTCGTTTACAACTCTCAAAATTTCTCCTTTGACCTGAAAAGACTCGCCGTCACTAAAAGTTATATTTACCTCAATTTCCAGTCCCTCACTTAATCGTGCCGGTCCCTGATAGAGGAACCTGAGCCCGCGTTCAGACAACTCTACAGCTTTATAGTCGCATTTGTCACCCTGAATTCTGACTTTCGGCCGGTAGGAGAGGGGATACCGTATCCTGTGGAATTGCCTGGTCTTTCCAGTCTGAGGCATAGTAATATATTTTATATATTGCTGCTCATTCATGAGCCGGTATATCGGAATGCTTCCTGAAAAACGCATGATTACGTCTTTTCTTCTAATTCTCGAAAGCTTTCCCTTGAGACGCCTTAATACATCTTCTTCTCTAACTCTCAAAATTTCTCCTTTGAGCTGAAAAGATTCGCCGTCATAAAAAGTTATATTTATCTTTATTTTCGACCCGGCAATTAATTCTGCCGCTCCCTGATAACGGAACCTTACACCTTTTTCAGATAATTCTACGGTTTTGCTGTCACACTTGTCACCCAGAATTCTGATTTTCGGCCTGTAAGAATCAGGATATCGTATTCTGTGAAATTCCCTGGTCTTTCCGGATGCGGGCAGATCCATATATAATTCTCCTTATTTTACTTATCGGTAAATTATTGAACGGCTTAAGCTGGAGAGTCGATGCTCTTTACATCTTTCAATGAAATTTTACAATTTGCGTATGCAATAATTTGAGAAAATGCAATTAAATTAAAGAGTTAGCATTTGGCATTGATGTTGCGTATCTATATTAAATAGGAGTTGTATAATTTAATGAATTTAAGAGGGGGAGAGATGAGATTCCCAAAAGTATTTTTGATAATTGCAAGCATATCTTTTCTTTTAATTGCCTGTGGTTCTAAAGGCGGCGGCGGTGACGCTGCAAATAAAAGCGGGGAAGTTTCTGTTTTAGCCTCTAAAGTATGTGAGCTGCCGGAAGAAACATATCAGGTGGTCACTATTTATTTTGCCGGGACTGGTATTACGGAAGAATGGTGGGATCCGGCATCAGCAGTAGGGGCATTTGGTTATGGATTCTGGACACGTGAATCAGTTGCGACCCTGCATAAATGGCAAAATACATCTGCCACTCATAAAAAGAAATTCATAGATGGAATAGGAACAGGTTGTCCCGGCCTGGATATTTTAGACCTATTGAACCAGGGGATACCACAATGGGAACATTGCAGGGGGTGGGAGACGAGCATGCAGGAAGCAGAAGACTTTCTGGCCATTGATGTATTGCCTGTGACATCGGAAAAAATAATATTGAATCTGGTTGGATTGAGCCGCGGCGGTGTATTGACCATGAGGTTTGCAAACAGGATATATGCAATGGAAGATATCAAAAACCGGATCGAAAGAATTAACATCCTGGCCTTTGAACCGGCAGCCGGAGATACTACGCTGTCGGCCAGTGAATTTATCCTGAATGATCTGGTGTCCCAGTATGTGGGCATGTATGCGACAGATGAACGTGCCGCTTTTTTCTCCCCGGCAATACCGGGTTTTGAGTCATCTGAGACTGAAGTCTGGATGTTCAGGGTTCCGGGGGCCCACGAGACTTTAGTAGGCAATATACAGACGGATGGACACCATACGAACTGGAACTGGGTTCCTTGCTCCTTAATCATATTTCCCGGGCCAGAATGTTTTGATGACGAACTGCTGAATGTATCATGGGTGACAACGTTTATTGCTGAAAAATTATTAGGGTCATTACATTGGGGTAATGTGGAGTTTAACATGGATGAATTAAATGCATGGCATGGCGGACTGAGCGCTGATAATAGTGAAGATCTGTTTATCGGAAAAGTTGCTGATATGCTGGACTACAATTATTCACTAATGCGCCGTCGTTCGGTTCATGATTTTATTGGCTTTGAATCCTGCCAATATGATCCGGACCCGCCGACGGTGACTTATTCTTACTATTCTTTTCTTGACTGGGTCGTTTTCAGCGGATTTAATTATGAAAGATGCGCTGACGTGTTTATTCCGGGTGATCCCCCTGTCCGTTCCAGACAACTCCTGGAAACCGGGCCGTATATGCCGATCGATCCATTAATTGATGCTGAATTGGCCCTGGACAGGGTGCAGGAACTCGGTTTTCCGGATGAGGATGGCGACGGTGTAACTGACAGCCTGGATAATTGTCCGACGATAGCCAACCCGGACCAGGCGGACTTTGATTGTGATTATATCGGCGATGTATGTGATGATGACAGCGACGGCGACGGGGTAGATAATGAAGATGACCTCTGCGAATTCACAGAGCTGGGTGAGATTGTTGATCCGGACGGCTGCTCGATCGACCAGCTCTGTCCCTGTGAAGGCCCCCGTGAAACTGCGGAGGAATGGAGAAACCACGGACAGTATGTCTCCTGCATAGCCCACAGCTCGGAAGATTTTGTGTTGTTGGGTTTGATCACAGAAGATGAAAAGGGCACCATTGTCTCGAACGCGGCCCGCTCGTCCTGCGGCAGGTAAGAATAAGGGACATTAGCTATGAATATTGTACGGCCGTGCCTGATAGGCGGGCACGGCTTGTTTGGATAACGATCTGAGTAGAGGTTCTGTCAGTAACCAATTGATTTCATAACTGAACCTCAATTATAAGGCTGCAAATGCGGAAGGACAGACTATTTAATGAACGCATGCAGCGGCGTCACTACTACATTCTTTCTTAACGGATATTGTTCATCGACCGGCGATATGATAAAGGCCCGGTTAACAGACAAATCCTTTAATGCCAGGTAAAACCCTTTTGATGGTGCGGGGCTCTTTGATGACTTAAATTCAAAGGCTATTCTTTTTGTCCCTTTTTCCAGCACGAGATCGATTTCAACCCCTGATGATGTGCGATAAAAGGATGGATCATACCCCGGATATGCAGACAGGATATTTTCGAGTGCAAACCCTTCCCAGGAACTGCCGAATACAGGGTGCCCGAATAAATCATCTTTGTTCTCTATCCCAAGAAGTGAATGGAGTATGCCTGAATCTCTTACATATACTTTTGAAGACTTTATAATTCTTTTTTTAACATTTGAGTGAAAGGGTTGAACAAGTCTGAGCATGAAAGTCTGTGATAATATATCGAGATATGACCGGATTGTCGTGTGGCTTACTCCGATTGACTCTCCAAGTCTGGAACTGTTTAATATCTGTCCATGTGAATGTGCAAGCATGGTCCAGAGACGTCTCAGTGTCCGGGCGGGAATTCTGAATCCCAGCTGGGGAATGTCTCTTTCAAGAAACGTCCTGATAAAGTTTTCCCTCCATGTTGTGCTCGACTGATTCGATCTTGATAAAAAACTATCGGGAAATCCACCCCTCGACCATAATTTCATTAAATCAGGTTTGCCGGCATTTGAGACTTCAGAAAAATGAAAAGGCGTCAGCTCCATATAACAGATCCTTCCCGCAAGGCTTTCAGAACTTTGGCGGATCAGGTCTCTTGATGCCGACCCTAAAATCAGGAACCTTCCGTTCCTTCTTTTCCGGTCAATCAGTCCTCTCAATGTCTTGAAAAGATCAGGCTTTCTCTGTATTTCATCAATACATACAAGTTTATCTTCATGCTGTGACAGAAAGAACTCCGGGTCTTCAATTTTTCCCAGGTCCGAGTCGAGTTCCAGATCAAGGTACACAGATTTGACCCTGGAAGAAATAATCCGTTTTGCGAGAGTAGACTTGCCGCATTGACGGGGCCCCAGAATTGCAACAACCGGAAAATCCCTGAGGTTATTCTTTATGTCCGGTTCGATTTGACGTTTTATGTAAGTATGCATATTGAAAGTATAGCTTGCAATTTACAATATTGCAAGTTGTCCGGCATTACCTAATCCGCATTATATGAAGGCAGCGGGCATTTTTGGTATGCCTGATCTGCTGTTGTAGGGGCAATCCCTCCGTGGTTGCCCCTGCTTGCAAGGCTTGCGCAAGCCGGGCAGGCACGGGGGCCTGCCCCTACATTGGCAATATCCATTTTACATTCAGCAGCATTTATGCTATAAATATAAAGTCTGTAGGGGACATGCTTTCAGGAAACTTCCGATTTTCTATGCTGATATTTGTCCCCCGCTTATAATCCTATTGCAGGGTCAGATGCTATGAAGTTTTTTGAGAAAGCCTAAAGTATAATATGCAGATGCTTGATACTCTGAAAAAGGTCTTCGGGTTTGAGGCGTTCCGCCCTAATCAGGAAGAGATTATCAAAAACATCCTGGATAAAAAGGATGTCTTTGCCGTAATGCCGACCGGCGGCGGGAAATCGCTCTGCTATCAGCTGCCCTCTAAAATAACGAAAGGAACTATTGTTGTTGTCAGCCCGCTCATCTCCCTGATGAAGGACCAGGTGGATGCTGCCCGTGAGAACGGTATCTCGGCGGCGTTTATAAACAGCTCATTGTCAAACGGCGAGGCGTCTGCAGTGTACCGCGAACTGAGAAACCATACCCTGGAATTGCTCTATATTGCTCCTGAGCGCTTTGCCATGTCCGGGTTCCTTGAAACGCTGAAGGGCGTTCCTATATCCCTTTTTGCAATTGACGAGGCGCATTGCGTCTCGGAGTGGGGCCATGATTTCCGCCCCGATTACCTTAGCCTTTCAGGGATTACGAAGACATTTCCCAAAGTCCCGGTCGCCGCGTTTACGGCAACTGCCACACGCAAGGTACAGGACGACATTATCAATAAACTGGGACTCAGGTCGCCTTTTACTGTACGGGCCTCTTTTAACAGGCCGAATCTTTTTTATAAGGTAATGGGGAAAAGGGGGCTGAAGGCGCAGCTTCTGGAGTTTTTCTCAAAACATATAGATGAGCCGGGAATAATTTACCGTACTACGAGGGACTCTGTAACTGCCCTGGCTGATGAACTGACATTGAAAGGAATTAAGGCGCTTCCCTACCATGCAGGGCTTACGCAGGAGGAACGGAAGAAAAACCAGGAGGCATTTAACAGAGATGAAGTAAGTGTTATCGTGGCAACTATCGCCTTTGGCATGGGAATAGACAAATCAAATGTGCGGTTTGTCATCCATGCCGACCTTCCAAAGAACATCGAGGGTTATTACCAGGAGACAGGCCGGGCAGGCCGTGACGGTGAGCCTGCCGAATGCATTCTCTTCTTTGGAAGGGAGGATATCCCGAGGATCAGATATTTCATTGATCAGATCCCTGAAGATAATGAGAAGGCCGTTGCAATGGACAAACTGAACCAGACGGTCAGGTATGCGTCTAATAATGTATGCAGGCGAAGACAGCTCCTTGAATATTTCGGCGAGAGCTACGGGGATGAAAACTGTGCTACATGCGATATCTGTACGGGTATAGTTGAAAAGGTCGATGTTACAACCGATGCACAAATATTGATGTCGGCAGTCTCAAGGACAGGCCAGCGCTTCGGGATCAGGCATGTTATTGACATTGTTACCGGGGCAGATACTAAACGCATCCGTGAGCTGAGACATAATGAAGTCAAGACCTACGGAGCGGGCAGTGACAAGGACAAAAGGCACTGGGGGTTTGTAGTTGATGAACTGCTTGCCCAGGACGTGATATGCCAGGACGGTGAAAGGTATCCGGTATTGAAACTGACGGAGAAGGGGAGGGGTATTCTATTCGGTACGGACAGGATCAGCGGATTGAAGAGGGAGGAGCCGGAAAAGAAGACCAAAATTGGGAAGGGCAGCGAATTTGCGCCATTTGATGAGGCCCTTTTCGGAAAACTCCGGACTGTGAGGAAACGACTGGCTGACGAGCAGAAGGTTCCTCCTTATATTATATTTTCAGACAGGACGCTCCATGACATGTGCAGGCACTATCCCGCTGACCTGCCTCATATGGCGATGATAAGCGGCGTAGGGGACACCAAGCTCGAGCGCTACGGAAATGACTTTGTGAAAGAGATAATGGCTTATCTTGATGAGAACCCGGGCATTTCAATGCCTGAGATACAGCCTCCTGACCCGCCTGCTGAACCGGCCCTGAAGAAAACACCAGGCAAGACGGCTGAAAAGACATTTGAGCTTTTTTCAAAGGGGCTTTCTCTAAAGGAAATCGCAGGTGCGAGGGCACTGACCGTTTCATCCATTACAGGGCACCTTGAACAGCTGATAATGGACGGCCGTGACATAGACATTGACCGGCTTGTAAGGCCTGGAAAGCGGGAGAAGATCAGCAATCTGTTTTTGACCCTGCAGTCATGGAAGCTCAATCCGGTCATTGACCACTTTAAAGGCGCCGTTGGCTATAAAGAGGCCAAGTTTGTAAGGGCTTTTATGCGGCGGAATCAGGACTGATATTATTGAATGGACGACTATTAAAATTGATTTAAAAATTCCAGCAACATCCCCCAACGATGTAGGGGCAGGTCTTGTGCCTGCCCTGTCTATGTCATCGGTTCACGATTCCAAAGAAAGGGCGCCCACAAGAGGCGCCCCTACAATAAATCTCTTTCTAGAAAAGGTGATTGCAGTCGATACGATTTTAGTGTTAAATTAGTTCAATTGCAAAAAATTTTATTTTATAAAACAATATTAATAAGATGCCAAAACAGCCAATTAAGCCAAGTCAGCTCTGTATAGGCCTGTTTGTGATTTTAGACCTGTCGTGGATGCAGCATTCGTTCATGTCCAACAGTTTTAAGATCAAAAATGAAAAGCAGCTTGCTCAACTGAAAAACCTGAAGCTTAAGCAGGTCTTCTATGACCCTGACAAGAGTGACGCAGAACCTCTGCCGTTAAATGCGGTAAAAGAGACTCCAGAGACATCTTCTCCTGCGCCGTCCGAGGAGGACAAGGTTATGATGGAGGAAAAACAGGTCCGGATAAAAAAGATGAAAGAGAGGCGGGTATGCCTGAAGCGCTGTGAAAAGGAGTATACCAAGACGGTCAGTGCCGTACGCAATATGATGAAAAGCGTTATGGCGCAGCCTGAGGCAGCAGTAGAGGCGGCTGATGAGATGGTATCGGGAATAGTGGGCAACCTGATGGTGGACCAGGACACTACCCTGCATCTTGTGAATATGAAGGGTAAGAGTGAAAGCACCTATTTCCATGCTATCAATGTCTCGATCCTTTCAATGATGCTCGGAAAGCAGCTGGGGCTGGATGAAAAGCAGATGAACATGCTCGGGACCGGGGCTTTATTTCATGACCTGGGACACCTGGAAGTTCCTGACAAGGTTTTACGGAAAACAGAACCGCTTAACAAGGCCGAGATGGAAGCCTACCGCATGCATCCTATTTATGGTGTAAAGCTTGCCGCCCAGATGGGCTCTCTACCGGCTGATGTGGTAGCGGTCATAGCCCAGCACCATGAGATGGCGAACGGGAGCGGTTATCCGAACGGGCTCACTGGAAACCAGATCTCCGAGCTTGCGCAGATCGTGTCGATAGTTAATGCTTATGACAACCTCTGCAATAATACAGACTCCAGTAAATCCCTTACTCCGTACGAGGCCATGTCACTTCTTTTTGCGAAAGAAAAGCATAAGTTTAATGAAGACAAGCTGACGACGTTTATCACGAACATGGGAGTTTTCCCTCCGGGGACAGTGGTCAATTTGTCTAATGGCTTTATGGCCGCAGTGGTGTCGATAAATTCGAAATCGCTGTTGAGCCCTAAAGTTATGGTTTATGATCCGCAGATTCCCAAGAGCGAGGCATTGATTATAGACCTTTTGGAAGAAGACCTGCAGATTACCGGGGGGCTGCGTCCAGGGAGCCTGCCTGTGGAAGTACTCCAATACCTTAATCTTGGGGAGAATGTTAACTTCTTTTTTGATCCCGGCTCCAAAGGTAAATAGAAAGTCTCTAATCCTCACGCAATATGCGGGCTAATTGCAATCAAAGCCGTGAAATGATTATTATAGTCCAATGAATCTTACTGTAGTTATTCTGGCAGCGGGACTTGGCAAGAGGATGAAATCCAGCATGCCCAAGGTGCTTCATGAGGCCCTGGGAAAGCCGATGCTGCAGTATGTCATTGATGCTGTAAAACCCCTGAAACCTTCCAGGACAGTTGTTGTTATCGGCAGCGGAGCTGATGAAGTCAGGAGGCGTATGAGCGACGACAGCCTCTCTTTTATACTCCAGAAAAGGCTTCTCGGAACCGGGAATGCACTATCTATTGCCAGAAAAGAATTGAAGAAGGGCACGGTCCTTGTGCTGAACGGAGATTGTCCGCTTATGACTACCGGGACATTGAGAAAGTTCCTTTCAAAGCACAGGTCGCGGAAGAACCTCGTCTCCTTCCTTTCCTTTAAAGATGAATCGATGTCCGGGTATGGAAGAATTATCAGGGACAGTAACGGAAAAGTTACGGGTATTGTGGAAGATAAACATGCGACCCCGGATGAAAAGAAGATGTGCAAAGAGCTGAACGGGGGAGTTTATATTCTGGAAACAGGTGCCCTGGATTATCTGGGCAAGATCAAAAAGAACCCGTCCTCCGGAGAGTATTACCTTACCGACATTGTGGAGATCGCCTGCGGAGCAGGCAAAAGGGTCGATGCTTTTGACTGTCCGCCGGAGGAAATCAGCGGTGTAAATTCCAGGGTCCATCTGTACCAGGCCACAGAGATTCTAAGAAATAGGGTCATATTGAAGTGGATGGAGAGAGGTGTAACTTTTATTGACCCGGATACATCTGTGGTCCATACGACGGTTTCTATCGGAAAGGACTCAATTATATACCCGAACACATACCTTGAAGGGACTACATCTATCGGCAAAAACTGCATAATATATCCCGGAACGAGGATTGCCGACAGTACGCTGGGAAATGGAGTTGTTGTTAAGGACAGTACATTGATTGAAGAGAGTAAGGTCGGGGACAGGACCTCCGTAGGGCCTTTTGCACATCTAAGGCCGCTCAGCCTTATTGGACGTAATGTGAAGATCGGGAATTTTGTTGAGGTGAAAAAATCTACTCTGGCGGACGGCACAAAGGCATCTCATCTTACATATCTCGGTGATGCTGATGTAGGTAAAAATGTAAATATCGGTGCTGGCACCATTACATGTAATTATGACGGGAAGAACAAGTTCAGGACTGAGATTGAAGCCGACGTATTTATCGGGAGCGATTCACAGCTTGTGGCACCGGTCAGGATAGGTAAAGGTGCGTATGTTGCTGCCGGGGCTACCGTCACAAGGGATGTTCCGCCGGATGCACTGGCAATAAGCAGGAAACGCCAGGAGAATCTTATTGACTGGGTAAAGAAAATGAAGAAAAAAACCGAGGCTGAGAAAGTAAAGGCCAAAAAAGGGAAGAAATAATTTATTATGTGCGGAATAATCGGTTACATAGGAACAAAAAACGCGATACCGATACTTATTCACGGGCTCAAGAGCCTTGAGTACAGGGGATATGATTCAGCAGGCATAGCATTTCTTAATGACGGCAGGATCGGGGTGAGACGGTGTGCCGGGAAGATCAGGGACCTTGAAAAATTCATAAGTGGAGAAAGACTTAAAAGTGTAGTTGGTGTCGGACACACCAGGTGGGCGACCCATGGAAGGCCTACTGAAGAAAATGCCCATCCTCACAGGGCAGGCGGGATCGTTGTTGTTCATAACGGCATTATTGAGAACTATTATGAACTTAGAGATGAGTTAAAGAAAAAGGGGCATGTCTTTACATCCGAGACTGATACCGAGGTCATCTGTCATCTTATACAGAGCTATTCAAAAAAAGGACTGGATATTGAAGAGGCAACGAAAAAGGCATTAACGCATGTCGAAGGCGCCTATGCGATAGGGGTCATGAGCGAGGCGGAGCCCGGTAAGCTGCTTGCAGTAAAGCATGACAGCCCTCTTGTTTTAGGACTGGGTGACGGCGAATATTTTATTGCCTCGGATATTCCGGCATTCCTTAAATATACCAGGGACGTGATCATTCCTGAAAACGGTGAGATGGCTGTACTCACTCATGATCGATTTTCGCTGTTAAACATTCACAATAACAGGCCTGTTAAACGGAAGCCGACAAGGATCAAATGGAGTCCGACCATGGCTGAAAAGGGCGGATATAAACATTTCATGCTCAAGGAGATATATGAACAGCCCAGGGCGGTTTCGGACACGATCAGGGGGCGGTTCTCTCTTGGTAAGGCGGATGTTAATCTTGATGAGTTCGGAATAAAGGAAAGTCTCTTAAAAAAATTAAATAAAGTATACCTTGTCGCCTGCGGCACTTCCTGGCATGCTGCCCTTGTAGGGAAATATATTATTGAGGACATGACCCGTATACCCTGTGAAGTTGATATTGCATCGGAGTTCAGATACAGAAAACCTATTATTCCGCGAAACAGTCTTACAATTGTCATTACCCAGTCAGGTGAGACAGCGGATACGCTTGCGGCGCAGAGGGAGGCAAAAAGGCTCGGCTCGAAGGTGCTCAGCATTTGCAATGTTGTCGGCAGCACTTCTTCACGTGAGGCTGACGGAGTGTTGTTTACTCACTCGGGACCTGAGATAGGGGTTGCGTCAACAAAGGCCTTTACGACCCAGCTTGCAGGCCTTTATCTTTTTGCGATCGCACTTGCAAAGGCGAAGGGTAAACTCAGGCCCGGAGAAATAAAGAAATTGTTCCATGATCTTCTGGAGCTGCCCGAAAAGATCGAAGAGGCCCTTCATATCAATGATTCCGTCATGAAAATTGCAAAGAGGTTCCGCAATGTCAGGGATTTTCTTTATATCGGAAGGGGCATAAATTATCCCATAGCCCTTGAGGGCGCCCTTAAACTTAAGGAAATATCATATATCCACGCCGAGGGATATCCTGCAGGGGAAATGAAACACGGGCCGATAGCGCTTATTGACAACAGCATGCCCGTGCTTGCACTGGCACCTGACGACAGAGTCCTGGAAAAAATCCTCTCTAACATGGAAGAGGTCAAGAGCAGGGGGGGCAATGTCATAGCAGTTGCAACCGAGGGGAACAGTAAAATCCTTACCCGTGCGTCGCATGTCCTGCTGATGCCCAAGACAAATTACTATCTGACGCCGATCATTTTTTCCATCCCTCTTCATTTACTGGCATATCATATGGCTGTTTTGAGGAAATGTAACGTGGATCAGCCGAGAAATCTGGCAAAAAGTGTTACGGTGGAGTAAAAACATTATATAAAATTTTACAATTCCCTTATTAAGGCTGGCAGTTCTTCCTATTATTTGATATAATAAAAATCTAGCACGTAAGTTCAAAAAATAACTATGTCCTACGGTTAGTATATCTTAAATACAATTCACTGGTTACGGAGGAAGAATGACTAAACATGTGTTACTGAACGGGTTGAATGCTCAGCAGAAGGATGCTGTTGTTCACGCAAAGGGACCTTTGCTTGTTCTTGCCGGAGCAGGAAGCGGCAAGACAAAGGTTATTACAAACAGGTTCGCTTATCTTACTACCGCACAAAAGGTCTCTCCTTCATCGATACTCGCCATGACCTTTACCAATAAGGCCGCCAATGAAATGAAAGAGCGGATAGAAAAGCTTACAGGCAAGAATACAGATGGATTTTGGATAGGGACTTTTCATTCCCTTTCGGCCCGTATTTTGAGAAGGGACATAGAGAACCTCGGATATAAAAATGATTTTTGTATTTACGACGATGGTGATTCAGGCAGCCTTATACGTTCAATCCTGAAGGAATTCAAGATCCATGAAGCTCTTTATAAAGGCATTTTATCGAAAATATCTTCACTAAAGGCATCTCTTATAGGGCCCGAGGATCTTTTGGCCAATGAAGACAGTTATGGTTTTGACGAGAAGTTTGCGCGGGTCTATGTAAGGTATCAGGGTGAGTTGAGGAAGAACAACGCCCTTGATTTTGATGATCTGATAATGTGCACGGTCAAACTGTTTGAAGATCATCCGGCTGTTTTGAAGAAATATCAAAAAGAATTCACCCAGATATTGATTGATGAATTTCAGGATACAAATACTTCCCAGTACAGACTTTCAAAACTCCTTGCCTCAAAACACAAGAATATATGTGTTGTCGGAGATGACGACCAGAGTATCTATAAATTCAGGGGAGCGGAAGTAAAGAATATAAAGACCTTTAAGAAAGATTTCAAGAAGACCAAAGTTATTAAACTTGAACAGAATTACCGTTCAACACAGAATATTCTGGATATCGCCCACAGCGTTATATCAAAAAGCCAGGACAGGGTATCCAAAAAGCTCTGGACTGACAAGAGAAAAGGTGAAAAGATTTATCACTGTACAGCGATTAATGAGAAAGAAGAAGCACGGTACATTGCCCAGTCAATAAAGGAGCTTTACCTTAAAGGGAAATATTCTTATAAAGATATAGCGGTTCTTTACAGGGTGAACCAGCAGTCAAGGACCATTGAAGATGCAATGAGGGAAAACGGCCAGTCATACCGCATATTCGGAGGGATGAGTTTCTACCAGAGGAAAGAGATAAAGGACATTATCGCCTATCTGAAGGTCATTGCCAATCCCGATGATTCCGTGAGTCTCAAAAGGATCGTAAACATTCCTCCCAGGCAGATCGGAAGTACAACTGTTACAAGGGTTGAGAACGAGTCCAAAAAAAGGGAAGAGAGCCTTTACGGGATAATGAAGCATATTATGAAGAGCAATAACTATACCAATTCTTTGAAAGACAAAATAAGCGGTTTTGTGAATATCATGGACAAGCTGATTGATCAAAAAGACCTGGAAGTGCCCGAGCTTCTGGAGCTTGTGTTTGAAAAGACAGACTACATTGAATGGATCGGAGAGGAAAAAGCCAAGAATGTGATGGAACTTGTTAATTTTGCAGAAGGGAAGGACCTGAAGAGCTTTATTGACAAGGCGTCGTTGTACAGCGGACTGGATGTTGATCATTCCGGGGATGCTGTTACCTTGATGACGCTTCACAGCTCCAAAGGACTTGAATTCCCTGTTGTATTCCTTGCCGGGATCGAGGACGGACTCATGCCTCATTTCCATGCCATCAAGGACCCTGATGAACTTGAGGAAGAGCGAAGGCTGTTTTATGTAGGTATTACAAGGGCCAGGGATATGCTTGTTATATCCAGTGCAAAAAAGAGAAAGTTATATACATCCGTACAGGAACAGCAGCCGTCGAGGTTTATGGCTGACATACCTGCAACATGTTATAGCTGTATTGAAAAAAGACCCAGGGCGGATTCAATTACATCCTCTGCTCTAAAAGTGGCGTCAAGTCTTCTGAATTCATCTCCTTTTGCTACAGGGGCAAGGGTAAAACATCCGAAATGGGGAGTAGGGGTTGTCAGGGACAGTTACGGTGAAACGGATGATGTTAAGGTTACTGTCAATTTCCCCTCTGTTGGAATGAAGAGGCTTTCACTTAAGTTTGCAAATCTGGAGAAGATTTGATGGAAATCGGTCATGTTGCCGGGCTTGCCAGGCTCAAACTTGCAGACAGCGAAAAAGAACTTTTTTCAAAGCAGGTCGACAGCATTATTAATTATATAGACAAGCTTAATGAACTGGATACATCCGGTATTAAGCCTACCGCACATGTACTTCCGATCAGCAATGTTTTCAGGGAAGATGAACTTAAAACTTCCCTGCCCCGGGACAAGGCCCTTCAAAATTCACCTGTAAAAGATGAAAGCTTTTACAGGGTACCGAAGATAATTGAATAAATTATCAATTGTCAATATGGTCCTGTAATCTGGATTGTAAATGATAATGTAGGGGCAATCCCCCCGTGGTTGCCCGTCTTTCCGTGGTTGCCCGTCTTTCGGTGGTTGCCCGTTTTTTCATGTTAATCTCCAAAAACTTTTTTAGATAATCCATACCTGTTGAAGCATTTCCAGGCAGGGCAGGCACAGGGGCCTGCCCCTACAAAAACACGTAACCTCCTGAATTGCAAAGCTTATTTATGTCAGCTCTTGCTTAATTAATTGTATAAAGGTATATTATCCCATTATCTTGCCGTAATGGAGATGAATATGAATGCCGCTTGTGAAAATCAGGGAAAACGAAACAAATAATTTAAAACAATGTCTTTGAGGTAGATGTGTCTCTTTCTGAAAAAATTGAAAAGGATCTTAAAGAATCTCTTAAATCAGGTGATAAGAACAGGTTATCAATCCTGAGGATGGTCAAGTCAGCTGTTAAGAATAAAGAGATTGAAAAAGGAGACCCTCTCACTGATGAGGATATTCAGGCGGTGTTCAGGTCGTTTTCAAAAAAGGCCGGAGAATCTATAGAGCAGTTCTCCAGGGCAGGCAGGGACGAACTTGCTGAAAAGGAAAAAGCAGAGCTTGCTGTTCTCCAGGAATACCTTCCCAAACAGCTTGGTGAAGAAGATATCCGAAAGGCGGTCAGGGATGTAATCGATGAAACAGGCGCGGCGGGTGTTAAGGATATGGGCAGGGTGATGAAAGCCGTTATGTCAAAACTGAAGGGACAGGCTGACGGCAGGCTTGTTAATAATCTTGTTAAGGAGACATTGGAGGCATAAGTGAAATTACGGAAATTTTATGAAACGGTAGTTGCGAATGGCATTGAGGCGGATCCGCGCGGTAAGAAAACAGTCCTGAAATCTCTTGGTAAAGCAAAAAAGAAATTTGAAAAACTAAAAAAAGATGAAAAGGAGTTCTTTGATACTGAAAGCCTGAAGAACCCGTATGCTGACACGAGGATACTTTATGGAAAGGGAAGCGAGGAGATAAAGACGGTCCTTATAGGCGTTGATATGGAGATGGGGGAGATCCTTCTTGCCGACAGGCTTTCGGAAAAAGGGCAGAAAATTGACCTTGTAATAGCGCACCATCCCGAAGGAAAGGCATATGCAAACTTCTATGAGGTTATGCATATGCAGGCCGGCATTCTTGAGAAATTCGGGGTACCCATCAATATTGCAGAAGGACTCCTCGAAGGCAGGATAAAGGAAGTGGAGAGACGGCTTTCACCTGTAAACCATACGAGGGCAGCTGACATGGCCAGGCTGCTTGACATGCCGTTTATGTGCATGCATACACCCACGGACAATATGGTAACAAGCTATCTCCAGAAAATATTTGATAAAAAGAAACCTGATACTCTTGATGATATATTGAAAATATTGAAGGGTATTCCCGAGTACCGGGAAGCTGCAAAGAACAACGCCGGGCCCAATATACTTATCGGTTCGGGTGACCGGAGCTCCGGGAAGATATTTGTTGACATGACCGGCGGAACCGGGGGCCCGAAGGACATTTTTAAGAGCCTTGCAAATTCCGGAGTCAGCACCATTGTAGGGATGCATTTAGGTGAGGAGCACAGGAAAGAGGCGGAAAAAAGCCATATTAATGTTGTGATTGCCGGACATATTTCAAGCGACAACGTCGGCATAAACCTTATGCTGGATGAGATACTGAAGAAAAACAGACTGAAAGTGGTAGAGTGTTCCGGGTTTAGAAGGTTCAAGAGAAATCAAAAATAAAAGATCAGAAGCCAGGAGTCAGGAGCCAGAATAAAAGAGTAAAGGCTTAATGGTTTAAGATTCAGAAAAGCTTATTAATCTGTTTTGACTGTTTATACTTATAGAAAAAATAAGTAATTGTTTTTTTGTGTTATTCTGAATTCTGGCTTCTGGCTCCTGAATTCTTTGCCGGGTCTCTTTGATACCCGATTAACTATTACCTTTAATTTTTCGATCTTTATTTAAATTATGCCTCCCTACGACAACACTCTTGACGAGATTAAGGACAGGATTGATATTATTGATTTAATATCAGAATATGTACACCTGAAGAAAGCAGGGCAGAACTGGAAAGGCCTTTGTCCGTTTCATACCGAGAAAACACCTTCTTTTACCGTAAGTCCGGCCAAACAGATATTCCATTGTTTTGGATGCGGTGCCGGGGGGGACATATTTACATTCCTTCTGCAGTACGAAAATCTTACGTTTCCTGAAGCCCTGAGTATGCTGGCCAAAAAAGCGGGTGTTACACTCAAGTCATCAGGTAAATCAAAAGCAAGGACCGGTGAGAAAGAGAAATTTTTAAATATGCACAAGGATGCCCGCTATTTTTTTCAGCAGCACCTCGAAAAAAATTCCGGAGCCCTGGATTATCTCAAAAGACGGGGGATAGATAGTGATACTCAAAAATCTTTTTCTCTGGGATATGCGCCAAAATCCTGGAATGCCCTGTTAACGTATCTTACCCGCAAAGGATATAAACCTGAAACAATAAATAAGGCAGGGCTTGCCGTGCAGGGATCAAAAGGCCATTACGATACATTCAGGGAGAGAATAATTTTTCCTATCCATGACCTCAGGGGCGAAGTTGTGGCATTCGGCGGGAGGGCTGTTAACGGCGGTGAACCAAAATATCTGAATTCGCCCGAGACACTTATCTTTAATAAGCGGAGGGTCCTCTACGGACTTGAGCGCGCCAAAGATTCCATTAAAAAAACAGGATATACCATGTTTATGGAGGGTTATCTTGATGTTATAACCGCTCATATTCATGGTTTTACAAGCGCGGTCGCACCTCTCGGAACTGCCATTACCCAGGAGCACGGTAAACTGATAAAGAGGTTTACAGAGGACGTGATCATTGTATTTGACAGTGACCAGGCCGGCATAAAGGCTGCAGGGAGTGCAGCCAACATACTGCTGGAAAGCGGTATTAATGTGAAAATTCTCTCTGTTCCCGATAAAGAAGACCCTGACAGTTTTTTGCGGAAAAAGGGTAAGGGGGCTTTTCAGAAGTTACTTGAAGACCCCCTGACAGTAGTTGATTTTTTTGTCAGGCAGGGCGGGAAGAAATATAAAATAGCCCGTGAAGTCCTCGACATGGTTTCCAGGGTGCCGAACAGTATAATTCAGGATGATTACATAAAAATGCTGTCCGAAAAGCTTAACGTTGAAGAGCGCCTTATCAGGGACGAGTTCAGGAAGATAAAAAAGCAGTTGAAAAGCGGATACAGGACATCCACGCCTACGGCACAGACAGGGCCACAAAAGAGGCCCCAGGAAGAACTGTATATAATCAAGGTCCTTCTTCAAATGCCTGAAAAAGTCGAAGGCATATCAGGAACATTATTGCCTGAAGATTTTAATGACCCGGACTTGAAGAGAATATTTGAGAGAATCATAAATGGAACAACGGACCTGAACGATCTGCTCTCCAGGTGTGAAGGGGAGGAGAAAGCGCTCCTCACAAGAATATCTTTAATGCCTGATATTGAAGAACATGAAAAGGCCCTGAGTGACTGTATTAAGCACCTGAAGGGCAGAAGGCGTAAAATATTATTTCAGGAGCTTCAGAAAAAAATAAAAGAAGCTGAGCAGAAAAAAGACCCTGAACTTTTAAAAAAATACCAGGTTGAATATCAGAAGCTTCTGAAATCTGAAAAATGATAAGGCAAGCCTAAACATTACTACATTTTTGTTCTATAGGGTAATCACCTATAAAAAAAAAATACTAAATCCTATCAAAAAAAAGATGATACCCGATTTGTAACTTTTAGCATTGCATGTATAATAATCTTCAATTATGGAAAAAAGGACTTTAGAAAGAATACCCGTGGATGTTGATATTGAATTCTACTGCAACGACAGGGTCTACTACGGGACGGTAAAGAACCTCTCGGAAAAGGGGATGTTCATCAGCACCAAGAGAATATACTTCCCTTTTGACATGAAATTTGAAATGTATATTCCACAGAAGGAAAAAAGTTTTCGCCTGCCTGTTAACCTTGCCAGGATGACAACGTCACCTGATTCAAGTGATGCGCTGGGGGTTGAGGTGAAGGAGCCGTCCCGTGAGTATCTGGAGTTTGTAAACAGCCTGAGATATGTTTATGAATCCTGAATTCATGATTGTTCTTTTGTCTGTCATTCCGGTAGTCTTTTGAGCCGGAATCCAGGTCCTTATGAAAAGACTCTGGATTCCCGATTAACAGACCTCGGGAATGACCGCAGTTGATACTCCGTAGCTTGCTGCGGGGTAGTTCATTAAGATCCCCCGGTTGAAAAAACTCTTCGCTCTCTGCTACAATTAATGTTTGGAGGTTATTGTGAAAGAAAAAATTCATCCAGCAATGAAGGAAGTCAAAGCGGTATGCGCCTGTGGAGA
>SDBV01002509.1_pt1 | contig 27500 bp, 24 predicted proteins | sample 2277081 | NCBI WGS metagenome assembly SDBV01 (sample SAMN10402039, study PRJNA504765) | marine sediment metagenome | isolation source: marine sediment core GS10_PC15, 223 cmbsf | place: Arctic Ocean: Southern Knipovich Ridge | collected 2010 | reverse complement strand
AGCGATTATATATCTTTAATTGATAAAAGCTATATTTATCAGATAGTAAATGAAGCATATTTAAAAGCATTTAATAAAACAAAAAATGAGATTATCGGACATTCAGTTGAAAATCTGGTTGGTAAAAAGTATTTTAAAGAAATAATAAGGAACTATCTGGATAGATGTTTCTCTGGTGAATCTGTCCGTTATCAATCCGAATTTGATTTTCCTGTCCAGCGAAAAAGGTTTATTGATATTGCTTATTATCCGTTTTATGGGGAAAGCAGATCTGTCGAATATGCTGTTGAAATTGCGCGTGATATTACGGAAAATAAATTTGCAGAGCAATCCATTCTTCTTCAAAGCGAAATTACGGAAAATATGTCTGAAGGTATATTTCTTGTAGGAGCAGACGATGGAATAATTAAATACACCAATCCTAAATTTGAGGAGATATTTGGCTATGCCCCGGAAGAAATGATAGGAAAACATATATCTATTGTTAATGCTCCTACAGATAAAGATCCTGAAGAGACTGCAAAAGAAATCATGGAAATTCTTGATAAAACAGGTGAATGGCGTGGGGAAATTAATAATATTAAGAAAGATGGAACTTATTTTTGGTGCTATGCAAGCGTTTCTGTATTTAATCATTCAGAATATGGAAGGGTACTGGTTGCAGTCCATAATGATATTACCAAACGCAAAAAAGCAGAGGAGGAAGTGCAAAAAACCCAAAGACTTGAATCGGTTGGTGTACTTGCAGCGGGTATTGCACATGATTTCAATAATCTGCTTGGTGGTATTTTCTTGTGCCTCGATATGGCAAAGAGGTTTGCAGCTGGGAATAAGGAAGTTATAACATACATAGACAAGGCATTCATATCGTTTCATAGGGCTAAAAACCTTACACTGCAGTTACTTACCTTCTCCAAGGGCGGTACACCAATAAAGAAAATTATATCGGTAGAAACAATATTAAAAGATTCAAAGGAACTATCTTTAAGCGGTTCCAATATCTATTGTGACCTTAAGATAAGCAGAAAACTGCGTCTTATTGAAGCAGACGAAGGCCAGCTTGGCCAGGTATTAAACAATATACTGCTAAATGCACGTCAGTCCATGAGCAATGGGGGGGTGGTCGCCATAACTGCCAGGAACAGAACTCTTAAAGCACATCAGGTTCCCAATTGTGCCGAAGGTTCATATGTGCAGATCACTATAAAGGATGAGGGAACAGGAATACCCGAGAAACTACTGTCCAAGGTGTTCGATCCCTTTTTTACAACCAAACAAACAGGCTCCGGGCTCGGGCTTGCAACATCCTATTCCATAATCCGGAAACATAAAGGGATCATTACGATAAATTCGACTCTGGGAAGCGGAACAACTGTGAACATCTACCTTCCGACATGTGTTGGTGAAGAGGCAACTGATAAACCAGAGAAATCAACGCCTGCGCCTATGATGGGCGGCCGGATATTAGTTATGGACGATGAAGAACTTATACGGGAAACAGTAGAAGGTATGCTTGAATTATTCGGCTTTGAAACCGCCGGTGCCAGGAATGGTGAAGAAGCGATACGGCTATTCAAGGAGTATCATGATTCAGGTAATAGTTTTGACCTGGCGATCCTGGATCTTACAATACCGGGAGGACTCGGCGGTGAAGAGACAATTGCCAGGCTTCGCCTTATAGATCCCAATATATTGAGTATTGTATCTAGCGGTTATTCAGACAGCCCTATTCTCACAAATCCTGAAAAGTACGGTTTTTCCGAAAAGATTGAAAAGCCATACGAGATGAATCAACTGATTCATACGGTGGTAGAAGTTTTGAAGCTTAATAGTAAAAAGAGTAAAAAAGGCAGACAATCCTAATCAAACCCTGGAATATCCATAAAATCTTTTTCATTAATAACTACTATTTTTTAAAATCATAACTATTTCAAGGACCAATATAATTTGTATTTTACTACTTTACTGCATTATAGTATTAACAGGGTAGTATGAAATGAAACGGAATATTTTGATATTTATCTTGATTTTACTTTATTTCACAGGATGTAAAACAACAGAGCCTATACCAGGTGAAGATGAACAAGATATTAAGGCAGATTTATTAGAAGCTGTTAGAGATAATATCGTAGAAGTCGCAAGGAGATTGCTGGAAAGTGGGGCTGATGTGAACATGTTAGATGAAGACAATGACTGGACATTATTAATGATGGCAACAAATAGGAACCATGTAGAAATTGTTGAATTATTAATAGCTTTCATTATTGATCCGGAACAGATAGATAGGATAATTCAATATCTCATAAACAAAGGAAGGGCACCTCCTATAATTTCAGGGTCCTACACTTGTTGACTTAATTTTTTTTCCTATTTTTATTTTGTAGGGGGAAGTATGTCTATTTATAAATGAAATGGATGAATTTTGACTTTAGATTATAAGATTCACAGTAGTTTTCAACTGTTTTTTCTCCATTTATAGTTACTGATACAATTTCCACGATTTTTTCTTGAATACTGTACTTTTACATTAAAAATCCTTGACTCAGATTATAATTATTCCTATCATTCAACAAAAGACTAGACATGCAAATATTGAGACACTTGCAAAACATTATGTTAATGATACAGAAAGCACAAGCCCTTAGTTTGATAAAATATTAAAGGCGGTGTAATATGAAAAAAACCATTTACATAGTTATATTTTTCTTTGTTTTTATTTTTTCCGGCTTTTTGCTCTGTATTCTGAAATCATAAGAATGATTTGCACCTGATTTTTTAATGTTTTTTTGAAACAAATGCAGTTTCTTGCGTTTTCTTTTTTTTATGTGTAATTATCTAAGAAATTTTATTGACTCAGATTATAATTTCCCCTATCATTAATTGAATCTTAGTTTTAATCAAATCGATGAAATAAAAGGACTCGATACCTTGATAAATTTAAGATACTTATCATTGGGATACAATAAAATTACTGAAATAAAGGGGCTTGAAAATCTTGCAAACTTAAGCACAATCCGAATGGAAGGGAATCCTTTGGTATTTATTGATGGATTTAGAGATTATGGTCAATGCTATGTAAATTTTTGCAAAAAGGGGATAAGGCAAAAAAAATACATACCGAACGAAATTGGCAAATGCGAAGATTGTAATAAGAATTTTCCAAAATCCAAAATTAAAAGCAAGATTTGCTGGGGTTGTGATTGGGACAAGTCTGTTTGTCCCGACTGCTTCGGTGATGGAACATACACATGTAAAGATTGTTATGAAAAATTTGATGCTATGAGTAAATAGGAGATTTGGATTTTACAATAAACTAATTCTATCATTAACAGGATAATACGAATATGAAAACGAAAGAAAAATGTCCTTATTGTGGTAAAAGTTTTGTTAACCTGAAACGACACAGGTGTAAAGTAAATAAAAAGCAAAACTCAGAAAAGGACTCTTTTTCAATTGTCGATTTCAGAAACTGCAAAATCAGAACGGCTGATGCAGAAGTTCTTGAAGAAATTGAAAAATTAACAGGAAAGAAATTTGTTCTTACTCATAAGATAGGCTTTGAAAATAGACTTAACTATAGTCGCAAAAATCATAGAATTACCGGTCTTGCTATAAACAAATGTGGATTGACAGAGCTGCCCGAATCTATCACAAAATTAAATGCTCTTGAAGTATTATGGTTAGCCGGTAATAATATTACAGTTATTCCTAACTCATTCAAAGAACTAATTAATTTAAAAGGCTTATGTTTATCCGAAAATGGACTCACAGCACTTCCCAAGCAAGTTTGTGAACTTAATAACATCATACATTTAAACATTAACGACAACAACTTAACTAGCCTTCCTGAATGTATCGGTAAATTATCAACTCTTGTAAAGTTTTGGTGTAATAATAATCAATTAGTTTCTTTGCCCAAATCAATCGGGAAATTAAAATCGCTCAAACAATTATGGTTATACCAAAACAAACTGGAATCACTTCCCGAATCTATAGGAGAACTCAAAGAATTAGATGATTTGTGGATGTTTAATAACTATTTAACAACGCTCCCTGATTCAATAGGTAACTTAGATTCTCTGCAAACATTCGGACTGGGAAATAATAAATGGAAATCTTTCCCCGAATCGATAAAAAAACTTATCCGCAAGCCACTTTACAGCAGCGGAATGAAACTAAAAGACGGGACTGTTTTTACTCATAAAAGTATTGGCTCTGAAGATATGAAATCTACTGTTCGTGTATTCCTCAATAGTAACAAAGCTCTAACCATTGAACAAGCAATGAGGAGATTGCAAAGAAAAGGAGTGAAGGTCCCTTTTGAAAGAAAAACAGTTAAAAAAAGAGCTAAACGCGAATTTGTAATTTATAAAAACAAAAAGCACTTCGTAAATTTACGCGGAGAATTGGATTTATACTCAAAGGGAATAGAAAAAATTACAGATATTAAAGGATTTGACAAGTTAAATAATTTGAAAATTTTAAACTTGGGAAATAATAAAATAAAAAAAATTACAGGACTTGAAACATTAACTAATCTAAAAAAACTGGTTCTGCACAATAATCAAATTACTAAAATAAGCGGACTTGAAAAATTAATCAATCTTGAGCATCTCTTAATTCAATACAATAAACTTAAAGAAATCAGTGGATTGGAAAAGCTTGTAAATTTAAAAACACTAGAACTTACATATAATCAAATAGGTGAAATTAAAGGTTTAGATACATTGATTTATCTTGAAAAATTAATCCTTTTTGATAATGAAATAAAAGAGATTAAAGGTTTAGAAACATTGATTCATCTTGAAGAGTTAATTCTGAATAATAATAAAATAAAAGAGATTAAAGGAATTGAAAAACTGATAAATCTGAAAAAAATAAATCTTAACACAAACAACATAGCCAAGATGATTTTTCCTGACAGTATTATTGGTTTGGCAAATTTAGCGCTTAGCTCTAATAAAATTAAGGAAATTAAAGGTTTAAGAAAATTTGTAAGCTTAAATAGTCTGGTCCTAGGTAATAATCAAATCAAAGAAATAAAAGGGCTCGATACACTAATAAATTTAAAACGTTTATCACTGGAGGGTAACAAAATTACTGAAATAAAAGGACTTAACACTCTTGAATATTTAGAATCAATCAATCTCAAATATAACCCATTGGTGTTTATTGAAGGTTTAGGAGAGAGCGCCCAGGAATATGTAGAATTTTGCATACAGGGCAAAAAGCTAAAGAAGTATAAACCTGATGAAATACAAAAATGTGCAAAGTGCGAGCGTAATTTTCCGAAATCAAAGATAAGAAATACTATTTGTTGCGGTTGCGAAAGGAAAAAACCTGTATGTCCTGATTGTTATGGTAGCGGATATGATACATGCAGCGATTGTGATGAAAGATTTGATGCGATGAGTAGATAGAAGGATTATTTTACTTCATTCATTAACAAAATAATATGACCATGAGAAAAAAAGAAAAATGTCCTCATTGTGGTAAAAGCTTCGTATACATAAATCGCCATAAATGTAAAGCAAAAAAAAACAAGAATCAGAAAATGATTCTCAGTCTATTGTTGAATTCAGAAAGTGTAAAATTAGAAAAATTGAAGTGAACGTTCTTGAAGAAATTTATTGAATTTGCAGTATAATTAAACTTAAGGGGATTTTATGAATAAGATATTTACTTATATTATGTTTATGAAAAAAAGTATATTTATACTTTTACTTTTATTATTAGTGACTGCTGTTAGTTTTTCTCAGGAACTACCTGAGTTCAGCGGGATATATATTATGGAATATTCTCATTCTTTTATAATTGAAAATACAAATATTTTTCCAGAAAACAACGGTAATCCTTCCGGCACTATCCCTGATGTAATTCAGGCTGGCAATAATGTTCAATTTGAATTCTTAAGTGTAGATAAAGTTATTGTAACATCCGGGCCTAACGTTGATGAATGCACCTATGTATTAACCCAAAAATATAAAGGCTTTACATTATCCATCAATAAACAGGACAAAACATTCATGGAAATCGGTTTGGCCCCTATGGATGTGGGCAATTTTTTGGCAATAATACCTATAGGTAATTTCAACAATGACAAATCCTTATTCACGAATATTATTGTTGGTATTTTAAAACAAAAGTAAATGCAGGTTACTTACCTCATCAAACAATATGTCATTTGAAAGTTGATTATTTTTCTGGAAGCTATGATATAATTTCTTCACAACATAAATATTTTTTGTCATTATTATTTCTTTTCCATTATAATATAAATACAATCAGTAGAATACTGCAAATTACAATGATAATTTTCAGGGATTAAATATAAATCTATCATTAGGAGAGTTTATGGCAAAGAATACAAATATAATTATTACAATTTTAATGGTAGTTTTTTTTCTCATCTTTAGCTGTGTATCAATAAATGACCAAAAAACTGAAAATGTTATAAAGAGAGAAGAAGTTGTTAATAGCAATGAGGAAGCACAAAAAGGGTATTTGGGAATAAAGTTTCAGGCGGTTACTAGCAAGGAACTTCTGCTCAGAGATCTTCCTATGGATTTACAGGGAATGCTTGTGATCCAGAATGAAATAGATAATGATAATTACTATCATAGAAATGTCTGCCTGCACATAGCATCATTATATGAAAATTTAAATATATTTGACTATATCATCCCAATTGTTCCTGATATAAATTTCCCAGATTATATGGGTAGAACAGCATTTATGAAAGCAATCAAATGGAATTATAATTTTGAATTAATAAAATTATTATTATCTAAGGGAGCAGATATTAATGAAGCAGATAATAATGGCGATACTCCTTTTATAAAGGCATTTTTAACATTTAATCCGGATCTTGTTAATTTCTTAATAGATCAAGGAGCCGATATACATAAAAAAAATAATCGTGGAGTAAATGCTTTAGTTTATGCATTTAATGGTGGAATGATTGGAGTTGCACAAAGACTTATTGCAGAAATAATCTAACTTCTCATACAAGCAGGAGGAGATGAATAAAATATTTCGAAGAAAATAAACATTACCTAAAAGGCCGGCTTTTCGGCATTCCTGCCTCAGCCGTCACCTTAAAATTTGTCGAAAGAAAAAAGGAGGAATTTACCAATGCAGAAATATAAAAACCGCGTTTCTGTTATAGAGTCACATAAAGGCTGCCTGCTTAAAATTAACAAGTTGGGCAGACTATGGTACTTGTGGTGTGACTTGTTTAAGTGGATATTTATTTCAGGTTTACTATATTTTGCCTTTATTTTGATTTGTTTGTTTTTTCTGGGGAAAGACCCGTTATTCAAACTGAATTTAGGAATCAAATGGGTTTGGAAGGGAAATTTTATTGATTATTTGACGCCTATACCTGTGGCATTTTTTGTTACGGCTATTTGTTTTTTAATTACCTACGCAATAAAAGAGAGGGACATCAATTTGCTTCTTTATGGCGGAAACAAATTCCGCGTGTGGAGAAACAAGCCAAGCCAGCTTGAATTTGAAGGCACAAAAAGTACCGAGTTAGTAATAGCATATTCAGAAGATAAAAGAAGAACGGCAGGCATGAAAAAGACAGGCGAACATATAGTGGGAATTAATGTGGCTGATTTTGTAAGAGGAGAAAAGCAGGCCTTGATGTATGAAAAATGGTTAGGTAAACACTATTACACTATTGATGCCATTCTTTACGACAACGATTTCAAAAAGGTATCTGAATTTCGTAAAAAACATGGAATTCGGGACTGTGGAACAAGGCAATAAAGATCAATTGATAGTGGCATTTTTATATCCCGCCTTCCCCCCAAACATGCCCTTTTATCCCGGACGTAGAAACACTGAAGAAAAAACAGGAGACGGTGATGCGCCTAAGCTTTTTTATGAAAGACGAAGCGGAAATAGAGGATCAAAAAACTTTGAATTACGATTAGTCACAAAAGCGGGTGAGTATTAGCAATTAATTTATTTTAAAATCATTTCAATTAAATCTTCAACTTAGGTAATTTACTTTTCTGTAAAATCAATTTTTTGAATCTTTTATCATTTCTAATGCCATTAAAATCCTCGTCTTTTTCAATTATTAATAACCAAGATGGCTCTAATTTAACAAGTTTATTTAACAATGTTACACATTCATTATTTTTGTTTTTCAATGCCAAAACACATGATAGGTTATATAATGTATTTTCATGAATAGAATTAATCTTAATGGATTTTTCCAATACTTTTTCGGCCTGGTCTATTTTTTTCTGTTTTATAAATACAGTCCCAAGGTTTGACAAGGCTATATTATTTTCAGGTTCCAGTTTTAGAGCTTTTCTGATCTCTTTTTCTGCTTTAGTATATTTATTCTGATTAAACTATATACAGCATAAATTAAGAAATATATTTATATCATTTTTATCAATTGTTTTAGCTTTTATATATAGCTTTTTAGATTCTTCATACCTTTCAATAGTAAGAAGAAGATGCCCAAGATTTGTGAGAGCATAATAATTGTCAGGTTTGAATTGTAAAACTCTTTTAAAAGAATTTTCTGCTTCATCATATTTTTTCAGATTATAGTATAGTATTTTACCCATGTAATTCCATACATAAATATCTTTGGGTGTGATTTTTGGAATTTCTGCAAAAGCTTCATAAGCAAGTTTATATTTGCTTTTTTTGTCCAGGTATTTTCCTAAAATAAAACAAATCGTTGCTTTGGAAAGAGTGTCATATTTAGAATGAATAATTTCAGACATATTTTTCATAGTAAGTGAATTATTTTCAATTTGTATGTATTCTAATTTTTCAAGTTTTGTTATACTAACAGGTATGCTTTTTAGCTTATTATTTCTAATATACAAAGTATCAAGTTTTGTTAATTTTGAAATGTTTTGGGATATCATTTTTAATTTGTTATCATCTAATATTAATTCTTTTAAGTTAGTCAGGTTTCCAATAGAATCCGGAATAGTTTCGATTAAATTATTACCAAGTTCAAGCTTTGTAAGTTTTGTAAAGCTAAAAAGAACATGAGATATTTTTGTTAATTTTAATCTTCTTAAATCAATTTCAAAAAATCTTTTATCTTTTGCAACATATTGGCCTCGATAATCATTTCCCTGATACCCGTTATGATGAATTGATTTTCCAATTTCTACTTCCAGTTGTTCTATTAAAATAGCATCTTCTTCACACAAAAAAACTCTGTGCGATATCCAGTTTTCACATATAGAATTATTTTTAGTCAGCAGTTTTTTAATAACTTCTATAATTTTTGTTTCTTTTTTGATTAATTTTACATGCTCCTTATTCCCATGATAATGAAAAAACCAAAATATTTCATTCGGTTTTTTTGAGTCTTTTATTTTTAAAACTATGTTTGGTAATATTTTTGTAATACAATTATTAAATTCTTTACTTTTTAGGATAGATGAAATAAATTCTTCCAATTGATCAAAACAATAATTGTCACAAAAAGTATCAAAAACCGGTTTTAGTATCTTCCATGGTTCTTTAGATTTTTCAATAATTTCCAATATTTTATTTTTAAGTTCTGGCATTAAAAGCCTTGCCGCATCATCTTCAAATTCTCTTATGTCACTGGTTTCCATCCATGGACCGGAATCATAATCCTGACTGATTTGTATGACTTTTTCAAAAATTGCGCTTAAGATTTCCGGATTGTCTTTTAGCATATCACTCTCTGTGACAGCTATAATTAACCTTCTTGGACTATCTGAGGTTTTTATTTTTTCAATAATATTCTTCATTTTGTTTTAATGATAAGAGAACTTATAATTACTTGCAAACCTTTTAAGAAAAATCTGTCAAAATTATTGAAAAACCTGAAAAGATGTTTGATATGTTTAGGATAGATATGAGAAGGCTATTGAAAAGGATATAGCTCTTATGTTTTTATCGGGTTTGTCAACAAGAAATATAGCTTTAGTATCAAAAACAATACTTGGCAGAAAAATATCAGAATCAGAAGTATCAAAAATAAATAATGAACTTCTAACGGGAATAGATGCATGGAGATTAAGACCATTACATGATCTTAGTATTAAATATATGTATATGGATGGTGTTAATTTTCAAATGAGAGTGTCAAATAGCATAGAAAAAGTACCCATGTTAGTAATAATTGGTGTTACTAATTCTAATCATAAAGTGTTTTTATGCATACAGCAGGGTGATAAGGAATCAGCAAATGATAGGAATTTTTAAAATCTTAGTCACGGATTTTTATTAAGTGATATAAAAACAATATATTATATCAAAGAATACAGAAATAACATCTTCATTCATATAAAAACCTCTTTGCGGTCTCTGCGAGCTTTGCGAGAAATTTTATTATTCCTATGTTTACAATATTCACCCATAACTCCAGAAAACATCTTCCTCCCCATATCTCCTGTGTTGAACAGCTTCCAGTATATGAACTTTCAGAATACTCTCAGAACCGTCCAAATCTGCAATAGTCCGCGCCACTTTTATTATCGAATGACAAGCTCTTGAAGAAAGTGAAAGTTTCTGTGTTGCTTTTGCAAGTATAAGCGCACATTCATTATTCAGATAACAAAACTTTTCTATTAAGCCTGCCGGAATATGAGCATTCCAGTTAAACGAATAATCTTTATACCGATCAGTCTGTATTTTGATTACAGCAGTAACTCTCTCCCTTACCTGCTCACTTGCCTCTCCTTTTTCACCTGTCATTTTTTCCACAGATACAGGTTTAACTGGCACCCGAATATCTATCCTGTCCAGTAATGCACCGCCCAAACGTTTCCAGTATCCTTGAATTTCTCTTGTAGAGCAGTAGCACACTCTTTCATCTCTGCCTAAATTGCCGCAAGGACACGGATTAGCAGTCAAAATAAGCTGGAAAGAAGCAGGATACAAAATGTTTTTTTCTGCACGTACTATCGTTACTTTTCTATTTTCTATTGGTTCACGTAAGCCCTGCAAGAGATTCTGCCGGAACTCCGGCGCCTCATCTAAAAAAAGTATACCTTTATGCGCGAGAGTTACTTCACCGGGGCGTGCATGTTTTCCGCCTCCAATTAAGCCTTCATGGGACGCAGAATGATGAGGCATTCTGAACGGCCTTTGTGTTATAAGGCCGGAGCCAAGAGATAGTAGTCCTGCCATAGAATATATTTTTGTAATTTCTATCGATTCTTTTCTACCTACAGGAGGAAATAGAGTAGGCAGCCTTTTTGCTGCCATTGTTTTACCGCTTCCGGGCGGGCCGAATAAAAACAGGTTATGCCTTCCTGCTGCAGCAATTTCTAAAGCCCTTTTTAAAACCCTATGCCCTTTGATATCTGATAAATCTCCATATTGCTCGCATATATTATTTTTACCGGGAATTGCAATATTTATATATCTATTAGATTTAATGCTGTTATCAATATCCTTTAAAATATTTACAGCCTCTTTCAAGGATGAGATACCTAAAATATTGCCTTTTTTGAAAGAGACTGCTTCTAAAAGATTTTTATACGGAACAAGAAACATCGAAATATTACTTTCCAGCCCTGAGCCGACAGCAGAAAGCACACCATTAATCGGCTGTACATACCCGGAAAGATTAAGTTCTCCAAGTACCATTATTTTTTTTCCATTATTTATATCAATCTGACCGGAAGCAGCAAGTATAGCAATTGCAATAGGAAGATCAAAAGAAGCGCCAACTTTTTTTATCCCTGCTGGTGCTAAATTAACAACTATCCTTTGCGCGGGGAATATGAATCCGCTGTTTTTTATGGCAACACGAACACGTTCTTTCGACTCACGGACAGCACTGTCCGGAAGCCCGACAATATCTATACCAGGAATACCTCTACGTAGATCCGCTTCTATAGATAAAATTCTTCCTTCTAAACCAAAAAGAGCATGGCTTGATATTTCTGCAAGCATATTTTTCTCCTTACTACTTATAAAGAGTAAAAAATGCATATTGTCTTTAAATTAATAAAAAAAACCCGCTATTAAAATACTATTTTAGTAGCGGGGTAAAATAGTAGATTAGTTCTAATTATCCCAAAATTATTGCCTCTGCAGGGCAGTCATCAGTTGCTTCCTGTACTGCAGATTCCTGCGCTGCAGGAACATCTGCTAAAATTACTTCCGCAACATCGTCGCCCATTTTAAATACATCAGGCACGTCGTCTGTACACAGAGAACATCCAGTGCAGAGATCTGCATCAATTGAAACCTTCATATTTTTCTCCCTTAAATATTAATTTGTTTGATAGATTATTAAAAATTACAGTTAAAATATAAACATATCCATTTTACATGTCAAGATTCAAACTTGCTTAAAATAAGGAAAACACGCTGTTAAGGACGAATATAATCATTTGGATGAGGTATTCTATATGTTTGGCTAGCATGAAACAGCCTTTCGGCGTCATAATAAAAAAATGGAGAGGGCAGTAACACTACCCTCTCCATCTGAGGCAAATATTTTGGGCAAGGAAAGGAGGTATTAAAAACTTACCCATATTAAGTAAAGTAACTAAAATTATCGTTTTCTCAATTTCTTACTCTACTATTTAGTAACATGTGCTGTTTTTTCACATGCTTCTATAATTTAAACAACTTAAAATGGAAAAGGTTACACTTTTTTTCAATTTTATTTCATTTATTTGACATTTTAGAGATATTTGAAGCCAAGAAAATATGTTTCATAAGATTCTTTTCTGCATGCTTTAGGTTTAAATCCCTTTGATTTCTCAAAACCTCCCCTAAACCTGTTTAAAAGTTCCTTTTCTTCGCTGCCCTGAAAAACCTTGATAACAAGGCTTCCCCCTTTTTTTAATACATTGCGCGCTATATCAAAGACCCTGTTTCCAATCTCACAGGATCTTAGTGAATCTATCCCTCTGTTACCCGTAGTTGATGGAGCAGCATCGCTTAATACAATATCAAAAGGCGCATTTTTCATAACCAGCTCCTCTACGTGCTCATCAAAAATATCACCTAAAATAAAAGTAAAATTCTTAATATTTTTCCTGCTTATATTAGTATCCTTTAAATCAATACCAGTTACACTTGCATTAAACTTTTTAATAACATACTCGCTCCAGCTTCCAGGCGAAGAACCAATATCCAGTATTTTCATGTTTCTCCGAAGTATTTTAAACCTGCCCTGGATTTCCTCGAGTTTAAATACAGATCTTGCCTGGTACCCCAGTTTTTTTGCCTGTTTTGAATAATAATCCATGTTCCTCATCTTGATTGATCCTTAAATATAAGCAATTCTATACTTATGCGGTATTTTTTAAAAGAGAAACTTACAAAAATAGAAGAACAAATTACCAGGATTATGCCTCCGGATATACCGGAAGATTGGATATTTGAATATTTTAATATTGATAAGAATAAATACAGTAATAATTTTATTAAAGATATCAGAATATTTATTAAAAATATCTGCGAACCAGGAATTGAGCTACTTAGCAGGGGCGGCAAGCGCTGGAGGCCGCTACTAATGCTTTTATGCTGTGAAATTGCAGGGGGCAAAGAAGAAGACGCCCTTGAATTCACTCCGATAGTTGAAATTGTTCATAATGGTACATTAATAATTGATGATATAGAAGATAATTCCGAACAAAGGCGGGGTAAACCTGCAATTCATAAAATGTTTGGCATTGATATGTCTATAAATACAGGTAATTTCATGTATTTTCTGCCTACTTGTATTATAAATTCAAGCCCTCTTTCAGATACAAAGAAGAATCTCATTTATAACTATTTTATAGATAATATGCGGAGGCTGCATTTAGGCCAGGGCCTGGATATACTGTGGCATAAAGACCATTCATACATTCCCGAGGAAGAACAATATATTTTTATGTGCAAGAATAAAACAGGGTGCCTTGCAAGAATGGCCGCGGAAATAGGCGCGGAACTGGGGTCAGAAAACAGTTTAGAACATTATGTTAAAAGATTAGGGGAAATCGCAGAAAACTTAGGAGTTGCATTTCAGATTTTAGACGATGTAAAAAACCTTACAACAGGTAATCCCGGCAAACGGAAAGGAGATGATATTGTAGAAGGCAAAAAGAGCCTCCCTGTAATTTTATTTAACAAGTACAATCCCAATTCAATTAACAAATTAATAGAATTGTTTAATGCTGCATCTGAGAAAAGCAATAAAGATATATATATTAATGATGCAATAGAACTACTTTCTGAATCAGGAAGCATAGCAAAAGCGAAAAATTATGCAATCTCATTATTAGAACAGATCAATATAGATATTGATAAATATTTTAAAGGATCCGAACCATCAATATTATTAAAAGATTTATTATTATCATTATTAAAATAAAACTGCTCAAAAGCTATGTTTTTAATAATAGAACTTGACAGTTATCAAATATATTTTTAATTTAAGTAATATGTATGAATATCACAGAGGGACCGGTAAACCCCAAAGCCGTTTAAATGTAACAACAATACTAGTTATTATAAATATTGGAGTATATATATTAATTAAGTTAGTGCCTCAATTATTTAATTATCTCCTTTTATACTCAGATTATTTTTTTATTAAAAGATATTATTGGCAGATAATAACATATTTGTTTGTTCATGATCCTTCCGGTTTTTCCCATATTCTATTTAATATGATCGGATTATTTCTTTTTGGAAACCAGCTGGAATCGAGAATGGGAAGCAGAGAGTTTTTAATTTACTACCTTGTAGCAGGAATAGGCGCGGGAATCCTTGCTTTGTTACTAAAAGTACCTGTTATAGGTGCTTCCGGTGCAATTTATGCGCTGCTGCTTGGATTTGCCACTTATTTCCCAAATGCAAAAATACTCGTGTTCTTCTTTTTCCCTCTAAAAGCACCGGTCGCCGTGCTTTTATTTGCAGGGCTTTCTATATTCTTTCAATTTTCAGGTTCATTTGGAGGTGTTGCTCATTGGGCTCACCTTGCGGGAATAGCAGTAGGCTACTTATACTTTGTTATCCGTTTAAAGATAAATCCTGTTAAGGTTTTTATAGAAAATTTTAGAAGGTAAAAAACCTGATAAAATCAATTATTAACTAACGTTTATTTATAACCGAAAAACTTAATATGGGTTATAAATATGTATAAAACAACATTAACAGCTATATTTTTATATCTCTGTATAATTAACACTTATGCTTTAGATAACCAGATAATCATAGAAACATGGTATGAAATAGAGCAGTACTCAAATTGGGAATATGAAGAAATACTGAATATTGAATTTACCGGACCCGGAGAAACCAAAACACGTGAGATGCTCGAAGAAGCAAGGATAATTCTTTCCTCTATGATATACGGATACAGTTTTTCATATATACCGCAGGACAATGCAAGAGGAGTTGAAGACTGGTTTGTATTGGAGCCTATAGAGGAAATTGATTGGGGGGATCCGCAGCTTGAAATATTACAGTACGAAAGAATAGAAAACAGGGTGTTCTGTAAAATATTATATAATTTATCTGAATATCAGTTTGCAAGAAGATCCTCATGGTATTCCAATACGATTCCCTATACAACAGGCCAGGGACAGGAAGATTATTTTATAGGCCAATCTGCTAAATTAAGTTCAATTAATGATGCAATAAAAGAAGCAATAAGAAATTATGCCAGAGCAAGAATCACAAATAAGCCTAGAGAAATAACAGGCGAATTGCTGGTGTGGGATGCTCCATATACAATAATCAGCTCCGGAACTTATACAAGCACTGTAAAAATTAAATTATTAATAATAGATGTAATACCATATACCGTTTTTTAATCAACTTTCTTTAAAATTATCTATTTTTTCTGTCAAACTGTCTTTGAAGGCTTTATCCGGGTTTTTAAACATCAATCCAAAACCACTGTCTGTAATTTCATTTTTTTCAGAAAAAACCCTTGCAGAGCGTACAACACGCGCCGTTCCTTCATAGAGTTTATCATTAAGAGTATCAACAAGGATCTCAACTTCTTCTCCTAATTCAAAAAGAGAAAGGTCCTCTGTAGAAACAAAAACACCGCCAAGAGAAAGATCTATACTCATAAATTCCATTATTGTGTAACCGCCGCCAGCATCCGGCCTTTTTATTATAGTTGTAATACCAATTCTCTTTCGTTCATCTTTTCTTTTGTTATCCATAACCTTCCCTCGTTTTAATACCTATATTATTATTATAGTTTTCTCTGGCAACAAATGTCAATTTAAATATTTCATAAAGCTATGTGCCTTATTAAAATAATAGGTACTTAAGAAGGGAGAAAATACATACCCCCCCGGCAGAGCAGAACGAGATATATAACCTTTTTTGATATGGTATCCAGGTTCTGATGCCTCGGGGGCATATATTTTTTCCCTTCTTAAGTGAATGATCTAATCAATAATGCATATAGCTTTACTCTTTAGGGAAGAGAATGCTGAAAGTGTGAATTGGTATCTAAAACTTAATTTAATCTGTGTTAATCCTGTAAATTCATATCAAATTTAGAAATGTCATGTTTTCACCTTGACGTTATTTAATATCTAATTTAATTTGTAACTCTCAAACATATGTTTTTAATTCGGGAATAAATAAAAGGATATTATTATGAGCGTAACTGCAATTGTAGGCAGCAACTGGGGAGACGAGGGAAAAGGAAAAGTCACAGATTATTTAGCCGGACAATCAGACTTTGTTGTAAGATTTCAGGGTGGAAAAAACGCGGGCCATACTATTATCAATCAATATGGAAAATTCGCGCTGCACCTCTTACCTTCCGGAGTATTTTTCCAGAATGTAACAAATATTTTAGGCACAGGAGTTGCTGTTGATATAAAAGCATTTTTATCAGAACTGAAAGAACTCCTGACAAGAAATGTTCCCCGGCCAAAGCTTTTTATCTCCGACAGGGCGCAGATTGTTCTGCCTATTCATATCTTATTTGATCAGTATGAAGAAGAAAGGCTTGCAGATCAGAAATTCGGTTCTACAAAATCCGGTATCGCTCCATTTTATGCAGATAAATATATGAAAATCGGTATTCAGACATCCGATCTGCTTGATAAAGATGTAATGTATAAAAGATTAAAAATATCGAGCTCCAAAAAGAATATCTTATTAAAACATTTATATAATAAACCGGAAATAGATCCGGAGAAATTAACAGAAGAATTATTTGAAATGGGGAAAGAAATTGAGCCATTTTTATGTGATACCGCTTCCCTTCTTCAGACAGGTTTAAAACAGGGGAAACAGGTTCTTTTAGAAGGCCAGCTTGGAGCGTTAAGAGATCCGGACCATGGAATATATCCATACCCTACGTCTTCCTCCACACTTGCAGGTTTCGGAGCTGTAGGAGCAGGAGTTCCGCCTTACTCAATTACAAGAATAATCTCTGTAACAAAAGCATACTCAAGCTGCGTTGGCGCAGGCCCCTTTGTTAGTGAAATATTTGGGGATGAAGCAGAAGACTTAAGAAAACGTGGCGGAGATGCAGGTGAATACGGTGCAACAACGGGAAGGCCACGAAGAATGGGCTGGTTCGATATAGTTGCAACACGTTACGGCGCGCATATTCAGGGAGCAACTGAATTAACATTAAGTCTATTAGATGTTCTTGGATATAGAGATGAAATCCCTGTATGTATCAGTTATGAAATAGATGGTAAAAAGACAGATACTTTTCCAGTACCACGCCTGCTTGATAAGGCAAAACCTGTGTTAAAAGTTCTTCCAGGATGGAAGTCTGATATTTCTTCTATAAGAAAATTTGGCGATCTGCCTAAAGAAGCACAGGAATATGTAATGTTTATTGAAAAAGAAATTGATATTCCAGCTAAATTTATTTCAGTTGGTCCAAAAAGAGAAGATATAATAATCAGGGATGAATAATCCTACCAATGCTCATAAGAAATAACTCTATTTATACCCTTTCTTTGTTTTCTTGAAGGCTTTTCGTCATAATGACCAAGAAGAATAAGCATAACAATTCTCATAGTATATGGAACATTTAAAAGGTGCTTTACTTTTGCTTCATCAAAAGTTGTAATACAGCAGGAACCTATTCCTTCTCTTGTTGCCTGGAGCAGCATAAAAGAACTGGCGATTGCAAGATCCACAGGGTATGAAAGCTGTCCATTGGGCATTTTATAATCTATATTAGTTGTACACACAGCAATTATTACAGGAGCCTGCCCAACATGATCCTGGCCAAAAGACGCATCCATTAATTTTTCTCTTACAGCAGAGTTCTGTACTACAATAAAGCGCCATGCCTGTCTGTTTTTTGCAGAAGGAGCAAGATGGCCTGCTTTTAATATTCTTTCAATTTGATGTTTTTTTAAAGATTTTGAATTGAAATTTTTTATACTGACCCTTTCTTCTATTTCAGGAAGAATATCCATATTTTTTTCCTTATTCACATATCAATAATTATAATAGTACATCGATATACTATTATTTGTTTATAAGTAGTTGCCCGGCCACTAAGGATTTTAGTGGCCGGGCTCCACTATTCCATTGAAATTCCTGTACAATAAAAAAAATTTATACTTGACTATAAAAGCACCAAATCGTATTTTTCAGGATGTCAATGTTAAAAAAAATCACCCTGATAGTATTATTACTAATCTTATCGGCAGATTTTTGCTTTTCTCAAAACCTTTCTGTACTTTTTTATGATGACATAACATCAATAAATAACATATGGCCGAGAATAGAGGCATCCTCAGGTGAAGATAAATTATTAAATTATATAGAAGAATCTCTGGATTCTAAAGGCATTTCATATAATAAATTCGACTTTGAAGACTCGGAAATTAAGCATTCGTTTTCCTCATGCATAGAAATTACGATAAATGGTGAAAAAAAGGATACTATTATCCTTGCGATACCAATAAACCATTCAATCGATGAGATGTATGAATATAGCGGTACTATTAACATTGCACTTGCACTGGAAATATTAAGACAGGTACAAAATGTTAATCCGGTAATAACTTTAAAAATATTATTTTTAAGCGCGGAATTCGGAGAAGATCCGGCTTATCCTCTTGGTTCAAATCTGTTTTTAGAAAATTTTTACCCCGACTACCCGGTTTCTGTCATTTATCTTAACTTAAAAAGAATACCAAGCAGATTAATTGTCCGCTGTGGCGCAAAAGGAATTGTAAGCCCTCACTGGCTTTTAGACTTTATTTCCGAATCATTAAATTCAGTTAATCTCAAATTTCTTATTCGGGGAAATGAAAACCAGCTTTTTAGAATGGGGCTTACAGATAGAACATCCATAATAGAGCCTTATCTATATGAAGGATATCCTTCTGCTGTTTTTGAAGGAGAATATAATACTATACCTTTCGAATATAAAGAATTATGGCCCGAATTGTTTATTAATTACTTCTGGACTTATACTGGTATTTTGGAAAACGGATTTCCTTCCGAATGGGACCAGCATTACTTATTTTTCCAGATTTCTGATTTTTATCTAATATTGGGAGAAGAAATATATATTATTTTGATTCTTATTTTGTTTGGAATAATAATTTTGTATATACTGTTTAATTCCAAACAGGTACTATTTCATTTAACAAAAATTATTAGGAAAAGCTGGATAATAATGATCTACCTCATTACCACCTTTGTTTTTTTCTATGTATCTACTCTTATTTTAAATTTGATTCTTATTCTTAAAAATAATGAATTACTATGGGCCTACTGGCCAATACTGTTTCTATTATTTAAAGCTGTTATAATTCTATTTTTATTTACTGCATGCACACCATTAATTAAAAAACTGCCATTTCCAAAACATGAAAAATTTTTTACTGTAACCCCTGTTTTTATAATTTTTATCAATATTATTATACTTTCTATAATTAACATTTCTTTTGCATACTATTTCCTCTGGTCGTTTGTAATGCTTTTTCTCTATAATATTGTGGAAGGAAAAAGAATTAAAATATTCTTTTTTTTACTTTCTCCAATCTGGCTTATTAAGGTTACACTTGATTTTTTCCTCTATCCGGAAACTGAATTCTGCAGAGTCTTTCTACTTTCTCCTGTAATAGGAAGCCTGTTATTTGCTATCTTTATTTTCCCTTACCTGCTTTTCTCATCAGGCTTAAAATACACGTATAAAATATTATTAAGAAAAAGAAAAATTTTAAGAGGCATATCTACCGCACTTCTTGCTGTAGTTTTTGTTTCATTAGTAACAGTTTTTATATTTTTCTCTCCATTTAACAAAAAAAACCCCCAGGAAGTTATTGTTACAAACAGAATGGATCTCAATTTAAATGTTAATGATATTGAAATATCAAGCCTGGCGCCGCTTGGTAAAATATATTTCTGGGATGGGGAAAATGACTTCAATTTTACAACTCAGTCTAAAAAATATCATATTCCAGTAGATAATTTACCAAAAATTCTTGAAATTGAGACAGTTGTAAATGAGGTGTTAGACAGGAAGATAATTACACAAAATTATCACCTAAAAGGTAATCCGTACAGGATTAGTATTACAATAGAATCTGAAAACGAATTTATACTTTACGATTCCAATTTACCCTTTGAAAGAAATATATCCGGCAAATCTTATACAATTGACATTGGTAAAAAACCACCTAATCCATTTATACTTGAACTTACATTTCCAAAAGGAGTGAACCTGGAATTCAATATAGAAATCGAATACATAGAAATGCCTTTTAAATTCGAATTTTCCGGTGATAATAAAAAAATTCTTACCTACCTGATTGCAACCAAAAATATATTATTGCAGACCTGATATTATTTTGATATACTTAATATATGTTTAGTAGTTTTTAAAACTTTATTAGCAGGAAAAAAGTATATATGAACATAATCATCAGTCATATGGATCTTGATGCATTCTTTGCGTCTGTAGAACAAAATGATAATCCGTCTTTAAAAGGCAAGCCGGTAATAGTCGGCGCAAAACCCGGCGGCCGCGGCGTTGTTTCCGCATGCTCATACGCTGCAAGAAAGTTCGGTATTCATTCCGCAATGCCTATATCAGAAGCATACAGGAGATGTAAAAACGGCGTTTTTCTTCCTGTCAGAATGAAAAGGTATATAGAAGTTTCAAAATACATTATGCAGATTATAAAAGATTATTCCCCGGACTTCAGACAAATATCCATCGACGAAGCTTATATAGATTTAACAGGTACAGAAAAGCTCTTAGGCCCGCCTATAGACATTGCAAAAAAAATAAAAGCCCGGATATTTAAAGAAGCGGGAATAACCATTTCTATTGGGATTGCACCGAATTTCTACCTTGCAAAACTTGCATCAGAAGTAGATAAGCCGGACGGCCTATTTGTAGTAAAAGAAGGGCATGAAAAGGAATTCCTTGATACATTACAATTAAAAGATCTCTGGGGAGTAGGAAAAAAAACTATTTTTAAGTTAAAAGAACTTAATATTACAGATATTACGAAACTGCGCTCTTTCCCGCAGAATATATTATCCTCTATGCTCGGAAAAGCATCCGGTCAATTCCTATACAATGCTGTAAGGGGAATAGATCCTGGAATTATTTCCGATGAGATAAAAAATCATTCCATAAGTAACGAAATCACCTTCAGTAAGGACACAAAAGATCCGGAAAGTATAAAAAAGGTGCTTTTAGAAATATCAGTCTCCATTATGAACAGACTGATGGATAAAAATCAGAAAGCTAAAACAGTTTTTATAAAATTGAGGTATGAGGATTTTACAACTATTACCGCGCAAAAAACATCAAAATACTGGGTAACAAATTCCGAAACTATTTATACAGCTGCTCTGGAATTATTTAAGCGCAAGTGGAACGGATTTACACCAATTCGGCTGATTGGACTTGGAGTTTCCGGCGTTGTGTCTGATGATTATCCGGATCAGCTGGAACTTTTTCCGGAACCGGAAGATAAAAAACAGAAAGTAGAGGAAACCATCACAAAACTTAGAAAGAAAATGAAAAACATTAAACTAACAAAAGCGAGTTTACTTAAAAAGGACTAAATTAAAAATTTCTCGCCCGTTTCACGCAGGGCTCGCCAAGACCGCAAAGAAAATAATCTTAAAGATAAACTGAAGATGCCTGCAAATTCTTATTTAATAAATATTTCTCACAGAGGCCACAGAGGAGATAGAAAAGTAAAGTTGTTTTAAATTCCATTAATTTAATTTTAATACATAGTTTTTAGATTAGAAGTATTTAAAAAAACTCCGTTCCCTTTGTGAGCTCTGTGAGAGATCAATTTGACATGAAGATTTTGAGGAATGTATAAGTTAAGACATATAAATCTTAACTTAATTAATATATGACATTTTGCGGCCTGGGCTTTGCGAGAAACCAATTATTTAAAATAATCTTGACTTTTTAAAAATATATGTTTATCGTAGTCACACTTAAAAAGCATTAATTATTTATAATAATACTGTATTTGAATCTTAATTCTTTAAAATTTCCCAAATGTAAGGAGAATATATGGGGCAAATTAATGAGAAAAATAATATATTAGATAAAAAGACCAAAGAAATTAATGAAATGGGCGGTAAAGCCCAGGTAGAAAAACAGCATGCTAAAGGCAAAATGACAGCAAGAGAGCGCGTAAATTCTTTTTTCGATAACGGCACATTTCAGGAAATTGATAAATTTGTTGAGCACAGAAGCTCTAATTTTGGATTGGACAAGCTGTCAATTCCTTCTGATGGTGTAATAACAGGCCATGGACTGGTAAATGGGAAACCTGTTTTTGCGTTTTTTCAGGATTTTACTTCCCGCGGAGGCTCCCTTGGAGAAATGCATGCAAAAAAAATAAGTAAATTACAGGACCTTGCATTAAAAGCCGGCCTGCCTATAATAGGATTTAATGATTCCGGCGGCGCAAGAATTCAGGAAGGCATAGATGCTCTTTTCGGATATGGAAATATATTCTTTAGAAATGCACGGGCATCCGGTGTTATTCCTCAGATTTCTGTAATAATGGGCCCCTGTGCCGGCGGAGCAGTATATTCACCTGCAATGACAGACTGGATCTTTATGGTAAAAAATACAAGTTATATGTTTATTACCGGCCCGCAGGTAATAAAATCCGTTACAGGAGAGGAAACTACATTAGAAGATTTAGGTGGAGCAATGTCGCATAATACAAAAAGCGGTAATGCACACTTTGCCTGCGAAGATGAACCGGATACTATCAACAAGGTAAGAGAATTATTAAGCTTTCTACCAAATAATAATATGGAAGAGCCCGACAGAATCGAGCCAAAGGACAACTCTTCAAGATTATGCCCGGATTTAGAGAAGATTATACCTGATGATCCAAGAGCAGGATATGATATGAGAGCTGTAATTACTTCTATTTTTGATGATGGATACTTTATGGAACCTCATATGTACTATGCTGAAAATATAATTATTGCGTTTGCAAGATTAAACGGCAAAGTAGTTGGCATTATAGCCAATCAACCTTCATCCCTTGCCGGGTGTCTTGATATAAATGCCTCAGATAAGGCAAGCAGATTTATCCGCTTTTGTGACAGTTTTAATATTCCGCTTATTACTCTTGTTGATGTTCCCGGATATCTGCCAGGTACAGATCAGGAGTATAATGGTATTATAAGACACGGCGCAAAACTTTTATGGAGCTATTCAGAAGCTACAGTTCCTAAATTAACAGTAATAACACGAAAAGCATACGGCGGCGCATATATTGCAATGTGTTCCAGCCACCTGGGTGCAGACATGGTTTTTGCATGGCCGTCCGCGGAAATTGCGGTAATGGGAGCTCAGGGAGCAGTAAATATAATCTATAAGCGTGATATTGGTGATGCAGACAATCCGGAAGAAAAAAGTAAAGAAAAAATTAATGAATATGAGAATCTTTTATATAATCCGTATATTGCTGCTAAGAGGGGTTATATTGATGCAGTAATAAAGCCACAGGAAACAAGAAAAAGGCTGATAAATGCACTGGAACTTATGGGTTCAAAGGGTGAAACCCTTCCGCCGAAAAAACATGGGAATATTCCTCTGTAATTTACTAAAGTAATATTTTAAAAGTTTTAGGAGGAAGAATTGGATACAACTGAAATTGATAAAAAGAAAAAAATAGCCGCCCTAACCGGTGTATTATATTATTTAAAAAATGAAGAAAACGAGAAAAAAATGCAAACGGGGCTTAAAACGCACTTTAATACTGCAAGCCCATGGGCTTCTTACAACAGGCAGTCAATAATGCAGATGAGAAGCCTTATGCAAAGAGGGACAATAAGAAGAAGGTAATAGAAATATATTTACTTAAGGGAGATAATTAAATGAAAGATAAATTTGATAAACACAGCGTTTTAGAAATGACAGAAATGAATTACAATCCGGACCGCCCTAAAGCTGCTAATCCGGTTTTAATTCAGGACCTTACATTCAGAGACGGACATCAGTCTCTATTTGCAACAAGGGGTAGAACAGAGGATAAATTAACTGTTGCAGAGGAAATGGATAACATTGGTTTTTATTCCATAGAAATGTGGGGCGGAGCAACTTTTGATACTATGCACCGCTATTTAAATGAGGATCCATGGGACAGAATCCGTACTTTAAAAAAATATATTACAAAGACACCCTTTTCTATGCTTTTAAGAGGCCAGAACCTTGTTGGTTATAGAAATTATGCGGATGATGTAGTAGAAGCATTTGTTCAGAGAGCATGCGATAATGGTATAGATATATTCAGAGTTTTTGACGCTTTAAATGATTTTAGAAACTTTATAGTAGCAGTTAAAATAATCCAGAAAAACAAGAAGCATTTTCAGGGAACTATATGCTATTCACTAACAGAGCAAAGGCTTGGCGGTGATGTATATAACCTCGATTACTATCTTTCTAAAGCAAAGGAACTTGAAAAAATGGGTGCTGACTCTATCTGCATCAAGGATATGGCAGGCCTGATTTCACCATATGATGCTTATAATCTTATATCTATGCTTAAAACGAACATCAAAGTACCGATTCAGCTTCACAGCCACTTTACATCCGGCATGGCAGATCTCGCAATGCTTAAAGCAATTGAAGCAGGCGTAGATATTATTGATACATGTATGTCTCCATATGCGTACAGAAGTTCTCACCCTGCAATTGAGCCCCTTGTTGTATCTTTACTTGGCACAAACAGAGATACAGGTTTTGATGTAAAAAAACTGGCAGATATAAGCAACAAGCTGGAGAAAGTTGTTCCAAAATACATGCATTATTTAAATCAGACAAAACTTTCAATTATAGATACGAATGTTCTTCTGCATCAGACACCTGGGGGAATGCTTTCCAACCTTGTTAACCAGCTTAAACAAATGGGTGAACTGGACAAGTTAGAACAGGTATTTGAGGAACTTCCAAAGGTTAGAAAGGATCTTGGCCAGGTACCACTTGTCACACCGACAAGCCAGATTGTAGGTATTCAGACTGTTAATAATGTTCTGTTCGATAAAAAGGAAGGAAAGAAATACTCAAAAATCACAGAACAGGTTAAAGACCTATGTTACGGACTCTATGGCAAAACACCAAAACCTATAAATCCGGAAATTCAGAAAAAGGCATTAAAGAACTATCCCAGAGGAGAAAAACCTATTACTGTACGGCCGGGTGAAATACTTGAACATGAACTGGATAAAGCTAAAAATGATGTTAAGGAACTATCCAAGCATATTGATGATACACTTATTTACGCGTTATTCCCTGTTACAGGAAAAAGATTCTTAAAGTGGAAATACGGACATGAAGCAGTGCCTGATGACGTAAAGCCAAAAACTCTGGAACAGGTACATAAAGAGCAGGAACTAATTCAGAAAGCGTTAGACGGAAAACTTGTAGAAAAACCGGAAAAAGAAGTCCCGGAAAAACCGGAAGGAATAAGAAGCTTTGATGTTTTTGTAGATGGAGATTATTTTAAAGTGGAAGTTAATGATACTGACGGACCGCCTGTGATAGCTCCTGCTGCGCAGGTACAAAAGCCGGCTATACAGCCTGTACAGAAAACTAAAGAATCTACATCGCCCAAAAACCAGACAGAAATTGCAGAAGGTGAAGTTGCAGTAAAAGCCCCATTACCAGGCATGATAGTAAGCTATGAGAAAAATAAAGGCGATTTGGTAAAAGCCGGAGATACTATTGTTGTAATAGAAGCTATGAAAATGAACAATAATATAGAAGCTCCATGTGATGGAAAGATTAAAGACATATTACATGAAGCTGGAAGTTCTATAGCAAAAGACGAAATACTCTGTATAATTGAATCTTAATATGATTTTTAATTATTTTACCCGTTAGCAAATTAATGTTTATTAACGGGGTTTTTTTTCTACTTTAAATTTTAACAACGGATGACCCGAAGAACTCGAATAAATAATTAACAACGAATGACCCGAAGAACTCGAATAAATAATTAACAACGAATTACACGAATAAAAAAGAAATGTTATTTATTTCTGTTGATATTAATACTAGTATTCTTTTTCTAATTATATCTACTACTTAAAAATTTAATGTATGATGATAACTTATCGGCAATAGTTCATTAGTGTCATTCGCGCTATTCGTTGTTATAAAAAGGAATTAAACAACGAATGACTCGAATATCACGAATGGATATTATTTTAGTGTAAATGTCATAGCAGGCCTCCTTATAAAATTGTAGACAGAATAAGCTTTTACTCCTCATTGTCAAGGACAAGCCCTTTGGGTTCTATCGAATCCTTGACAAATCGTCGTAAAAGCTTGGCTGGAAACGGTATGTAAGTAAGCGGGAGTAGTAAAACTGCTCACTTTTAAAGGATAGATCTTTTTTATTTCACTTAACCAAACTATACTTTTACAATATAATCTTAATCATAATGATTAAAGATAAGATAATTGAATTAACCAAACTGATACATCTTTTCTATGATAATATTAAACAATATAAAAATCCGTCCTATGATGAAGCAAATACACGTGTTGATTTTATTGATAAGTTTTTTGAATTTCTGGATTGGGATGTTCGAAATACTCAGGGTTTTTCCGAAATCTACAGAGAGGTTGTAAGAGAAGATAAAGTTATTATAGAAGGCAAACCTAAAGCGCCTGATTATAGTTTCAGAATTGGTGGTAGAAAGTTCTTTTTTGTAGAGGCAAAAAAACCAAGTATAAATATAAAAGAAGATAGAGATCCGGCTTTTCAATTAAGAAGGTATGGTTATACAGCAAAGCTGCCTTTATCCATACTAACGGATTTTGAAGAATTCGCTGTTTATGATACCCGGATTAAACCGCATAAAACAGATAAAGCAAGTGTTGCCAGAGTTTTTTATTGCGAATTCCTGGAATTAATTAAAAATAATACTATAAATCCGGAAATAACTAATTTTGAATACATCTATTCTATATTTTCTAAAAACGCAATTCTACAAGGAAGTTTTGACAGGTATGTGGAAGAAAACAAAAAGAAAAAAGGTACATCCGAAGTTGATAA